>ENA-ORBV01005792-ORBV01005792.1-microbial-mat-metagenome-genome-assembly--contig:-NODE-5792-length-22361-cov-12.551786_pt1 | contig 22361 bp, 21 predicted proteins | sample MGYA00237777_ERZ505514 | MGnify/ENA primary metagenome ERZ505514 (study PRJEB26160, sample SAMN06269048) | microbial mat metagenome | isolation source: Oligotrophic lake microbial mat | place... | reverse complement strand
GAAGCAATACTTCTGCTGAATCAAGCTCTATTAATTGCGTTGGATTTGCCTGGTCAAGTTTAATTGCACTTTGGGAAAGATAAGGGCGATCGCACTTTGGGAAAGATAAGGGCGATCGCACTTTGGGAAGAAATGGGCGATCGTACTTTGGGAAGAAAAGGGCGATCGCACTTTGGGAAGAAAAGGGCGATCGTACTTTTGGGAATATCATGGCGATCGCTTTTTAACTATATTATCCTAATCTAATCAGAATCATACTTAGATAACCACGCTGCTATGAGAGTTCCTACTATTCCACCTCCTGAAAAACCTATGATTAGTGGAACATTTAGAAGTCCGGCAACAGTAATTCCAATTCCCACAGCAGCTCCTCCTGACTGAAGAACTGCATCTACAAATTTTCTCCTAATAATTGCTTTTTGTTTTGTGTTAAGATTAGCTCGATTTGTTATATGTTCAGTTAACATAGCTAGGAGCGCAACAGTCCCTTCTTTAGATACTCGATCTACTATGGCTGTAAAAAGATTTCCCAGCCATTCTTTACCGTCAGGTGTAGTTGTGCTGTTATTGTCTATTGCAACTACTGGAATCCGGTAGGACATATTATCATTACCTATTTCCTCTGCTATGGCTTGTAGAATAATTTGTTTTTTCCTGAGCAATCGCTCTTGATATTGCGAGGGCTTAATGTTATTTGCGAAAGTAAAAACAATAACAGCATATTGCCAAACTGTCGGACCCAAAGCGTCTGAAATAATTTTGATCGATCGCCGATCGTTTTCCGATCTTGTTTCATCTAGTCTGGTAACATACAACATAGAGTCAGGAGTGGGAACTTTTGAACGAATGAGATCTATATATCTTTGATCGTTTCCACTTCCATCACACAGACCAGGAGTGTCAAAGACAGTAGCTTTAATGCCATTTATCTCAAAATTGAATCCAACAACATCTACTGTTTCCGGCTCATAGGCATTAACTTTAGATACTTCTTTACCCACTAATGAGTTGACAGTGCTAGATTTACCCCATCCTGTACGACCTACTACAAAGAATACCAGCCGTTTGTTTTTAGTATTCGCCAGCATTCTTTCAAGAGCTTGAATAAAATTTATGCCTATTTCATCAGTCATGATACTTTTTGAATTTATTGAGAAAGTTAAGGATTTCTTTGGCGTAGACTAACTACGGTCATTAAAGTATATTTTATAACCAAACCTAAGCGCCGTCAGTTGGAAACATCGGGACTTTTCCCAGACAACCCGATCGCAAATGTCGGAATCATGTCGGAAATGTCGGAATCATGTCGGAAATGTCGGAAATGTCGGATATAATATGACAAATCCCAGCATACGACTGACCTATGGACATCGCCGAAGTCTTGAAACTCGCAGACGAACTAATCTTCGCCAAAACGGGAGAACATATAGACTATCTGCAAAAGGCTATCCTTGAAGGGACTTTCCAAGGTCGGACATACCCACAAATTGCTGACGCGACTCATTCCAGTGAAGGTCATACTAGGGATATCGGTTCGGAATTATGGCAAATATTTTCAGAGGGATTCGGAAAAGAGATTACTAAAAGAAATTTTCGATCAATAATAGAAAAGGTAGAGTTTAACAATTTTTCATCGGCTACTGTTAAAGGAGATGTGACAGTTAATAATGTCAACATTTGTCAAGAAAAAGCGAGAAGTCCACATCCTCCGCAAAACCCCCAACAAACCCCAACTCAACCCCACATCGACTTAGGCGACGCACCAGAAATATTCAGATTTTTCGATCGCACCCCTCAACTCTCCACCCTCGAAAACTGGATCACACAGCAACGCACACGCCTCATCGCACTCCTCGGAATCAGCGGAATCGGCAAAACAACCCTCTCCCTGGGCCTCATCAACCAAATCAAAACCCAATTCGATTACATCATCTATCGCAGCCTCCGCTTTTCCCCAACCCTAGAAGCAACCCTCACCAACCTGCTGCAAATCTTTCCCCAACCAACAGAAACTCCCCAAAACATAGACACCAAAATTTCCCAACTCCTCAATCACCTACGCAACAATCGGTGTCTGATTGTCCTCGATGACGTGCAAATGCTTTTTTGCAGCGGACAACCCCCAGGACAATACAAATCAGACTGTGAAGATTATCAGTTATTTTTTAAACTAATTGCCGAAGTTTGTCATCAGAGTTGTTTGATGTTGAATAGTTCCGAAAAACCTAGAGAATTTGTCCGATTAGAAAAAGCATATCATCCGGTTCGCTCCTTTGAATTGGGAAGTTTAGGAATAGCAGCTAAAGATATTTTGAAGTCAGAAAAGTTATCCGATGAGGAAACATGGGAAACATTGATTGATATTTATCAAGGCAATCCCCTGTGGTTGGAGTTAACTGCAACCCTGATTCGAGAGTTATTTGGGGGTAGGGTGGCTGAGTTTTTGCAGTGCGAGATGCCGATTTTAGATGAAGGGTTGCAATCTCAGTTATCTCAACAATTTCAGCGCTTGACTCCGCCGGAATTGGCTGTGGTGACTCACTTTGCTAATTTAGCTGAACCCGTTGCTGTGACCTATTTTTTTAACAAAATACCGTTGTCGCCGTCTGAGTTACTCAATGCAGTGCGATCGCTCAGAAATCGGTTTTTATTGGATGCAATAGAAGAGGAAAAGATAACTTTGTTTAGTTTGAATCCCGTGTTGAGACAGTATGTGCAAAGTCGGTATCTTTCTAATTGATTTCAAATTAGGTCGATCGACGCGATCTTCGTAGGGAAACGGCATTGCCCATTAGATGAGACGGCGGTTGAAACCGCGCCTACACAAACGAAGTCCGCCTGCGCGGACTGAAGAAAATAATATAATTTCAACGGCCCGGTCTTCTTCAACCCGCGCACCATCCGGGTTTTGTCTGTATAGACGCGGTTTCAACCGCTGGGTATTATGCCTGATTCTGTAAGTACGCGCGAGCGAAGCTATCCCGTAGGGAATCGCACCCACTCTCTAAACTCTCTAATTCTCGCATTCTCCCCTTTGTCCGAGTCTAGCTGCATAAACCGCGCGAGTTCTTTCACAGGAAATGAACCAAATGCCAAACTGGTTTCCGACTCGACATAACCCGTATCAGTTAAAATATTAACTGTCAGTTTTCCTTTCTTCCAAATCCAAATCTCCGGTACTTTTAATTCCGCATAAACAGCCATTTTATTGATAGATGAACTAGTCCAATCAATTTCCACAGCTAAGTCTGGTGGTGGGTCATTTTTGAGATCGATTGTTAATTTTCCCCGCATTAAAGCTTCATTTTGAATATAGAAACATTCATCAGCTTCGTTGCCAGCTTTTTTCGGTTCCGAACGCCAAGTAGATGATTTTAATCCGATAATTTCAATTCCAATTTCCTCAGACAGGGTTACAATTAGCCGACCGAGAGTCCAGCTATACCTTTCATGTTCTGGTAGAGGCACCATTAGTTCTAAAGTGCCTTGGTAGTATGTCATGCGCGGCGTTGAACGTTCCGCAAATATTTCTAACAAGTGTTCGTAGGTTTCCCAACTGATATCATGTAAAACCAGGTGAGAGCCTGCAAGCTCTTCTTTACTGTACGTCAGGGTTTGAACCATTGCAAATACTCCTGCTTTAATCGCCTCGATTGGTTGTTTAGTTGATAGTAAGCCATTTATTCCTCTAAGTATTAATTGCTCGCTCGGCTGCTCTACTTAAAACCTCATCCATCCAAGCATTGATACTTTTACCAGCTTTCTTTGCAGCAATAAAGATTTTGCGATGATTTTCAGGAGTAGTGCGGAAGGGAAGTTTACCTGAAAAAGGTTTATCCGGTTCCTGTCCCAATTCTTTGCAAAATTCTAGATAATCGTCAATCGAATTTTGAAATTCTTGCCGAGCTTCTTCAATAGTTTTCGCCTTAAAAGTCACTACGTCATTAATATCGAGAACTCGCCCGAAAAGAATTTCTGCTTCTAAATCTACTTCAATGCTAGCACTGTAACCTTTATAAGTCATCATGGCTGTAATCTATCTTCCTGTTTCAATAATTTAAACTTGCGAGCGATTTTCTGCTAATACCATTGTTAATTGGGCGATCGGCAATTATTTTTCCGTTAATAGCTAAGTCATAATGGTTCAATCCCCGCTTTTGTCAAAAATTCCCTCACAGATTTAACTGCTCCTTTATCTGTCTCTTTTTGAGGATGTGGTTCGTGAAATACCGCTCTCACCTCATTTAATAAAATGCGAACCCGCGAACCTTGTCCTTGAGTAATAGTAGCACCGAGCGCTGTAAATAAACTTTCAATATCTTGCCAATTAATATTAGCTGGTATAGGATCTGTAAAAATAGCTTCTAAAATTTTACGCTGTTTATTATTTAGCTCCATAAATATGTTATTTGTTATTTTGAATCATATGATATCATTGTGTGATATCAATGTCAATATGGTGAGGTAATCTCGCACCAAAACTACTTGAAACTGGAACAAACACCACTTGCTTAGAGAATATGGCGCAAAGTGCGATCGCACTTAGGGAAGAAAAGGGCGATCGCGCTTTGGGAAGATAAGGGCGATCGCGCCACATAGACTGAGATTTGCGGAAAATTCCCTCAGAGAGCTATGATAGAAAAGTCAGAGAGAAGCTGGTATCGATTATGCTACGCACATTTGAGGCTCTACTGAAAGGAAAGCTGTTAGAGTGGAGGAACGATGCTCCGCAACAGAGCGATCGCCCGCTGAAAGTTTATGTGACATTGTTAGAGGAAAAGTCTAGTATAAGTGCAGAATGTCGCCGTCAAAAAATAGTTGAAATCTTGGAAAAACTGGCGGCGAGTCAGACTTTTGCTGAAATCGCAGATCCGGTTGCGTGGCAGCGAGAGATGCGTCAAGATCGTCCGCTTCCTGGTAGGGAGGGCTAAGGCTTTTCTCGCAATCTCAAGTTAAGGTATAATACAAAAATAGCCACAAATCTCAACAAAGAGCCTATGTCTACTTACAATGAGATCCTGGAGCAAGCTCAAACTTTAACGCCTGATGAGCAAGATCGTCTGTTAGAAGAGTTGGCAATGCTGGTGCGTCAGCGGGTAGCAACGCAGTCTCAAAATAGCAGCAAAAAATTACCTGGACTAGATTTAGATAGATGGCGTGGTTTTTTGCCTAAGCGTGTGGATGCTTTGGAATTCCCGTTGCAACTAAGAAAAGAATGGGATCAGTAATAAATATCTTCTCGATACCAACATCCTGATTTATTACTTCAATGATTAGCCGGAAGTTCAGTCTATATTTGATGAAATTAAAGCTGGAGATGCAGAGGCTTTCTACTGTCCGATTACTTGGGTAGAGTTACTTTGTTACCCGGCATTGACAGAAGAACAAGCTAATGAAATGCGAGAATTTTTGAGGCTTCTTAACTGCGTATTATTGACAGAATCAGTTTTAGATAGTGCAGCTCAAATTCGTCGAAATTATTGTTTGAAACTAGGAGATGGTGTAATTGCAGCCTGTGCCTTAGCTGAGGGATGTGTCTTGGTAACTCGCAATGCTGAGGATTTTAAGCGCGTTGATGGGTTAAGTATGTTGAATCCATTTGATTAGGTTGGGCGATCGCACTTTGGGAAGAAAAGGGCGATCGCGCTTTGGGAAGATAAGGGCGATCGCCTGTGATTCTATTTGAACCTCGATCGGCTTGAGCTTTTGACTTAATTAACAGACTTTAACTGCACCCGAATAGCTGATATTATCTTCTCTTGCCAATCTGGGTCATCAAGTTGTACAGTCACTTTACGAGGGCGGGAATGCCGCCGATCAATGTAGGCATAGAAAGCTTCACGATCGTCCCGGTGGGTGAGAATGTATCGCTTTAATTCGCGATCGCTCATTGCAGCATAATTGACATTATTCATGGCTCAATACTCCCATTTGGTTGGATCTCAAACTCAATTTCTTCGTTTTGTCCGGCCAAGATAAATAGATTGAGAGTTCGTTCATCTAAACGCACTATGTGAATTGGGTGGAACATCACGTTGGTAAGTAGATGACACAGCCGGTATAAACTCCGTAACTGTTCTGTTGTTGGTTCCCTCATGCACTTATTATAATCTACAAAAGGCGATCGCACTTTTATTGACTGTTCTTGATGTGGTGTTCAACATAAGAGCGCAGCACAGCATTCATCAGAGATTGATAGCCTTTTCCTTGACTTTTAAACCAATCTAAGACATCGCTATCAACTCTTAAAGAAATAGCTTGTTTGGTTAGCGGTTTTACCAGTTTGGCTTTTTCCCAGAAGCTTGCATCTAACTCAGGAATGTCAGAGGTATCAATGGCGGATTCTGGGATGTTTTTGAATTCTTCAAGTCGTTTGCGCCAGATAGTCATAGTAGGTGTTTCTTTCTTGACGAGTGGCTTTTCTTGCAGAGATGATGCGGATACACTCTATTTGGTCGATCGCACTCACTCTCTAAATTCGCCTGCAATAATTAGATAGGTTTCACCATATCTCCAACTTCAGGGTCTTCAAAAGGTACTAACTCATCCAAGGTTTCCATCACCTCTTCACCAGAACCGTATAGACCTGTTCGTTTAGTAGCCATCCGCCGAAACTGCTTTTGATCGGATTCAATAGTACACATTTTTTCTTGGACATGAATAACCCGTCCCTTACCTTTAACGATTTCTAAATATCCTAAAGATTCCCCAGTATTTGGATCTCGGAGTTCTTCTTCGCTCATTCGATAGACCAGCACCCTTTGACCTTCCTTTAAACCATGTATGGTTCCTCTATTAATAGCTAGCTTGTAGCTGTTAATAATTGAAATAACCGTTGCAGGGAAGGTTATTTCCTTGACATCTTGGATAGCTTGGGTACTCTCCATATTTTTTTCCTGAAGCTTTTATTAAGGGGTATAAATATTTTGCATCATATCCCTAGTGATACTAGGCTTGACTACAGTTCTATCCAATATTTTAGCATCATTTCTGGCTAACTGTTCCAAAATGCACGAGTACGTATATACAAAACGTATCTACTCACAGGATAGCATAAAGGGCGATCGCCCTTCTATAGTCTTTTTTAAAATGTGATTGGGGGAAAACAGAGGGGCGATCGCACTTAGGGAAGAAAAGGGCGATCACGCTTTGGGAAGATAAGGGCGATCGCACTTTGGAAAGAAAAGGGCGATCGCCTGTGATTCTATTTGAACTACGCAAACAGCAATCTACCTTTCGGTTGAGGGACAATTCGCCCTAATTGCTGAGCCCTCTCAATCCACTCCTGCATAATCACCTCTACATTTTGCAGTGCTGCTTGATAAGTTTCACCGTCAGCAGCACATCCTGGCAATTCAAGCACTTCTGCAATAAAAGCTTGGTCTTCATCGCTCCAGTATATGATGATTTCATAGCGAAGCATCCTCTTTACCTCCTAACATTCCTCAAAAGGCGATCGCACTTTTATTGACTGTTCTTGATGTGATGTTCAACATAAGAGCGCAGCACAGCATTCATTATCCTTAGCTAATTAAGTATTAATTGCTCGATCGATCGGCTGCTCTACTTAAAACCTCATCCATCCAATTGTTAATACTTTTACCAGCTTTCTTTGCAGCAATAAAGATTTTGCGATGATTTTCGGGAGTAGTGCGGAAGGGAAGTTTACCTGAAAAAGGTTGATCCGGTTCTTGTCCTAATTCTTTGCAAAACTCTAGATAATCGTCGATCGAATTTTGGAATTCTTGGCGAGCTTCTTCAATAGTTTGTGCTTTAAAAGTCACTACGTCATTAATGTCAAGCACTCGCCCGAAAATAATTTCCGCTTCTAAATCTACTTCAATGCTAGCACTGTAACCTTTGTAAGTCATCATGGTTCAACCCCTGCCTTTATCAAAAATTATTCCCTCTCCTTAAAATCCGAAAGCTAAAGCATCCATCATATATTTACTTTTATCACGTCCCACTTCTAAATATATTTCCAATAATTCCTCGTAAGCAGTAGCTCCGCCTACAATATTCCAAAATTCATCTCCAATAACTACAGCTTCATCAAAAGGCAGATAATTTCTTGCCTGAGACCACTTATAAACAGCTTTTGTTACACCATAGGGATTATAAGGCATCGCATAGTAAGCTTGCAATTGCGGACGCTTTGCACCCCGCAGTAAGTGAAACCTCAACAGACGCTGGATAACTTCTAAGCATTGACCTTTATTGGGCTTAGGAGCTTTAATTTCAAATAAGTATTCTGTTCCGTCATTAGCAAAAATACAAAGGTCAGCGCGTACAGTTTTTGTTGCCAAATCATCGGATCGTCTAGCATTCAGAACTGCTGTTATCATCTGCTCAAAAGATGGTTTAGTTTGTCCTTTTTTATCCATAGATTCATAGTATTCTTTCTGACGTTGGGCTTCTTCAAAAGCTGCAATACTAACTTCCGCTCTGATATCATATCCTCGACGTGCATCTTGATGATGTTCAAGGGCAATTAACTTAGCGCATTCTTCAAGAGAGTTTCCTAATCTGGTACTTAAACCTCGCTCAAATTGATTGATTCGTATTAATTCTGTTGGAATTAACGCGGCTTGAAAAGGTTTTAATTCTCCATTGATTGAACTGCGCGACAGGTACTCTATTCCAGTAGTTGACTTGTAAATAATCCGACCTTTATATTCATCTACAATACCCTGAATAAAACCTTCAAGATATCCTTTAATTATTTCTCGTTGTTTTGTGCTAATAGCTGCCATATTTTAAGTCACAATTACAAAATATTTTCTAGTAATGCTTTGGCTAAATGGTAAACCACAGGAATTGACACAGCATTACCCAATTGATGTTTTGCTGTAGTTTCATTTTCATAAATTTTGAACCATTCGGGAAATCCTTGCAATTTTGCGTAATCCTGTGCAGTTAGAGGTTGAAAGTTCTTCTTTTGATAAATTTCCCGAATAAATGTTTCTTTATATGCTAATGGTTCTTGACATTGAATCGAAATTGTTGCCACAAAGTCTCTAGTTCCAGTTGCAGTTAAAGTTGCGATCGCATCCGCATGAGGTAAGAAAATTTTAGAAATTCCGTTAATCCCTGAAGATATTTTAGAATTCACAAAATCATACCCTTTATCATCTACACTCCGCAAAATTTCTTTGTCAACTAAGTTGTCAATTTCTGTTTGTTTCAACTCAGGAATTAGTGTTGCTAACACTTTAAATTGTAAAGGATTACCATCTTTTTCTCCATAAATATTTTTTCTCCTATTTTTCATAATCGTTTGACAAATTAATTTTTCTCTGCTAGTTGTTTCTATTAAATCCCAAGAATGGATGGTAGTATGTCCATCTCTAATATCAGTAAATAAGAAAAAGTCATTTAATTCATCTAGCTTTTGAAATCTGCCTCTAGAACCAGGTATTTTGCCATCAAATAAAACCGTTGGTGAAAATTTTTGCTTCCGAAAATTGCTACGCTGAATCCCTGGTATCACATCATAAAGCTTGATCGCGCCCTCGATTGGTTTAGGAAATGTGAATCCCCAGCATCTTTCTAGATCATTCCTAATCCCAACTATAAACATTCTATCTCTATCTTGCGGTAATCCAAAATCATAGGAATTTAGCACTTCGTATTTGACAACATAACCAGATGATGTTAAATTATTAATTATATATTTCAAGCTCTCTATATTTCTTGGTTCGGTCAAGCCTTTGACATTTTCAAATATAAAAGCTTTGGGACGATTAGCTGTTACTACCCTAAATACATCTGTCCATAACTTGCCTCTTGGGTCGTCCAAACCTTGCATTTTACCTGCAATAGACCAAGGTTGACAGGGAACACCACCCACTAATACATCTATCGGAAAAGGCAATTGATTTAGATTGGTAATATCTCCTAAATATACTTCATCTGAGTTGGCATCTTTAATAAAATTATCTCGATAAGTTTGAATGGCTTTTTTATCAATTTCCGAATAGCCTAAACATTTACAGCCTAATTCTTCGAGAGGAATTCTGAAGCCACCGATCCCAGCAAATAAGTCTACAAACGTCAATTGCGATCGGGAAGTTTTAATAGGATTTGGATTAAATAATTCAAATAATTCAAGTTGTTGAGCGTACATAGTTGGATTCATTTTATTTTCGTTCTGACTGAACTTAGATATAAGCGGATTTGGGCAGGCCCAAAAGCCTGCCCCAAACTATCCTATTCTACCCCTTCAATCCGGTCTTCCACCTCCTGATACAACTCACGCAAGCGATCGAGATTACTCTCCGAAGTCTCCCAATAACCCCGGCCATTCACCTCCAACAAAGTGCTGACAATCTTGCGGAACGAATGAGGATTCAGATTCAGCAAACGCTTCTGCATTTCCGCATCTTCGATAAAAGTAGTGTTGACATCCTCATACACCCAATTATCCACCGCGCCAGCAGTCGCACTCCATCCAGTAGTGTTCACCAGACGCTTAGAAATCTCCCGCACGCCTTCATAACCGTGCGATAACATCCCCTCGTACCACTTCGGATTCAGCAGCTTAGTGCGCGAATCTAAACGCACGGTTTCTGATAGCGTCCGTACCTGTGCGTTGGCTGTGGTTGTATCAGCAACGAAGGATGTTGGTTTCTTCCCATCGGCGCGCAAACTGCCGATTAATTTAGTCGGATCGGAGTCGAAATAGTGCGACACGTCCGTTAGCGAAATCTCCGCAGAATCCAAGTTCTGGAAGGTGACTTCAGCAGTTTTTAAGGATGATTCAAAAATCTGCCTGTCTTGTTCCATCGTTCCCGGATTGTCGGAAGAAAAGGCGAAAGATTTGCGGGTTAAGTACATTTCCTGCAACTCGGCTTCGCTTTCCCAAGTGCTGTTTTCTACCGCCAAGTTGACGTTAGATGAATAGGAACCGGACGCATTGGAAAATACGCGGGTTGCTGCTTGTCGCAGGTTGATTCCCATTTCTTCCGCTTGCTTCAAGGCGTGTTTGCGGACGAAGTTCATTTCTAACGGTTCGTCGGCTTCTGCTGCCATTTTCACGGCTTTATCTAACAAGTTCATTTGGTTGATGAACAAGTCGCGGAATACGCCGGAACAGTTAATTACTACGTCGATTCGAGGGCGGCCCAACTCTTCTAAAGAAAGCAATTCGAGTTTGTTGACTCGGCCCAAAGCATCAGGAACTGGCTTGACTCCAACCATCCACATTACTTGCGCGAGGGATTCGCCGTAAGTCTTGATGTTGTCGGTTCCCCAGAGCACAACGGCGATGGTTTCGGGATAGTTGCCGTCGTTATCGGTGCGCTGTCTTTCTAATAAGCGATCGACAACAACCTTAGCAGACTTGATTGCCCCTGTTGTGGGGATTGACTGCGGGTCTAAAGCGTGCATATTCTTGCCAGTAGGCAAAACATCCGGGTTGCGAATCGGATCGCCGCCGGGCCCAGGCACAATAAACTCGCCTTCTAAGGCGCGCAACAAAGCGCCTAATTCGTTGTCAGCGCAAACTTGTTGCAAGCAGAATTCCAGATACTCAAACAGCGGTTTAATCGGTTCTGGATCGATTTTTTTGTAACCTGCGGCGTGCAGGGATTCAATCCAAGGTGTTTTCTTGCCCATGTTGAAGAAATTCAACTTGGAAACAAGGGAAACTCGGCCTTCAGCATCGGTTTGTTCCTTCACCAAAGCGCCCACTGCATCCCGACAAGCTAAGGTGATGCTTTGCAGCAATTCGACATCGACTAAAATGCCTTTGTCGCTGTTGGTGTAAACTTCTTGGATATCGCGTCCCAGACTGTTAGCGATAATTCGCGGTAAGCTTAGCAGGTTGTCTTCTTCGCGGTCTAAATTGGCGATATTTACTAAAGTTGCGATCGCCTCTTCCGCAGTTGGTGGCTTCCCGATAATATGCAAACCACAAGGTAACAACCGCGATTCAATCTCCATCAACTTGCGGTAAACCAAGCCAACTAAATTGTCCCGTTCCTCCGAAGTCATCCCCGCAGCAACGCCTCTTTCCTGTTCGGGAGGTAGGTCAATATCTTTATCTAAATTGACCAAACGGCATTTTTCAACGATCGCATCAACAATCGGCACACCCCGGCCCGTACCCTTCAAAGTTTGATAAGAAGCAATTAACTCGCTGAGTTCCTGCAAACCTTTGTACAAACCAGCATTTTCCGCCGGAGGAGTCAAGTAAGAAATTGTTTCAGCATAACTGCGGCGCTTGGCAATTGTTGCCTCGCTGGGATTGTTGGCGGCGTAATAATAGAGATTAGGAATTTTGCCGATCAAACTGTCAGGATAACAATCGTTCGACATTCCCATCTGCTTACCAGGCATGAATTCTAGCGAACCGTGAGTGCCAAAGTGCAGCACCGCATCTGCACCCCAAATGCGCTCCAAATAAGTGTAGTAAGCAGCAAAACCGTGGTGCGGACTAGCAGAACGAGAGAATAACAACCGCATCGGATCGCCTTCATATCCAAAAGTAGGTTGTACTCCGATAAACACGTTGCCGAAATGTTTGCCGAAAATCAGCAAATTTTGTCCGTCGCTGTTCAAATGTCCGGGAGGCGGGCCCCAATTTTCTTGCAAGCGTTCCGAGTAAGGAGTGAATTCTTCGTACTCAGCTACGGACATCCGGTGAGCAATATTTAACTCAGGACTTTGGTATTGGGCTGTTGCGTCGTGGATGACTTCTTGCATCAGCTTTTCGGCAGATTCCGGCAGTTCTGGCAAGTCGTAACCGTTACCTTTTAGGGCTTTCAATACTTCGTAAATCGAGCCGAAAACGTCGAGGTAAGCGGCTGTTCCGACGTTGCCTTTGTCGGGCGGGAAACTGAAAACTGTGATCGCAACTTTCTTGTCTAATTTTGGTTTGCGCCGCAGCATTGCCCATTTCATGGCGCGCTGGGAAATTGCTTCGATTCGGTCTTGCAGGGCGATCGCCTTGCCAGTTGCGCCATCACGTCCCGACAAAATAATCGGTTCGATCGCACCATCCAACTCAGGAATCGCAACCTGCAAAGCAACTTGAATCGGGTGCAAACCCAAATCGCTATTTTCCCACTCTTCCGTCGTTTGGAAAACCAGCGGCAAAGCCACCATATAAGGGCAGTTGAGCTTTTTCAAAGTCTCGATCGCCTTCGGGTGATCTTGTTTCGCCGGCCCGCCCACCAACGCAAAACCAGTCAGAGAAACTACCGCATCCACGATCGGCAGCGGTGCCAAACCTTTGGGCCCAACTTCCAAGAAAAAGGTTTCCACCGGTTTCGAGAAGTCCAAACCGCCGGCAAAAATAGGCAAAACCCGCGCGCCCATTGCCTCAAATTCCTGCACGATTGCGACGTAGTGCGCGTCATCTCCGGTAACTAAGTGAGTGCGCTGCAACACTAAACCGATGCAGAGTGCGAGGGGGTCTTTGAGGTCTGCGGAAATATCTGTCCGGGCATTATACCAGTTCAGATATCCTTTGACATCCTCAAACATTCCTGGTGCCAAAGGATGCCAAATCCCCATATCTGGGTAGACAACTGGTTCTTTAAAACTTAGCTGTTCTTGGCCTTTGAAAACATATTTATGTGACAGCATCAGCAGGAAGTTTTCCAAGTTTTCTTGGGAACCGCCCAGCCAATACTGGAAACTCAGCATGAAGTTGCGGGCATCTTGGGCTTTGTCGATCGGCAAATATTTCAGCACTTTCGGCAAAGTTTGCAGCAGTTTCAGCATTCCGTCTTGGAAGGAACTACCGGATTTTTCCTTCCGTTTTTTCATGAATTCGCCGATCGCGCTTTTGCTTTGTCCCAACTGCGCCATTGAGAAACTGCCCATTTTATTGAGCCGCATCACCCCAGGCATCGATGGGAAAACGACGGCGACATCCAAGCTGTCGCGCAGCGGTTCTACAGCCGCTACCACTTTTTCGGCCAAATCTTCGATAAAAATTAGAGAAGCAATAAATACGTTGGCATCGGCGACATCCCGCTTGAAGGCCTCGTAATTTTCGGGGCTGCGGAGTTCTTCGATCAGGTAGCCGCTAATTTCTATTGCCAGATTCGGATTTTTGTTATTTATCGCTCGAACCGCTGCGGACAGGGCGCTTTGATACTGCGGTTCTAGTACGACATAGACCACCTTCATGAGCGATCGCCCCTGCAAGTTTTCCGGCACGATGTGGCGAATGGTGGGCTTGACGTGAGTGAACATCCGGTTAGGCTCCTTTAAGATGCTGTTTTCGGCAATCGGGAATTTTTTTATCCCCTAAGCATTTTTACCAGAAAACGCTTGCCATTGGGCGATTTGAGCTTGCATATGACACAATTCGACAAATTTATTGCGATTTTTCGTTACATTATTTGACAAATTCCTTGAGCAACCACTCCAAATTTTCTTTACAAAAATTTACTTGACAAATAAAACATAAAGTGTTTTAAATAAATTATTATAACAAAATAAACTTTTAACCAATCTTTGAGAAAAACCATCCTGACCAAGGTTCCAAAGTTTGTAGAACTAATTAAACTGGCGATAGAGCAATTAATCAACCACAAAAAGGCATAGATTCCGAATATTAAATTGTCCCTTCGGATGAGTGCGATATTAGAAGAACCGATATTTTTACCGGGAACTTAAAAATGTTTTAAAAAGTCTATAATTTAGAAGTTCCCGATCGGCGATCGAACGCCGGCGAAATTAATTGCTTTTGATTGTCAGGCTCATCAAAACCCTAGGGGGAAAACATGGCTAACTACGCAATTTTCGACGAACAATTCTACCTCGCCTCATATCCTTGGGTCAAACCAGCCATTGACGCAGGAGTCATCAAATCCGGTAGAGAACACTTTGAAAAATTCGGTCAAGCCGGCGGCTTAACTAAAGTCTCGCGTTATTTTGACGAAAATGCTTACCTTGCTGGCAACCCAGACCTTGCACCCTTCGTCCGCACAGTAAATCCAAACGCACCCTTTGCAACCGGCCTCGATCACTTTATCCAGTTCGGTTACGATGAAGGAACCCGCCGCACTCAAGTATCGCCCGAATATAACGAAAGCTTTTATTTAGCAAACAATTCCGAACTGCAACCGTTTATTCAGAACGGAACTTTCAAATCAGGCTATCAGCATTTCGTTCAATTCGGGGCAAAAGAAGGTCGGTTTGGGACTTCATTTTTTGAACCGGAATACTTAAAAGAAAACCCCAACATCGTTCCGTTTGTCAACTCTGGAAACTTGAGAACCGGCCGGGAACACTTCTTCAATTTTGGACAATTTGAGCCTGCCCGCGACGCGACTTTTGTCGGCACCCGTACCAACGATGTTTTAACTGGTGTTGGCGTGGGCGATGTCGAATTTGTGGGAGTGGAAGTAGGTATAGATCCCCAAGGCAACCGGCAGTATGAAAGCTTTGGCACCAATGAATTCGATGTCTTGATTGGTGCTCCGGGAACTAATATATTCGTACTCGGAGTTCCTGCTACAGCGGGGAATGTCACCCCGACACCGCTGTATTTGGGTAACGGTCAAGCTACGATTCGCAACTTCGACATAGAAAGCGATTTTATCCAACTGCAAGGAACTTCTTTAAACGGCTACAGCCTGACTCCCATTGGTAGCAATTTGTCAATCCAGCGTTTTGGAGACGTGCTCGGCGTGATTGAAGGAGGATCAAGTTTGAATTTGAGCTTCCAAGAATCTAACGGTAACGGTACTTTCTTAATTGGTTAGTCATTGGTCATTGGTCATCTTGCCCTGAGCGAAGCCGAAGGGTGGTCATTAGTCATTAGTCATTAGTCATTAGTCATTAGTCATTAGTCATTCGCTAATACTGATGATTGATGACTTTTGAGTTTTGGTGGGCGATCGTCTTATTCAAAAAGGGCGATCGGCCTTTTTTATGCTGTCATCAAAACTATTAGAGGTAATCTAATAATAATGAACTTGACTGTACAAGCAAAAAAAGCAAGCAAGAATTTATCCAAATTCGATTAATGGCGCGCAGTAATACGAAGTAATAAAGATTAGTCAGTCGCTCGTATAAATAGGTCTAAAGTGATACTTTGGCAAGCAATAAGGAATGAAAATTTAATAACTTAAGCGATTGCTCGTTACCAGGCTCTGCCTGGTAATGCAGATCCGGAGGCTCTGCCTCCTTTTATCTCGCAACTTACAGGATAGAGGACTGTAGGAGGTGCTTAAGTTATTAAGTTTTCGATCCTAAACAGTGTAAAATTGTATGTAGCGCTTCTCCAGTGAGTTTGGTCAAACGCGAGCAATTACAAGTGATCAATTACCCATTACTGGACATACATCACCGCCCTTGAGAAAGGTTATAGTAGCAGCGATTAGATTCCATGTTTAAACAACTAATTTTTGGCAAAAAACAATGACAAACTATGACATTTTCGACGAACAATACTACCTCGCCCAATATCCTTGGGTCAAGCCTGCCATTGATGCAGGAATTATTAAATCTGGAAAAGAACACTTTGAAAAATTCGGGCGAGAAGGCGGCTTAACTAAAATATCGCGGTATTTTGACGAAGCTACTTACCTTGCCACCAAACCAGACATCGTATCCTTGGTTCGCACAGTCAACCTAAACGCACCCTTTGCCACCGGCCTCGATGAATTTATCCAGTTCGGTTACGATGAAGGAAACCGCTTATTCCGGCGCACTCAAGTATCGCCTGAGTACAACGAAGGTTTTTATTTAGCAAATAACTCAGAGTTGCTACCGTTTATTCAGAACGGAACTTTCAAATCTGGGTACCAGCATTTCATTCAATTTGGGGCAAAAGAAGGTCGTTTTGGAACTTCGTTTTTTGAACCAGAATACTTAAAGAAAAACCCGGATATCCTACCGTTTGTCAACTCAGGCGCATTGAAAACCGGTCGGGAACACTTCTTCAATTTCGGGAAAAACGAGGCTACTAGATCCGCAACTTTTGTCGGCACCCGCAGCAACGACTTCATCACTGGTGCGGGTGCGGGGACTGCGGAATTTGTCGGAGTAGAAGTAGGTATCGATCGCAACGGCAACCGACAGTATGAAAGCTTTGGCACCAATGAATTCGATGTGCTGACTGGCGGCCCGGTAATTGATACATTCGTCCTCGGAGTTCCAGCAGCAGCCCAGAATCCCTCCCCAACACCGCTGTATTTGGGTAACGGTCAAGCTACGATTCGGAACTTCGACGCAAACGATTTTATCCAACTGCAAGGAAATTCTTTAAGCGACGGCTACAGCCTGACTCCTGTTGGCAACGATTTATCAATCCAGCGTTTTGGAGATGTGATCGGCGAGATTGAAGGACGTGCAAACAACTTGAGTTTGATTTTCCAAAGATCTAACGGTAACGGTACTTTCTTGATTGGTTAGTCATTAATCATTGGTCATTGGTCATTCGCGAATACTGATGATTGATGACTTTTGAGTTTTGGTGGGCGATCGTCTTATTCAAAAAGGGCGATCGCTCTTTTTTCTGCTGCAATCAAAACCATTGAAAGCGATGTAACAAAAATCAATTGACGGCACGCATAAGTATGATATTGTAATGGGTTGGTTGAAAATTGATGTAACAAAAATTTACTTGACGGCACACAGGAGGAATATTTTATAATAAAATCGCTTAAATTTTATGAGTTGGGCAAACAATGGCAAACTATGACATCTTTGACGAACAATACTACCTTTCACAATATCCGTGGCTGAAACCAGCCATTGATTCAGGAATCATCAAATCTGGGAAAGAACACTTTGAAAAGTTCGGTCAAGCCGGCGGCTTAACTCAAGTATCTCGCTACTTTGACGAAGAAACCTATCTAGCTCAAAATCCAGATATTGCTCCCCTTGTCCGCACCGCCAACAATCCAAACGCGCCTTTTGCTTCGGGTTTAGACCACTTTATCCAGTTTGGTTACGAAGAAGGTCGCACCCAAGTATCCCCTGACTACGACGAAGCGATTTATTTAAAACGATACCCCGTACTTGTACCGTTTTTACAGAACGGCACTTTCAAATCAGGATTAGATCATTTTGTCCAATTCGGAGCAAAACAAGACCTTTACGCCAACACATTTTTTGAACCAGAATACTTACTAAAAAAACCCGATATAGCAGCAGCAGTTAAGGAGGGAGTTTTCAAAACTGGCGGAGAACACTACCGAAAATTTGGACAATTTGAGCCAACGCGATCGGCTACATTTGTCGGTACTAAAGGCACTGACATTGTGACTGGATTTGGTGTAGGACAAGTTGAAATCATTGGCATTCAAGTATCTTTGAATGCAGCGGGCGATCGAGTTTATGAAAAACCTTCCGGTTTTCCTTCTCCCCCTGTAAATGACACCCTAATTGGCGGTCAAGGTACTGATACTTTCTTGCTCGGTGTTGGGGATTTTGACGCTGTGAATGGGGGGCTTTTTTACGGCGGGGTTAGCAACAGCAACTACGCTACGATTAAAAACTTTAACCCGCAAGCCGATAAGATCGACCTAGCGGGAACGAGAGGCAACTATCTGTTTAACAATACTCCTAATGGAGATTTTAGGATTAGCGTGGTGCCGATTAGGGCTTTTGCACCGGTAGGTATAGTCGAGGGCGGTGCGAATATGCCGTTTCTGGTAAATCAGGGGCTCGATCGCCTAATTTCTTTTGATCGAATTTCTGTTATTGTAGTGAATAACTTTTTGGAAGCTGGATATTTAGCAAACAATCCCGATGTTGCTGCGGCGGTTCAAGCAGGAAATTTTGATTCAGGTATCGACCAGTATACAAAAGTTGGGCAATTTGAAACCAATCGATCGGCAACTTTTGTCGGGAGTTCGGGGAATGATATTGTTACTGCTTTTGGTAAGGGAAAAACGACAATTATTGGAGTTGCTTTTGATGGCCGTTATTTGAGCGACGGTAGCAACGAATTTGATACCTTGATTGGTAGCGAAGGTGCTGATACTGTTATTTTGGCTTATGACAATAATTCGGGTTCTCCTGGTAGCAGCTTCCGCAACACCACTCAAGAATTGTATTTAGGCCCGGGGGAGGCTCGCATTCGCGACTTTAATGCCAGTCAGGGAGATGTACTTCAGCTATCAGGCACACTCAGTGACTATCAAATATCTCCAGTGGGTGCAGATTTAGTTATCTCAAAAGCAGGAGATAGAATTGCAATTCTTGAGGGAGGTGCTGGATTAAATTTGAAACAACAGACATTTCCTAGCACCGACTTTGGGCCTAGTCCTTTCTTGCTAGGCTAGAAAGCAATTAATACTAACGAGAAACCCCAATACGGTTCACTTAAGACAGATCCCCCCTAACCCCCCTTAAAAAGGGGGGGACAAGAATGCCATCAAAGTCCCCCTTCTTAAGGGGGATTTAGGGGGATCTCCGGGGCATAAATATATTAAGTGAACCGTATTGGCTTAGACATCCCTTTAACAATTTAAGCTCACCCGCTAGCTAAAATGCCACCGTATTAATACTGAATTCAGGCTGATATATAGGCTAAGGGGAGCGTCTTTTTTATATACTGTCCATCATCCCAACCCCGCTCAGGAGCTGGCTTTCTGGGACGTTAGCTGTAACTTGATGCTATGTGTCTGAATCACCAGCCCCCAGATTTATCCGTGGGAGCACTTCCACAATTTCAAATCTCAAATCTCAAACGCGGGACAGAGGATTAAGCCACAGCAAAATTGTCCGTTTTAATTGATTTAATTCCCGATACACTTCTTGTTTTACCCACTGCCCGATCGCGTCGAAGGGTGTAAAAATTTGACCCACAGGCCAGCTAACATCTTGACCTAATGGCGTTTGATGGTTCCCCGTCAGGGTTTGAACTGTAATCATGTCGGGAAATTTCGGTTTGAGCAGTTTGGTCAACAGCAGGGTTTGGTCGATGTTGTCGCCGTTAAATTTGACTAAAAGATTGCGCCGGATTTGATAGCTATCTTGGACGAGGCGATTGGTGTCTTGCGGGGAAGGGGTAAACTCTACTTTAAAGACGGGGGAAATTTGCTCGACGATCGGAATGGCTTCGGAGGCTGCATAATTGTTGAAAGAGATCAGAATATTGCCTGCCCTTTCTACATCAAACACAGAACCGATCAGTAAGTGCAGTTTGCATCCCATGCTGTGCCCCATGCCGTAGATGGGGAGATAGGAAGATTTTAGCAATTTAGTGGCGCGCAGGCGATCGAGGGCATTTTCAAATTTGTTGAGGACATCGCGGGCGATCGCAATGTGATCTAAAGTATTGACAAACGGTGTTGCTACTACCACATATCCTTGATTCGCCACAGCCTCTAACAGCCAGCGATAGGTCAGTTGCGGTGCGCTAGCCACAAATGCACCGCCGAGAAAATGTACGATCGCGATCGGTTTAGAAGGAATTAATACCCAGTTGCCAGAAATTTCTTGCCAGTCCATAAATTTCATCAAGTTTAAAGTAAAAAGGCGATCGTCCTCTGAAGGTAGAAAGCAGAATTTTTGCTAAATTTTTGCTTTTATTTTCTGCTTCAAAAAAGGGTTTGCTACCCATTTTTTCATTCAATAAACTTTGCTCTTTACTTATATATGATATTTAGTGTAACTGTTTTGGCGACAAATAGCACGGTGCGGGAACGCTGCTATTAGCGTCCTGTATAGGCTTGAAGCTAGTGGCAGAATAAATCAAGGCTGACATCCGATCGCGGCTTTCAAAGATTTGTATATCGTGTCCCATCGCACGGCTGCAAGCCGCTGTAGCTGGTATTGCGGGTAATTGACCCGACAGGATATTAACAGTCAAATACGGCTCAAAACCCCAGTATCGCGTATTAACCAGTCTCTGGGCGATCGGCTTCGATTCGGCTTTATTGGCAGCACCTAATTTCTTGACTAAACCCGCATACAACTATAACATCCTTTAGGACAGCCCCCCAATTTCAGACGATCGCTGGGGGTTTAATTCTGCCGAATGACCAATACCTTCTGCCGTTTGATGACTCAACTTTTCGTGAGTTTTCATCCATTTCCACTTGTCCACAGTAGCTTTAGGATTGAGCACTGTGGTAGCGATGCCGTAAACAATAGTAGGCAAAACCTCCCGATTTAACCAACTTTGTCCCAGCTTTCTCATGTAGTGCAGTGCCAAAACTTCTCGAAATTTGTTAAGCCTTTGCAAAAGCGGCAAATTCTTAAAACATAACTGTTCGTACTCCAGGAGTGATAACTCTTTTTCTCCTCGCAAGCGCCGCAGTTGGTTTTCCTTGACACAATCAGAAGCTATACGCTTCTTCAGCCAGTGCTTATCTGTGAGAGAGTTCCCTCTAATTCGATAATTTCCCAAAGGTTCGGTGGCCGCTAGCAAGCCGTACTTTTGAGCAAGTTTGGTAAATAACTCTGTATCTTCTCCTACCTGCCAGTCTTCTGCAAACCCGCCTTCTTTGAGAAGAATGGAGCGATCGACTACAACAGAAGACGGGAAAACCCAAGGACTTTCGCCTGTCTCCTTAATCGCCTGCATTTCTGCTTTAGTTGTAGGATAGGTGGGAATATAACTCAACTTCTTACCGTGCTTGTCTAAATACCGCAAAGCGTGAGCTACAGCTTTGACTTCGGGATTGTCTGCGAGCATTTTCAGGCAAACTTCTAACTTATTGGGTTCCCAGGTATCGTCGCTATCGATAAACGCTACATAATCGCCTGTGGCGCGATATATCATTAAATTTCTCGACTTAGAAACCCCGTAATTTTCGGGATTTCTGAAGTATTGAATTCTCGAATCTTGCTCGACCAGCTTAGCAGCAACTTTGTCAGTAGCGTCAGTAGAGCAGTCATCAACAATTAAAATTTCTAGATTCTTGTGGGTACCATTGAGTACGGAGGTAACTGTCTCGGTCAGAGTGTCGGCGGCATTAAATGCAGGAATGATTATACTGACTTTTTGGCTGTTCATAACTTGCATTAGGTGTGGTTTGGTAGTTGTTTGCCGAAGTACGGTCTTCGCCACATATGACCCTGCGTGAAAATATTGAGAATGTAAGGGTGTTACGCTACAACTGAAAATTAAAAACTGTGAAACCCACCGACTGCGACCGAGTGCGATTTCGCCGGCTCAGTTTGAGCTGTTAACTCGCGAGTTAGACACCTGTTTAGTGCTCAATTAAAAAGGTGGTAAGTCTTTCGGCTTCCAGCTCCCGCACCAGGTAAGGGGGACTGGAACCTTTTAAAAGTTGCACCCGGATTGCCTACGTACAGCTAATATAACAGGCTTCAGACCTAAGTGCGATCGACTAGGGGACAAATGTCAATCGATTTTAGATTTTAGATTTTAGATTTTAGAGGCGACCCCACGGATAAATGCGGGGGCTTGAGGATTTGAG
>ENA-ORBV01005791-ORBV01005791.1-microbial-mat-metagenome-genome-assembly--contig:-NODE-5791-length-22365-cov-14.178392_pt1 | contig 22365 bp, 16 predicted proteins | sample MGYA00237777_ERZ505514 | MGnify/ENA primary metagenome ERZ505514 (study PRJEB26160, sample SAMN06269048) | microbial mat metagenome | isolation source: Oligotrophic lake microbial mat | place... | reverse complement strand
CGCCGCCGCCGCTCGTGCTGCCGAACATAACGGTCGAGTTGATCACCCTGCCCGACGCGAGGAGGATCATCCGTGAGACAGTGACCAACGTCGACACCGCGGGTCGGATGCTCTGGGTTCGCCGCCGTGTGACGGTTGCTTCGCGCCACGTCACGCTCGAAGAGCTCATGCCCAATGACCCGCTCATCCAGGGCGCAACCGACCTGGGTTACGACGAAGTCCCCGTCGGTACGCCCCTGATCAACGACGAAGGCGCGCCGAACCCTGGTGACCTCGAGAGCGCGATCGTCGCCTACGAGGTGTACAAGAACACGCCGGTGATGATCAACGGGAGCATGGAAGATGCGCCGGGGGACATGATCGGCAATCTGCTGACGGCGCAGATCTCTCTGGGCACGCTTTGCGGCGACACCTGGTCCCCGGTGATCACCATGCAGCCCCAGAACGCCGTCGGTCCTTTCGACGGCTCGGCGGACTTTGCGATCAACCTGACGGCGGACCCCGATGGCGGCGAGCTCATCATCCAGTGGCAGCACGAGGGCGTGAACCTCGAAGGTGAGGATCAGCCGTTCCTGAACATCGACCCGGTGATGCTCGACAGCGCGGGCTCGTACGTCTGCATGGTCACGAACGACTGCGGGATCGCGATTTCGCACGCCGCCACGCTCACGGTCGCCGTGCCCGTCGCGGTGGATACTCAGCCTCAGCCGCAGAGCGCCTCGGTTGGTGGAACAGCCAGCTTCATCGTTGAGGCGGACAGCATGCTGCCCCCGACGTATACCTGGATGCACGACGGTGTGGCGATCACCCCGGACCCGCAGCACTACACGCGGTCGCTTGGCTCCAACGGCATGTCCAGCACGCTGACCATCCGAAACATCGTCGGCGCCGATGCCGGCGCATACACGGTCCGGCTCTCCAGCGCCACCGACAGCGTCACCAGCGACCCGGCGGCACTCACCGTCCAGGGGGGCGGCTGCGCGGCGGACTTTGACGCCAACGGTGTTCGCGAGGTGCCCGATATCTTCGCGTTCCTTTCCGCCTGGTTCGCGCAGGATCCCCGGTCCGACTTCGACCACAGCGGCACCATCTCGGTGCCGGATATCTTCGCGTTCCTCAGTTCCTGGTTTGCAGGCTGCCCGTGAGCGCGCACACCCTGAGCAAGCACGCATCGCAGCGTCGCGCAGTTCGCTCGCACAGCACAAGAAAGGACGGAGCATGAATCGCATTAACTTCATCATCGCGGCACGTACTCTCGCAGGCTGCGCCATGGGCCTTGCGGCCTTCGCCGCGGCGGCTCCCGCACACGCATCTATCAGCACGGTTGTGACGATGGACACGTCGGCGCTTGCCACAGCACTTCACTCCGCCGGTCTCTCGATAGATTCCGTCATCATCAAGAACGGGGTCGCGGGCCAGTTCGGAACGTACACCGGCTTCTCCACGTTGCCGGTGACGATCCGCGACGGCATCGTGCTTTCCTCGGGCGATGTCGCCAACATCGGCCCCAATCCCGCGATGTCAGATCCCAACTATAACCCCGCCTCCCCGCCGCCGGAGGTGAGTAGCCAGATGGTGCCGGAACCCGACACGGGCGGGACCGCGGAGTTCGATGCGTACGGCCAGACCTCCGGAAGCATCGAGAACTTCAACGCGTGCTACGACGTCGCCTCGCTCGAGGTGACCTTCACGCTCGAAGAGGATTCTCAGGTTCAGTTCGACTTCGTCTTCGCCTCCGTTGAGTTTCCCTACTGGACCAGTTCGTTCACCGATGCTTTCCTGGTCTTCCTCGATGGCACCGACCCGATCAATCAGATCGCATTCGACTTCGGCGGCAGCGCGGTGCAGGTGGGCAGCTCCTTCGCCGGGCTGGAGACCACGGAGGATGTGAACACCGCGTTCGCCAACCCGCATGGGCTGATCCACCACCTGACCACCACCACCGAGCGTCTCGATGCCGGCGAGCACGTCCTGACCTTCGAGGTCGGCGATGTCAACGACCACGTCCTCGACAGCGCGGTGTTCATCACAGGCCTTCGCACGGGCATCGGCAACCCGGGCACCGAGCCGAGCGACGATTGCATTGCTGATTTCGATTCCAGCGGCACCGTGAACGTTCCGGACATCTTCGCGTTTCTGTCTGATTGGTTTGAGCAGGAATCGGATTCAGATATGGATGGCGACGGCATGGTGGCCGTGCCCGACATCTTTGCGTTTCTGAGCCTTTGGTTCGCGGGCTGCTGATTCTGTGCCCTGACCCGGTGGTCATGCACTGGGCCAAGGGCTGCGTCGATGGTTGTAAGTCGCCAAATGTGGATTGTTTGTGCTTTGAAGCACACATTCTTGGACGGTCGATCAAAAAACGATAAGATTATCTATTATCTGACGCGACTCCGATAGTTCGGTGACACGAGAGGCAAGGGGCAAGCCATGGCGGGTTCCGATTCACCATCCACCCGAGCCAGTCACTCCCGAGTGACGCTCAGTCGCTGGGTCCGCCGGGCTTGCGGAGCCGCCGCGGCCGGGTTCGGCGCACTGATGTTGGCTGGCGCGCTCGGCGGGTTCGCCCCGCCCGCACCGAACGACTACGTCGTCTTCGCGTGGAATGACCTCGGCATGCACTGCATGAACGAGGACTTCTCGGAAATGATGATCCTTCCGCCGTACAACACGGTGCGTGCGCAGGTCATCGACCGCACGCACGGCTCCCCCGAGATCGTCGGCAGCGGCGTCACCGTCCGCTACCGCATCCCGTCGAACACACACTCCTCCGACAAGACCAACTTCTGGCAGCACGCCGAGGCTCTCTTCGGCATCGCCCTTCAGCCCGATATCGGGCTTGCCGGCAACGGGCTCTCCGGCGTCATGGTGCCGCACTACAACCCGGTCACCCTCGTAAGGGACTTCGAAGCGGTCGGGATCCCCATCACGCCCGTCGATGATGCCGGGCGCGAGGATCCCTACCCGCTCGCAACCATCACCGTGGAGCAGGGTGGGCAGATCGTCGCGGTCACGCAGACGGTAGTCCCGGTGTCGTGGGAGATCTCCTGCAACATGTGCCACGTCACGCCGGGAATCACAGTTGCGACGGACATCCTTCGCAAGCACGATGTGTTGCACGGTACGCAGCTCGAAGCGCACAAGCCCGTGAACTGCTCGAGCTGCCACTCCGACCCCGCGCTGGGCGCGCCCGGGCAGCCCGGTGTCTCTTCGATGTCCGCGGCGATGCACGGCGGTCACGCGACTCGCATGGGTGCGGCGCAGAATCTCGTCAGCGAGTGCTACGCCTGCCATCCCGGAGTTCGCACCAATTGCCAGCGCGATGTCCACTCCTCCCGCGGCATGACGTGCGTCTCCTGTCACGGCGGCATGGCCGAGGTCGGCAATCCGGCGCGCACCCCCTGGGTCACCGAGCCGCGCTGCGCCGACTGCCACCAGGCCCGTCAACCGACATTCGAGTTCGAGCAGCCCGGGGTGCTCTTCCGCGACGCTACCGGCCACGGCGGCGTCAAGTGCATCACCTGTCACGGCAGCCCTCACGCAATAGGCCCGGCGACCACAGCCACCGACAACCTGCAGGCAATCCGTCTTCAGGGCCATGCGGGTGTGATCAACACTTGCACGACCTGCCACTCCACGACACCCTCTGACCCCTTCCCGCATCGCGGCGATGACGACTGATCCACCGGAGCACAGCCATGAATCGGATGACGACCATCGGAGCACTGGCGATCCTCGGCGCGGCGGGGCAGACGGCCTTGGCCCAGCACCACGTCTATCACGCCCGCGACCTCGGCACCCTCGCCGGCCCAACGCACGCCACGGCGATGAACGCCGCGGGCGCAGTGACGGGCTTCACGACCGATGCCCAGGCATACCACCGGGCGTTCGTCTGGGATGGCACGCTTGACGCGTTCGATCCGCTTCAGGGCGACACGCTGGCGATCGGCTACGCCATCGATGCGCAGGGGCGTGTCATCGGAGCATCCTTCGACCTCGGCGAGACCGCGATCCGCTCATTCCGCGAGCAGGGCGGCTCGGTGGTGAGTCTGGGCACATTCACCGCCCGCGGCGTTAGCCCGGCGGGCAACGTCGTTGGCTACCTCCGGAGCACCGGCATCGCCAACACATCAGTCGACCACGCCTGCCGACTCAACGGCGGCTCGCTCACCGACCTCGGCACGCTCGGCGGCGCGGATAGCTACGCCTTCGCAACCAACACCGCCGGACAGATCGTCGGACTGAGCTGGCTCGTCGGCGATCAGCAGACCCGCGCCACGCTCTGGCAGGGCACGCCGCTGCAGGTACGCGACCTCGGAACCATCGGCGGTACGCGGAGCATCGCCTACGCGATTAATGACATGAACCAGATCACGGGAGGATCGCAGAACGGCTCCGGGCTCTGGCGGGCGGTACGGTTTGATCTCGATGCGGCTGGGGTTGTGCTCGCACGCGTGAATCTCGGCGCCCTGCCCACCGGCTCGGCCGTTGCCCCCTGGTCGATGGCCCGCGCGATCAATAACTCGGCGACCACGGTCGGCATCTCCAGCGGCAAGGCGTTCGTGCAGAAGGGGAGCGGCGCGATGCAAGACTTGGCCACACTGGTGGCGCCGGTGTCATCAATGCAGCTCAGCGGCGCGTGGGCGGTCAACGACTCAGGCCAGATCGCGGCCAGCGGCTATGGGCCTCTGGGTGAGGAACGCGCGATTCTCCTGACGCCCTGCGATGCCGATGCCAACCGCGACGGCTCGCTGGATGTCCCCGACATCTTCACGTTCCTGAGTTTGTGGTTCGCGAACGATGCCGCGGCGGACTTTGACGGCAACGGCACCATCGCCGTCCCCGACATCTTTGCGTTTCTGAGCCTTTGGTTCGCGGGATGCTGAAGCGAAGCCCCCGGCCTCGCGTTTGATCCAGCGATCTCATCCACCGCCCTCTCCGTGATCCCTTGCGCGCTTACGCAGGGGGGCGCGGAAGAGGGCGGTGTCTTTGGCGGAGAAGCATGAAATCGGGTTCATGGATGTACGCGGCGAGCCGGTAGACCTGTGCGGAAATAGGCTCTGCTGCACAAAGGGCGAACATTCTGCGCTTCCGGGTGGGGGCTCAAACACGGTCCGGTCGGAACTCGGCGGGTTGTGCTTGCGTTGGGCCAAGATGTCTGTATGTTCTGAGGTGCGGGGGGCGCGGAGGGTGCGGGGGGATGCCTTGCGGCCGGATGCTCAAGCGACGGCTTGGGCGTGCGCCGGGGCTTCTGGCGGTGCGAGCCGGGCTGCCCGCACCGAGACTGCTTTTCCCGCCGCGCTCTCTTCAGGCGGCTCACCTTGGTTCATCCTGCCATGCGGAGATCTGATCATGACTCGACCCGTCGCTTTTTCGTGCGGAACACTGGTGTTTGCGATGCTCGCCTCGGCGGGCACGCCAGATGTGGATGTGATCTACAGCCGGGCGCTAAGCAGCCCGACATCGACCGTGCCCGGCGCGGTGGATGCCTCGGGCGCGCCGGTTGTGGCGCAGTGGGCCACGATGCTGGAGTTCTGGCTCAGCCCCGATGGCACAAGCTGGATGGTTCGCGGCACGACCACGCAGCCGGCGACGGAGTCGTCGATCATGGTCGCCGGATCCGGCCTGACCGGAACGATGCTGGTGCAGGAAGCCCAGCCCTTCCCAGGGGCCGTCGGCGGCGAAGTGCTCGACTTCCTGAGTTCTACGACCAATCCCTTCAACGACAACAACGACATGCTGGTGGCACTCCGCGCCCGCGGCGGGGTTTCGTCGGTGTTCCACAAGCTGGTCCGGTTTGACAGCATGGGCAGCGGAGTGGCGTACCAGATGGGCGATCTTTATACGGGGATGATCGACCTCCCGCCGGCGCCATCAGGGGATGAGACGATCGGTAACTCTCCTCAGTCGGGCGTGCTGCTCAACGACGGCACGGTTGGCTGGCGCGATGACACGGTCGCGAATCTGCACAGCTCGCGGCGGCCGGTGACGGCATTCAACGCTGTGAAGCACCTGCAGGAGGGCGACACGGTGACCGCCATCGACGGCGAGACCGTGGTACCAATACAGAACATCGGTTCGACGGGAACTGTCACGGTGCTGGCCGCCTCTCCCGACGGCTCGCGGATCGTGGTGCGCGGCAACATCACCGACGAGTCGGGCACGCCGCAGGTGGTGATCGTCGATGGCGCGGTGCAGATCCAGACCGGCCATCTGGTCGGGGATTCGACGATCAACCCGACAGACATCAACGCCACGTTTGTCGCCGGGAACGGGGACTGGTATGTCCGCGGCCTCGCCGGCGCGGGGAACGCGTGGGCCTCGAAGAACGGCGTGATCATCGCGGAGCCCGGAGACGTCATCGACGGCGGGACCTGGGGAAGCGCAACGTTCTTCGCCGTGGCGGGCAACACGGCGGGAGATTGGGGCATCGCCGGAAAGACCAACAACCCCGACACCGCGCGCGACGATGTAATCGTCGTCAATGGCCAGGTCGTGCTGCGTGAGGGCGATGAAGTGACGCTGGATATCGACGGCGACGGCGAGCTGGATGACGTGGCGTACATCGGCCGCGGCAACAACACGCTGGCCTCCTTCACGGCAAACTCGCTGTACCTCGCTCCCGATGGGACCGTCTACGTGCTGGCGAATCTTCGCGACGGCGCGAGCGTCGACCTTGGCGGCGCGACCGCGCTGATCCGCGTGAATGTGGGCGGCGAAGTGTGCGTTGCAGACTTTGATAATGACGGAACCGTGGCCGTGCCGGACATCTTCGCGTTCCTGAGCGCGTGGTTCGCGGGAGACTCGAGCGCGGATATCGACGGCACGCCGGGCATCGCCGTTCCGGACATCTTCGCGTTCCTGAGCCTGTGGTTCGCGGGCTGCTGAATCGAAGCTGGAACGAAATCGCAGCGAAAGCAACCCAAGCCCGGAGACCAGTCATGCAGACTGCCTCCGGGTTTTTTTATTTGCCCTGCCAGGTGGTGTACACCCAGCGGATGGTGTCGCCGGGCTTGAGCGGCGCGGCCCCTGCGCCTTCAGTGGCGAAGGCGTCGTTGATGAAGAACTGCCAGTTCTTCTTACCCTTGCCCGCGCCTTCGTTCTTCAATCCCTCGATCTCGGTGATGAAGGCGGTCGGACCTTTGCCGGTGTAGGCGAGTTTGATGCCGCGGGCATGCGCTTTGGCCGCGAGCAGAGCATCGAGCGCGGTCACGCCGGCGGTGTGGGTGAGAGTCGTGAAGTGCTTCTCGACACCGTCGCCGTAATCGACAACCAGCCGGATGTGGACTTTGGGCGTGGCATCAGGCGGCGGCGGTTCGGCGTAGGCGGAATCGCTTCGGGAGACTGTGGCCACGCCGGCGAGGGCTTCGGATCCGCCGCGATGGGTGAGCCCGCGGGTGGCAAGGGCCACGACAAACAGCCCCGCGGCGAGGACAACCAGCACGCTCAAAAGATCTCGCAGCGTGTGGCGGGTGGAGTTACTCATCGGGCGGGCTCCGGTTGCTGGGCCGCGGAATCGGGGCCGTTGGCAGGCTGGTGGGCTGCATCGGCGAGTCTTGGCCGGATCCAGGCGAGGCTGGCGAGGTGAGAAACAAGGTTGCGGGCATCGGCGGCCGCGGGGGCGGCTTCGTCGATGGCGAGGATCCGGCGTTCCCCGGCGATGGAGAAGGTGATGCAGTATCCGCCGCGACCTTCGGTCTGCTGGCCGAAGTCATCGAGGTCGGGGAGCTTGCCGGTTCGACCAGGGTGGTCGGGATCGGCGAGGGCGGAGTCGCGGACCATGCGCCAGAGGTGGGTGCGCTGGGCGGAGGTGAGCTGCCGGGTCTGGGGCGGGAAGGTACTCTCGGAGGCACCGTATCCGACCGCGGCACGGAGGACGGCATCGGCCTCGACGACGTATCGCGCAGGCCGCGGCACGGTGGAGTGCTCCGGCTCGGTGCGGGCGTTGATGAGCGCACCGAGCGGAACCGGGCGAAGGACGGTGACGGCCAGCCAGAAGTCCTTCGGGGGCTCATCGGAAAGGAGCGCGGCCTCTACGCGAGCGGAGCGCGCCGATGCGCACGCCGCGATGAAGAGACAGAGCACGCACATGAGCAGGAGTGTCACTCGCACGCTACCAGTGTACTCAGAGGCGGGCGTGCCTGAGCGAACCGGACAGATGTTCGGCATGCGACAGGTGAAGCGGTTGGATGTACTGCGGATGCGTGTTCAGGGGATGAACAGCGCCCCCTCGCAATGAACTGCCTTGAGAGGGTCGCGTGGGATGAAGAATGGTCCAACGCACCGGGGCTTGGGATTCGCGGTAATGTGATGCAGTGATGATCTGGCCTGCCAACTCCTGGGTGTTCTGGCTCGTCGTGGTGTGCGGGCTGGTAGCGTTCATTCGGTTCGGGCTTTTTGGCGCGCGGGTGGGGCGTGCCCCCAGGCCGCGGCTTGTGATCCTGGGCCTGATGGCCTTTGGCGCGGTGGCGGTCACGGCGATACTGCCGAGCATGGCGTACGCGGCGTTGACGGGTGCGGGGGTGTCGGCCGATGCGGTGGATGTGGTTCTGTGGTGCATGGCGGCGGCCGTGGGGATTGCGGCGCTGATCCTGACGTGCTGGGCGCTGTTTGCCGATCGCTCTCGCGGACGGAAGCGATGCCCGCGGTGCTGGTATGACATGAGCGGGAATTCGACGCTGAAGTGTTCGGAGTGCGGAACCGTCGCGGCGAGCGATCGCAAGCTGCTCAAGACGCGGCGCCGGTGGTCGGTCGTGGGGATCGCGGCACTGATGATGGTGGTTGCGGGCGCGACGGCGATCGGCCCAAAGTTGCGCGATGACACATGGCCCGAACTGCTTCCCGACGTAGTAATGCTTGCGAGTGCGCCGTACCTATTTGGCGGTCCGGCGTTTCAGAAGGAAGTCGGTGAGCGGCTGAATGGTGAGGATGTGGCCGCGGCCAATCTCGAAGGCTGGGTGATTCGGCGGAAACTAGTGAAGTGGGCGGCGATGCGATGCCTGCGCGAACGGGTTGACGGGACGATCATCTCGCGCGGGGTGACGCTTGCGTGGGACCCGTCTTTCAACACGCCGGAGGTGCGTGCGCTCATGGATGGGCATACGAGGCACGCCGGACCGATGCCGTCTCGCGCGGTGATGCAGTGGTTTGCGTACAACGCCAGAGATGAACGCCAGACGACCGAGATGTTCGACCGCATCTTTACCACCAACGATGCCGCGGCGGCGAAGCTCATCGGTTGGTCGTTCTTCCGCGGGAAGTATGAGGATCGCGGCAAGCATTCGGTGGAGCCTCAACTGGTTGCCTTGTCGCATCGTCCGGAGCCGCTTGCGCGGGCGACCGCGGCACGGTATCTGGCGTTCTTCCGGCACGATGGTGCGTACTACCGGTGGCGGGAGCGGGTGTTGAGCGATGAGTCGCCGGAGGTTCGCGAGGTGGGACTCTCGCGATTGCTCTACGAACCCGTGATCGATGAGCGGGTGATCGAAACGGCGCTTGCGGAGCTTCGATACAGCGAAGGAGCGGAGCTGAATGCCATCGTGATGAATCTCGCGCTGAGCGACTGTCAGAACGAGCGGCTGTGGCGGGCGTTTCCCGGGGCGTTTCTCCGGGTCGGACTCTCGCAACGGACCCAGCAGTATCTCTACTACGCGTCGCGTGCAGCATCGTCTGCACGGAGTGAAGCGTTCCTGCGGCTTGCGCATGACCCGACCCTGCGGATGAATGTCGCCGATCTGATGGCTCGGTTCGACCTGCTCACCGATGCCCAGATCGAGGAGATGAAAGCCCTGGCAGCGCAGTGGCGGGCGGAGGGGGATGGCACCGCGGCGGCGGCAATGGACGCCGCAGTGCAGCGCTTGGCGGGCCTCGCCGAAACGGCCGAGGCAGGCGGGCAGGAGTGATGGTCTGTGTGAGGCGGGCGCTCGATCAGGCCGGGTGATCGAGTGCGGAGCCAACCGAGTCGATCCCGCATGCCACGATCTCGGCGGCGACATCCTCGACTCGTTGGCGACGGTCGCGAGCGAGCTTCTGAAGATAGAAGTGGGCATCCGGCTCGGTCATGCCCTGCTGACCGACAAGCACCCACTTGGCGCGTTCGACGACTTTGCGCGAGGCGAGTTGCCGCTCGAGCCTTGCGATGCGTTCGCGAGAAACATCCAGATCCTGCGCGGCGACCGTGCATATGGCAGGGTTCTCGATGAGCAGAATCGAGTAGCGGTCGTGGCCGGGTGAGGCGGCACCGAGGTGCGTGGCGATCGCTGAGAGCGGCGGCACCTGGGTGCTGCCGGCCGCGTCGAGTTCGCGCAGTTCGGAGTTGCCCGACAGGGGGTTGCCAGGATGAGGTTCCTGGAACTGGACACAGACGCCGGTGCTGCGGGCGCGGTCGAAGTGCGCGAGCCAGCGCGGGGCGATGTCAAGGAACCACTCGACACCGGGCGCCGAAGCGAGGAACCGCTTCATCGCGAGGTTGGATTCCAGCAGTTCAAACCGGCCGGCGGCGATCTCGACGACGCCCATGGGAAGGGGAGATTCGTCGATGAGACGCCGGAGGAGTTGGGCCGAATCCTCAGGGCTGGGGCGTGAGGAACCGGGCAGAGAGTGTCGCGAGGTCGCGAGGTCATCGGCCACGGACACACCCTTGGTTTTTGCAGTCATGGTCATAGAGAGGAGCTGTTGGCGCGGGCCGCGGACGGAAGTTTGGCACCTGCGGCAAGCTTTATCGGCAAGACGATACGCATCCCATGGCGCGATTCACCGGTTCGTGCGGGTACGCGGGCATGTGCGCACACAATCAAGGGATTGCCACATGAAGCGATGAGCATCGCGCGAAGAAAAGATGTCCGCAATCGTCTCACACCATCCGCGTCACGCTGACAGCTGCATACAGCCCGGCGACGCGCTCTCGCGGCACGACCATGGCTGGAAACCTCGGGTTCAGGGGCTGCAGGCGGATCAACTGCCCGCACAGGTCTTCTTCGGTCTTGCTGGGCAATCGCGGCGAGGATGCGTCTGGCGCCTTGGTCTCGAAGAAGATGCGTTTGAAGGTGCTCTGATGATCGGGCTCGAGCCGGACGAAGCAGTCCATGCCGTCTTTCAGCTCGCGCGCGGGGCTGAAGACCACGATGTCGCCCTCGCGGTATTCGGGCATCATGGATTCTCCGACGACGCGGGCGGCGAACGCATCCGCATCGCGGACATCGGGGACGCGGACGTACTCATCGGCAACGCGCGCGGGATACCCGAGATCGGTGAAGTCGCAGGGATAGCCCGCGGCGACGGAGTTGATGAGCGGGACCTCAACGGCGATGCAGATGGAATCCAGGCCGCGGCGGGCCGAGGCGTGTGCAGGGGAGTCGGGACGGTCGGGGCAGTCGGGGGAATCAGGGGAGTCGGCGGCACGCTCGATTCCGGAGTCGCCGGACGGTTCATCGCCGGCGATCCGGTCGATGAGCGCGCGGAGTCGGCCGCTGCGGTGGAGCGCATCAAGACCGGCCGCCGCGACGTCCGTGCTTGCGTCGGGCGCGCCGGGCGCGGCAGGGTTCAGTCCCCGCGCGCCGGCAAGCAACTCGCGAAGCTGGTCAGCAGCGACGCGGCGGCCGGCTTCCACGCGGGCAAGCTCGCGACGAACGGGGCCTGGCGTCGCCTCCCACTGGGCGGCGAAGATGAGCTGGTTCTCGCTGAGGCCGAGTTGGGCTTCGAGACGGCCAAGGAGCGCGAGACTCACGCCCGATCCGGTGCGAAAGCCGGTTTCGAGCTGCGAGAGATAGGACTTGGCGCACCCTGCACTGGTGGCCAACTCTTGCAACGTCAACCCTTTACGAACACGAGAGGCGCGAAGCAGCGTGCCGAGCGAGTTGGCGGTGGTCGCGCTGGGAGATGCTATGGAAAACTTGGAGACCATCGGAAATTCCTATCATAAAACGAACATTGGACTTGCTTGTTCGTTTTTTATACGGTAATGTCGTCCCGAGTTTGCTATCCAGTGAACACGCCAGGCCCAACTTGGGAGGATCCCATGACGCCGCAAGATCCAAACACGAACCACACCATAAACCTAACCAACTCCAAGCATGTTGGCAAGCAGAATCCGTACAAAACAAGACGTACGAGACGGCCGCAGCAGGATGTTCGGCAGCTCTCAAGGCCCGAGGCGGAGCGCATCCTCGTGCTTGCAGAGTTCCTGCCGGTGAGTGATGCGTTGGTTCTGCGGGAGCTTCTGGGGGCGGGGCGGACGGTCGCGCATGTGTCGCGGCTGCTGGGTGTGTCGCGCCACAGGGTGCGGTCGCGCGTGGACCGATTGCTCCTACGCATGCGCGATCCCGCCTTTCGCTATGTGATCGCGCGGCGGCTGCGGTTCGGCAGGGACACGGATCCGCGCCGGGGCGAACAGGCATCCGCGAGGCTGACGTGGCCGGAAGAGTGGAGCGAACCGATGCGGATCGCGGCACAAATGTGTGTGATGGATGGGCACTCTTGCCGCGATGCGGCCGCACTCGCGAAGGTGTCGTTCCACGTGCTTCGGCGGCATGTGTCGGTGCTGCGCGAGCTTGGGCAGGTGTGGCGTGAGTCACGGGAGGGGCGCGAAGCGGCGTGAGGGCGGCGGCGGCATGGCAGCGGGTTGGCCCGGCCGGAGATGGGGACGCGGAGCGGGTAGGGAAGGGGGGACAGAATGGCGATGCGAGCATCAGCGCGGGTTCTGCGGGCGCTGGCGGTGTTTGGCCTGAGTGTGCCGCGGGCAGAGGGAGCGTTTGCGGCGGTGGAGGAGGCCGCGGCCAGGCGTGCAGCGGCGCGGGGGCTTCGGTGTTTGCGGGCGGCGCTGCGGGAGCCTGGTGGGGCACGATGCATTGTGTTTTCCGGCGCGAGCGGGGCGGGGAAGTCGACCGCGCTGCGGATGGCGGCGCGAGCCCTTCGGCGACGGCGCGTTCGGTGCGTTTGCGCGAACCCGGCGACACTGGCCATGGAGAAGCGATCGGCGGTTGAGCTCATCCGGGGCGCGCTTGCAGATGCGCTTTCGGCGCTGGCGCGGGCGGGCTTGTCGGATGCAACGCTGCTCGCCCGTCCGGCGCGGCTGCTTTCTGACGGACAGCGCTGGCGGCTCGCCCTGGCATTGTCCGTGCGGCGGGCCAACAGCGGGCGAGGCCCCAGCGTTGGAGTGGTGATCGCAGATGAGTTCTGCGCAGGGCTTGATCTGACAACCGCGTGCGGCGTTGCACGCGGAATGTCTGGGCGGGCAGGAGCCTTGGTGATCGCCGCGACCTCACGGGAAGACCTGATCACCAGCATGACGGCGATGCCGGGCTGGACGGTCATCAAGGTTCAGTGAGTCCGTTTGTGGCGAGTTCTCGAGCGGAGGGCCCGGATTGGAGGATTGTCGCCGATGAGCATCCACATTACAGCGGGGTCGATGTCGGACTACGCCGCGCTAGCGCGGCTTCACTATCGCGCAGGACCGCCGGCGACATCGGATCGCATCCTGAGGGCGCAGCACGGACAGGCACTGGCGGGTGTGCTGATCGTGTCGCGGCCGGTGCTCAACGCGCGGTGGCGTTCGGTGCTGTGGCCGGGTGTATTCGAGCAGGGGGATGCGCGGCAGCGGGCAGCGCGCATCAACCGCGAGCTGCGGTGCATCTCGAGGGTAATTGTCGACTCGCGCTTCCGCGGGCTGGGCATGGCGACAATGCTGGTGCGGGCGTATCTCGACGATCCGCTCACACTGCGCACGGAAGCGGTTGCGGCGATGGGCCGGTTCTCGGGGTTTTTTCGGAGCGCGGGCATGAGGGAGATCATGCTGCCGCCCAGCCGTCGCGACGTGGCACTGCGACGCGTGCTGCGCCGCGCCCGGCTGCGACCCTGGCAACTGGTGGACCCGGCATCGGTTCTGAGTTTGCGAACACCGCAACGCGCCATGGTTCATGCTGCGCTGCGGCGATGGGCGAGCGATGCGGGCGCGACACGTCGGCTTGCCGGAGCAGACGTGGAGTTGCTGATCGCGGCGGCGGCGAGATCGGTGGCGAGTCCTTTGCCCGCTGTGGCGTATGGGTTTGATTCGCGTCACCAGTAGACGGACTTGCAGGGAGGGGCGATGAAGAAGCAGCGCGACGGTGGCGTACAGGGTGTGGGAGTCGAGACAAGGCGCGAGGGACGTGGAGACGACCCGGGCGGCAGCGCGTGCGAGATATTGGGCACGCTGTGCCCACGAGATGCAGACTCCGACCTGTCGTGTGCGTTTACGTCGCGACGACCCTTCTCGCTTCACTCTCACCGCAGTGGAAAGTGGAAGAGGGGAACAGGCGCCGGCGCAGACCTTGGTGCAACCCACCCCACAGTCGCGGCGACCGCTCCGGCAGCGGGCATGGCACGGTTAATCGCGCCTCGCAATCCGGCGGAGCTGGCGGCATTCCTGCGCGAGCAGCTCGCGATCACCGTACCCATGGCGATGGACGGACTGGGCGAAGGCGACTCGGTGCTGCGCGCGGCATCACCGCTTGAATACTTGTCACACACGTTCTTCGAGGGTCTGCGCTTTGATCGCGCCGAGGTGGACACGGGGGAGCGCGGCCCGCCGGATAGCGTCGTATGGGCCAACCGCGGCGGCGGGAAGACGTTCCTGGGCGCGGTCGCGACCATGCTCGACCTGGTCTTCAAGCCGGGGATCCAGGTGCGCATTCTCGGGGGGTCGCTTGAGCAGAGCAAGCGGATGCAGGAACACCTGTCGCGGCTGTTCGAGCATCCAGCGCTGGCGCGGCTCGTGAAGCCGGGGCGCGAAGGGCGCGGGGCACGAAGCATCACGCTGATCAACACATCGCGAGCGGAGGTGCTCGCGGCATCCGAGACCTCGGTCCGCGGCGTGCGCGTGCAGAAAGTCCGGTGCGATGAGGTGGAACTGTTTGACCCCGCGCTGTGGCGGGCGGTGCAACTGACGACGCGCGCGATGCATGTCGAGGGACCGTGGGGACCGGTGGTGCGCGGCAGCATCGAGGCGCTATCGACCATGCACCTGCCCTACGGCATCATGTGGGACCTGGTAGGCGCGGGCGTGGGCGGGTCGGCCCACCTTCCCGCGGCATCGCCGGCGCGCCGGCTCTTCCGCTGGGGATTGGTCGATGCGCTGGAGCACTGCACAGAGGAGCACACGTGCGACACGTGCAATCTGTTCGAGGATTGCCGCGGCCGCGCCAAGACGACCGATCCTGCGCGGGGAGGACACATCCGGATCGCCGATGCGCAGGCGCAGAAGCGCCGGGTGGATGTGGAGACGTGGCGGAGCGAGATGCTTTGCCTTGAGCCGCGAACGCACGACTTGGTGTATCCGGAGTTTGCTCCGGCGACGCACGTGGTGGGGCTGGCGGGTGATGAGCCGGGGCCACGGAGCGGCAACGGGACAGACAAGGAGTGGATCGGCGGGATGGACTTTGGCTTTCGCGCAGAGACGGCGATCCTGCTTGGGCGCATTGGGGAAGACAACGTGCTGACGATCGAGCACGAGTTGATTGCGACGCAGCGCGTGCTGCGGCGACACATCGAGGCGCTGCAAGGGCTCATGCGCTCCCGCGGCGGGCTCTCCGCCTTGCGATGGCTGGCGGCCGATCCGGCGGGCAACGCAAAGAACGACCAGAGCGGAGAGGCCAACATCGCCCTGCTGCGCGAGGCGGGGATCGCCGCGCGCAGCCGGAAGATGGAGATCGCCGAGGGCTTGAAGCTGGTGCGGGCGCGGCTTGCGCCGGCATCTGGCCCGCCGCGGCTGTTCGTTCACGCGCGGTGCACGCGGCTGATCGAGTCGCTGCGGAGATACCACTTCAAGCCGGGTGATGGCCGCTCGCAGGTCCCGGCGAAGGGGGAGTTCGACCATGCGTGCGATGCGCTGCGATACATGGTGGCGATGCTGGATGCTTCGCGGGAAGTGAAGGTGGGGGTGTGGTGAGGAAGACGAAACCATCGAAGTCGCCCAGCCGACTTCGACGGCACTACGCCGCGCTCTCCATCGCCACCTCTTCGCGCTCTTCCGCCGCGGCCCCGCCAGTCAGCAGGCTGCCCGCTCCGCCCTCGATCAGCATCTCCACCTTCGGCGCATCGGGCAAAGGCTTGCCGCGAGAATCTGTCAGCGGCTTGCCATCGAGAGTCTTGACGATCGGGATCGGGTGCGCCTTCGCGTGCACCGCAAGCTGCGCTTCCATCGCCGCGCGCTTCTCATCGGGCACATCGCTCCACTTGCCTCTGCCGCGGCACTTGGGGAACGCGCTGCACCCCAGCCACGGGCCGCGGATGCCATCGCGCAGATTCATCGCCGTCCCGCACTTGGGGCACGGCAGGTCGGTCAGCAGCGCGGGCTGGCTCGGCGCAACCACAAACCCCTTCTTGTCGATGTTCAGAATGCCGTCGCACGCATCCGGGTTCACCGGCGCCGCAACTTCAACCACCGGCTCGGCCGAACCCTTCTTTCCCTTCTTCGCCTTCGTCTTCTTGGGCTTGGGCTTCGATTCAAACTTCGAGCACCCAAGGAACGGGCCGAACCGCCCCGTCCGCCGGATCATCGGCGAGCCGCACTTCACGCACGCGATGTTCGCCGTCTCCGCTGGCCGCGGCCGTCCTTCCCGATCCACCGGGCACGCATACGTACACGTCGGGTAGTTACCGCACGACAGGAACCGGCCGTTCTTGCCGAAGCGATACACCATCGCGCTGCCGCACGTCGGACACTTCAGGTCCGCGGGCGCGGCGGTCGTCTCCGCCTTCGCGTGCGTCATCGTCTCGTGCGCCGCATCCAAAGCCTGGATGAACGGGCCGTAGAAGCGGTGCAGCATCTCGACCCAGTCGAGGTGCTCCTCTTCCACCTTGTCGAGCTCAAGCTCCATCTCGCGGGTGTAGCCAAGATCGAGAATCCGCGGGAACGCTTCGACGAGCTTGTCGGTCACCACCTCGCCAAGGTCCGTCGCAAACAGCCTGCGCTCAAGCTGCTCGACATACTTGCGGTCCTGGATCGTCCCGATGATGCTTGCATAGGTCGAAGGGCGGCCGATGCCCTCGGCCTCGAGCGCCTTGATCAGCGATGCTTCGCTGAATCGCGCCGGCGGGCTGGTGAACTTCTGCGTCGGGTCGATCGCAAACGGGTGCAGCGGCTGCTGCTCCTTGAGCGGCGGCAGCGTTGCCGTCTCCGCCGCGGGCGGCACGCCCGTGACCTTATAGAAGCCGTCGAATGCGAGCGTGCGGCCGGTGGCGCGGAAGACGCACTTCTTCGCCGCGTTCGTCCCGCCCGAAATCAGCACGCTCGTCGAATCCCACTCCGCCGGTGTCATCTGGCACGCCACAAACCGGTCCCAGATGATCTGGTACAGCCGGAAGTGATCGGGCTTGAGCGCGTTCCGCACGCGGCTGGGCGGATAGTCGAGGCTGGTCGGGCGGATCGCTTCGTGCGCTTCCTGCGCGGCCTTGTTGCTCGAAGTGAAGAAGTTGGGTTTCTCCGGCAGATACCGGTCACCGAAGGTCTTTTTGATGTACTCCCGCGCCATGTTCAGCGCAGCGCCGGAGATGTGCGTCGAGTCCGTACGCATGTACGTGATCAGACCCACAGGCCCCTCGCCCGGGATATCCACACCTTCATACAGCGCCTGCGCAGCCTGCATCGTCCGCCGCGGCACAAACCCCAGCCGCGTGCTCGCCGATTGCTGCAGCGTGCTGGTGATGAACGGCGCAGTCGGCCGCACGCTGTTGCGCTTGGTCTCGATGCTCGTGATCGCGTACTTCGCGGCCGGGGTCACCGACCCCCGGATCGTCCGCACGAACTTCGCCGGGCCGCGCCCTCGCTCGTCTTCGCGCGTCTCGACCTTGATATCAACAAGCCCCGCCCATTCGGCCACCTCGCGGGCCCGCTTCGCCAGGCCCTCATCGCTCTTCGCGCCCGCGTTCTCGCCGCCGCGGATGTCGAGCTTCTCCCCGCCGACCTCGATCAGCTCGCCCTGGATCGCGCCATGATCGCCCAGCCAGGCGTTCTGCGACTTGATCGAGTGCCCCGCGCCCTTGTCATCGCGCTCATTCAGGAACGCTCGCCACGCCGGGCCGAGCTTCGCGGCCTCGGGGGCGGTGAGCGCAAACTCGCCGAGCACCTGCCAGTATTCCTCGGGGATGAAGTGCCGGATCTCGCGCTCGCGCTCTACGACGAGCCGCACCGCAACGCTCTGCACGCGCCCCGCGCTCAGGCCGCGGGCGACTTTCTTCCACAGCAGCGGCGAGACCTGGTAGCCGACGACGCGATCGAGGATGCGCCGCGCCTGCTGCGCATACACCCGGTCCATGTCGATGGGGTGCGGATTCTGAAACGCCCGCGTGATCTCTTCTTTGGTGATCGCGCTGAAGATCACGCGCTTGGCGACCTTGGGGTCGATGCCGAGTTCATCCGCAAGGTGCCAGGCGATCGCCTCGCCCTCGCGATCGAGGTCCGTCGCGAACCAGATCTCTCTCGCGCCCTTCGCGGCCTTCTTCAGTTCGCTGATCGTCTTCTGCTTGCCAGACACCACCTCGTACGTCGGCGCAAAGTCATGCTCAAGGTCCACACCCGGGACCGGCGACTTCACACCCTTGGGGTTCTTCTCCGGCAGATCGCGGACATGCCCGACGCTCGCCAGCACGACATAGTCGGAGCCGAGGTACTTGTTGATCGTCTTGGCCTTCGAAGGCGATTCGACGATCACCAGTTGCTTGCCCTCGGCGGAGCGCATCGGCCCCTGCTCGAACGGCTTTCGATTGCCGAACTTGCCTCCGGATTTGCCTCCGAACTTGCCGCGGCCGCCGCCGCCGCGGGCTCCGTTGCCGCCGTCCCCGTCAGCGACGGCCGCACCGCCACCCTCCCCCGCGATCCCGGCTCCGCCACTTCGTTTGGATGATTTTCGGATCGTCTTGGCCATAAAGCCCTATGCGGAACGTGTCATAACCCCGAACACCAGACCCCGGATGATCGGTCAGCGGGGTGCTCCAGGTTTGCCCGAAGACTCCCGGTTGGCCCCCTTCCTTATAGAGGGGCCTCGGGTAGTACGAGGCGGAAGCCGGGTTGGTCAAGGGGGAGGGGGCGAATTCCAGTGCAGGAATGCCCGGATCATGCCAAACATCATACGATCATGAGCGGTTTCTGGTTCGGCGTCCACCACAACTGGGTATTTCCACAGCCCTAAACCCGCCATCCCTCATCCAGCGTCCACTTCCAGCACTCCCGGAGCTGCTCGTGCTCGTACGCGGCTCCGCACTCGGGGCATGTCCCCACCGGCGGAAGTGCCCCAAGCGGGTACCGGCACTCCAAGCACAGGCAGTAATCCGCGGCCACAACCTCGCGGCGGGAAAGTCCAGAAGAGATGCGATTCGCCACGTCGCACCAACCGCGAAGACCACGACAGGCACAAGCATCGAGCCAAGCGACGTGAGAGAAGGCCAGATGAAGATGCTCGCCGCGATCCAGAGGATGACGCCTGCGAAACTCGTCAAGGTCAACCACGAGACAAGCCGCTCGCCGCGGCTTTCGCAACCGGGGTTGATGCCCTCGGGCCGCCTTCTTGCCGCGCGATCCAGAAGGCCTGGCATCTATCGCTCCCCGCCCGCGCCGCCGAGCGCGAGAACGATTCTCTCCACCGCATCAACCTGCGCAGTGCGTTCCATGTCGATTGTGATCGCCCCCGGCGTCATCCGCAGCCGCCGCAGCCACGTCCGCTGGTTCTTCCCGAACCGCCGCGTTTCGATCTTGATCTTCTCGATGGCCTCTTCGAGTGACACCGCGGCGGGATTGTGAAGGTGCGCAAGGAGCTGCTTGTAGCCCAGCGCCTCCGCGGGCTGCGTTCCGGGCACCAATGCCCCCGATGCGTGCAGCGCACGTACCTCCTCCAGCAACCCGCGCTCCATCATCTGCTTCACACGCGCGTTGATCCGCCGGTTAAGTGCCTCCGATTCCCAGTCAAGGATGATGAGCTGGAACTCGGATGTCGGTGCCTCCGCCGGCTGAGTGGGGGGGGGGGGGTCCCACTGCTTCTGATGCGCGCTGATCGGCTTGCCCGTCAGCCGGAACACCTCCAGCGCACGCACCGTTCGCCGAATATCATTCGGATGTATCCGCACCGCCGCGGCCGGATCCACACGCTCCAGCTCCGCCCGCCGCGTTGCCGGGTGCATCGCCGTCAGCTCCGCGCGCAGCGCCTCATCTGGCTCCGGACCCTCAAACAACCCATCGAGCAGCGCCTTGATGTACAGGTGCGTCCCGCCGACGACGATCGGCAACAGACCGCGGCCTCGACTCTCTGCGATCTTCTCCCGCGCAAGCCGCAACCAGTCATCGACAGTGAACACCTCGCTGCCAAGTTCCACAACATCAATCAGGTGATGCACCACGCCCCGCCGCTCTTCCATCGTCGGCTTGGCCGTGCCGATGTCCATGCCGCGATACACCTGAAACGCATCGGCGGTGATGATCTCTGCACCAACCCCCCACTCCTCCCGCGCTCGCAGCGCAAGCGCAACGGCAAGGTCAGACTTGCCGCCGGCCGTCGGGCCGCAGATAACAGGGGTGAGTGCGGGAACGTTCACTCGCAGCGCGCCTCAGGCAAAGAGAAAGACATTGACACAGATTACCCAGATGATGCCCAGATGCTCACCGATAAAGGAGGCAGTCCCGATCCAATGTCTTCATCTGGGTCCATCTGGGCGCATCTGTGGCAACTTCTCTTCTCGATCCGCTCCCATCCGTCCTCATCCGTGGCTGCCTCGAACCTGATCGCTTCTCCGCGGCCTTCCGCTGCTTCCCTCCGCACCTCTGCATCTCTTCGCGAGGTCCGCTTCATTCCGCCTCACAACCTCGCCGCCGCCGGCAGCTTGCCCACCAGCGGCTTGCAGTACCGAATGAACGCATCGCTCACATCGCTGTGCCCCGCGATGAACTCCGGCGGCATGTGCCGCGTCTTGGCCGCGACATCGCTCAGCTCGATCGCCTTGAAGCTCGCCTTGTACGCTTTGCCCTTCTCGCGGATGATCGCCACCGACCCCGACGAATCGCCCTTCGCGGCCATCCTCACCGCAAACTTCGCCACGCCGCGGGCCTCCTTCGCATCGATCGGCGACGGATCGGGCCAGCACCGCTGCAAGTACCCGAACGTGTCAGCTCGCACGCGGATCGACTTCCCGCCCGCGCCCTTCACATGCTTGCGGACATGATCGGCCAGCGCATCGCCCAGCGCGCCCACACCCGAGAGCTGCACGTTGCCGTGCGCATCGCGATCCAGATTCTGCGCGATCGTCGTGATGATCGCCTTGCCATCGGCAGATTGAATGCCCTCCGACACCGCAACCTGGCAGCGGCCCAGCCGCGCGTACACCTTCTCGACATCAGCAAGAAAGCGGTTCGGGTCAAACGGCACCTCGGGCAAATACACCAGGTGCGGGCCGTTGCGGTCACGGTCCTTCCCCTCGCCCCGCGCAAGCGCCGCCGCGGCCGTCAAAAAGCCTGCGTGCCGACCCATCACGATGTTGATCTTCACGCCCGGCAGCGAAGCGTTGTCGAGCGAATCGGACTCAAACGCCATCGCCTGGAACCTCGCGGCGGACGGAAAGCCCGGCGTGTGATCGCTCAGCACCAGATCGTTGTCGACGGTCTTGGGGATGTGGAAGCAGCGCATCTCATAGCCGCTGTGGTTGGCGAGCTCGTTGACGATGCGGCAGGTGTCGCTCGAATCGTTCCCGCCGACATAAAAGAAGTACCGCACGTTGTGCTTGCGGCAGGATTCGACGATCTTCGTGCAGTACGCAGCATCGGGCTTATCGCGGCTCGATCCCAGCGCGGCAGACGGCGTTCGCGCGATCGCTTCGAGATGCTTGGTGGGTGTGCGCGTGAGATCGACGAGCTGATCGGCGACAAGGCCGGTCACTCCGTGGCGCATTCCGATGATCTTCTTCACGCCCTTGAGCTCGCGCAGCGCGAGCACCGCACCGACAAGCGACTGGTTGATGACGGCGGTCGGCCCGCCCGATTGTCCGATGATCGCGTTGCCCTTGGGCAGAGAAGAGGCCATTCGTGCATGCTCCTGTTTCGCGGCGGGTTTGGGGCCGCGGGCAGGATGGTACGGCCGAGTAGGAACGGCCTCTTCGCTGGGTCTACCAGCGGCGGAGTGCGCCGTCGAATACCTGGCGCGGTGTGCCGACCGACACGGCCCCGATTTTCGCCCACACCCAAGCCGCCGTCCGCCCAGAGGACGCAAACGCGGACGTGTGGCGCTATGTGCGGCGGCGGGCGCCTTATCCCAGGATAAGGCCGAGGCCATCTGTGCCGCCAGACCCATCGTCAACGAGGAGGAGTACCTCCGCGTGTCGAGCGCCTCGGATGACCCCCACGCCCACCAC
>ENA-ORBV01005790-ORBV01005790.1-microbial-mat-metagenome-genome-assembly--contig:-NODE-5790-length-22366-cov-4.643456_pt1 | contig 22366 bp, 21 predicted proteins | sample MGYA00237777_ERZ505514 | MGnify/ENA primary metagenome ERZ505514 (study PRJEB26160, sample SAMN06269048) | microbial mat metagenome | isolation source: Oligotrophic lake microbial mat | place... | reverse complement strand
CTACACCTCTCTATTCGTCGGCAGCGTCAGATGTGTATAAGAGACAGACCCAAGAGCGAGAGCATCCACCCCGGTCCGGCGAGGTTGGTCGCGTGGTACTGCTGCTGGAACGTCGGCGGCGTGAGCCCCCCCCAGATTCCATAGAAATAAACCAGCACCAGCACAGCCGGTAGACAGGCGAGCAGGGCAAAGCTCGCGTGTACGCTCGCCCGTCCGAGCCCCGGCCGTGGTGACCACCCCGCCCCCAGAAGCGGCCGCCCATCGGCGCGAAGGCCCTCAAGAAAGCATCTGGCCAAAAGCGGCCCCGCAGTCCACACGTGTACCTGCCGCGTCAACACCAACGCCGTAAGCGTAAGTCCAGAAAACAAAACCGTCTGCACGCTCAGGGTCGGGGCGAGTGATAAAAGTAACATCACGAGCACACCCAGCCACGCGGCGTTGTCCGGCAGCACCCACACTGCGCTCGCGAACACATAGATTGACGTAACAAAAGGTAAGACCGAGATCACTTCGCCCACGCGGCTCATTCCCCACCCGTACTGCCCTCCGATGGCGTCGAATATCTGCGGCCCCGCTTGGCGTGATGGCCTAAACCAAAGCAACGTCGCGATCAGCACCAGCGTGAGCACCGCGCAGACTAACTGATGCGCCACCACCCCCACGCTAAACGTAACCGTCAGCCACGCCATTGCAAGGTGCAGCCCCGGCGTCGTCGCCGAGAGATAATCGCTTAAGTCTGGCCGCGGCCATTGCTGCACAAACTCCGCGATTGCGGCGGAGTGATAGAGCAACTGGTCGTAGGCCACCCGGTGGGGCACGCGCCCCCACCAGATCACCGCGGCGTAAACCGACGCGGCCGCCCCAAGCAGCAACCACGCCGATCGATGATTCGGGTTCGTTCTCATCGAGCCAAGGATACCCAGGCTCCGCAATCTCGCTCAACCTCCCCCATCCGCCCAGACTTGCCTAATCGAGGCTCCGAGTGATCCCGAGGTCACTCGTCAGAAGAAGCCCCAGATTGGCTCGCCAGCCTTCTCAAAAAATGCGACACCGGCGGATCTACTACCAATAATCGTACGAATAGTATCCAGTATTGCAAATTAAGAGAGTATAGTGTTTGGTATTTTTACCTCCGCTTGCTACTTCCATCCTCTCAGGAAAGGCTACTCGTCATGTCCAACTCACATTACTCCCACGATCCTGCACACCTGAAAGTCTTGCCGGAGTCAGGGCCAACTCGCATCTATTTAAGTGATATGCCCAACGTTGATCCCGATCTTCTAATTACTCGCATCATCGATGGACGCGATAGCGGCCTCGACTGGGATGCCTTTGAGGCATTCGCCACCGCCCAACCCACGCTATATCGCGATCTTGCCCGAGCACAGCGCGACCACCGTCACCTAGTAACCCAAGTTCTACAGGAGACGGCAATCGCGGGGCGCGTGAGTGCCCCCGTCCACATTCTCAGGCGTAGCGACTCATCTGGCTCGGCCACTTCCAAGGCTCCCGTCGCACACGCTGCCGACCAATCAAATAGTGTACATTCCTACCCACTGGACCCGCCGCGTCGAAGCGAACGCTCGCGCCGGTTGGGCGCGTGGGCGGGCTGGGCGGTCGCTGCGACGATCGTTCTCGCCTCCCTCTCGCGGCTTGGCGTCAAGAGTTCGTCGTCCGAGTTGACCGATTCGATCGGCCAGCCCAATATCGTCGCGGGGTTCCCGCAAGGGACGATTCCGGGCTCGAACGCCGCCGGCGATCCAACGGCGTCGTTAACCGCCTATTTAGATCAAGGCCGACGAGCTGGTCGAGTCGTTGCTGAACAGCCGATGCGGCTGCTCGGGGTTGAGCAATTGCCAGATGGCGCGGGCTATCGAGTGGTCTACGAGCGACCCATTGTCGAGTCAGCCATTGTTTCGCGACCCTACAGCCTGGAGCCCGGAGACTTGATCAACTCCGCCTCCTTGCGCCTCATGCCGATCGAGCCCGTCCGCCGCCCGCGCGAGCCCGAGTTGCGATAACTCGCGCCCCTCTGGTGGTTTATTATGTTAGAAAAAAGCAGCGGTTGGGGCGACGGGATCACTCTACTACCGAATCTGTACACAGAGCGGCAGATGGTAAAAGAAGCGTCAGGTCATCATCACGAGTCGGATATAAGTAAACACCTCCGCCTGCTTAGTTGAGCCTTTGCTCGCGGGGCAGATTCAGATTTCGTTTGATTCGGAAAGAAAACGAGTAAAGCAGGTTGCGTGAGTGGACCGCGTTTGTCCAAGGTTACGAGTTTCCTCCGGCCGCGAAGCCAAACATCGTTGGACTTCTACTGCGGCGTTAGTAATGTAAAAGAAGTCAGCGTTGCCGCTGCCGGGCCCTGGCGGTAGGCGGCAGGACCCGCACAAAGCCACTCCGCCCTATTAAGGTGTAAGGCCCCAGGCAGCAAAGTAAGCAGCGACAGTAAGTCGAAAGGATCAATGATCATGAATGTCACAGTTACCAACTCGCCCGCACCGTCACACTCATTTCGTCCCCACAAGCGACTGGCCGTGATTCTCGCCGCCACGCTTGTCGCCGCGAGCGGCGCACTCGTCAGCGCGCAAGAGAGTGCACCACAAGCCCAATCTGGCGGGGAAGAAGCCCCAATGCAACTCCGCGGCACATTCGATACTCCCCTCGGCACAAAGCGGCCCGCTCAGCAAGGCGGCCCCGCGCACGACGGCCGCATGATAGATTCCGCAGGTAGCAACATCGTGATTACCCAGAGCGATGGACAAGACTCTTTCACATTAAACATGCGCGGCGATTCGCTTGTCGTTGAGCACAACGGCAAAACCGTGCCCGCCGAACGCATCGAGCGCACTCCCGACGCTATTAAAGTCTTGGACAAGTCTGGCGCAGTCATCCATACATTCAATCTCAATAGCATCCCTGTCGCGCCCGCAGCCCCAAGTCGGGGCCAGAAGAACCTGAGGATACTAACTCCGCAGGGCCAGCTCGCCGCGATTGATCCGCCGGTGATGGTCGGCGTTCTCCTTGATTACAGCAGCGAAGAAGCGGGCATTATTGTTCAACGCGTGTTGAAAGGCTTGCCGGGCGATAGCGCGGGACTTAAAGATGGCGACGTCATTGTCGAGATTGAAGACAAGAAAGTTGAAAGCAATCAGTCGCTCCGCGATGCACTTGAGAACAAGAAGCCCGGCAATTCTCTCAAGGTAGTCGTAGACCGCGAGGGCGAACGCAAAGAATTAACGATTCAACTCGCCAAGTATGATGCAGAACAACTCTCCAAGGCACGCGGCGATGAGGAGCAAAAGAAAGCCGCTATGGAGTTAGAGCGGTTCGGCGATCAGAACCCCGCTCGCGCTTTCGCATGGGGCGACATGGGCAACGAGGTCAAAGACACTGTTACTCAGTCACTCAAGAAAGCGTTGAGCGAAGTGAAGCGAGCAGCTGGCAACGACGCGGACAAAATTAAGAATGATGTCGTCCGAGCGCTCGAAGAAGCCCTCACTGAGGTTGAAGCAAATAGCGGTCAGTGGCGCGAAGAACTACGAGCACTTCGCGGCGAAGGTAACGGCAAAGGCGGTCGCACCATGTTCTTTCGCGAAATGCCCGGACAAGTCTTTGAAGTACCCGCCCCTCCGGCTCCTCCAATGCCCCCAAACTCGCCACGGGCCCCGCAGGCTCCCAAAGAACGGATGAACCAGAACGACCGAAACAAACGGCCGATGTCCCAGCTAGAGCAGGAACGGCGTGCCGAGCGAGCAGTCCAATCGGAGGAGCAGAGTAACCGTCAAGCCGGTCAGTTTGACCGTCTGGCACAAGCACTTGACCGCCTCAACTCGCGTCTGGATGCTCTCGAGAAGAAACTCGATGACCAAAAATCATCCGAACAACGCCAGGTCGAGAAAAAATAAATCGCGGCAGCGTATGGGCCAAGAAGCAGTTGTTAGCCCTTACCGGGCAAGCACTTAGTCCTCTATGACGGGCCGCATCGAAACATGATGCGGCTCGTTGTTTTTTGCTCCGCGCGCCGACTCTTCGTAGACCTGGCTTTCTTAATATCTATGAACCTCAACAGTCAACTAAGGCTTTACGTCCGCCAAATCGCGGCGTGGTGCCTCCGTTCCGCCGCGGGCTTGCTCGCGACTGTGAATTCATCCTTAGACCCGTCCACTTCCGACACAAACTGGAACTCAAACGCGTGGCGATCCTCGCGAATTTCAGATAAAGCGAAGGGGGGTCCGCAGACCTGCGTCGAAATTGAGGGTCTAGGTCAGCGTTCGCAAGCAGGATCACCAGCGCAAAGACCCCGATTTGTCGGACGCTCAAGAGTGGAGGGAGCCAGCGACGCGGCCGACCGAGCGAGATCGAGAGGAAGCCACCATGGCTCGAGCTTTGCCAGACATTGCCTTCGACATCGCGAGGAGACAGACCGACGCGGATCGAATCTGAGAAACACCACCGCAGCAGGGAGAGGGATGAGCGCGAACCCGAGTTGGGCGAAAAAAGTTAACGCGGCCATTTATGGGGAGCCCCGCCGCAACCTAGGGCCGCCAGGGCCAGTATCATCTGCTGTTATGCAAGAAGCTACTAAACCCGACGTCTTCCCGCTTACCCGCGGCACATGGATCGAGGACCGTATGGGCCTGGGTGAATCGGGCCGACGAGAGCTTAACAATCATGTTATGGCTGTCTATCTCTGGCCGCTCACGGTTTACTTTCGCGGCACGCGTGATCGTTACCTTGGAGAGCCGGAGGAAGTGGTGCAGGGCTTCTTCGCCAGCCGCCTTGTCAAGAAAGATTTCTTCGGCGACTGGAAAGCCAGCGGAAAGCGGCTGCGGCACTGGCTGATCAACGGCTTTTGTTTTTATCTGAAGGAACTGCACCGCGATAAACGTAAGTTTGATCGCGGCAGCGGGGCGGAGATGCCCGAGCCGGTGTACGAAGAAGCGCAGGCCGCAAAGGACATAGATGGTGTATTCTTGCGGGGGGTGGTGCGTCAGGCCATGATCGAGGCCGGTCGGCTCTGCGAGGCGCAGGGCCTGGCCGAGCACTTTAAAATCTTTGAAGCCCATTTCTACCTGGATCAGCCGTATGAACAAGTCGGGGTGCTGCACGGGGTGGATGCTACCCGGGCCGCTGTCATGGCCCGCACCGCCAAACGTAAGTTTCAGTCGGCCCTGCGTGAGCTCTTCATGCGGGACGGCGCCGACCCCGCCCGCGTGGATGATGAAATTAATAGTCTGCTGCGCATCGCGGGGGTCCTCGCCCCGCAGGCCATGCGCAGAACCAGCACGCCGGAGTCGCCATGACTATCCCAAAGAGCCCGCCGCCCGAGGGCGCGCCACCCGGGCCAGGCAGCGACCCGGCCAGCATCTACGACAATATCAGCGCAAACAGGGCATCTGTGTTGTTACGTTTAGGTCTCCCATCGCCGCGTAACGCGGCGGACGACCTGGTCGACCGCCTGGAGAGCCCGGGCGGGAGCGAGTGGGCCACGGAGGTGATGAGGCGTGATCCATTTACATCGGTCGGTATTGACTTACAATCCCTCACCGCGGTCGCCCCTTTGAACATGCTGATTGCGCTCAAAGACCTCGGCAAGGACATGGTCAAATCACCCTCGGACCGCGATGGTTATCTCGCGGGTCTCGCGGGTTATTATCTCGCAATCGCGGCGGCCATCGTCCAGCACCGGCAGGTAATTACCCGCACCCCTCGGCAAGAGCTGAGCCAAATATTAATTGAAATTGCCTCCGTCGCGCCCGCCCCTTGGGCCAGCGTCTTCATGCGGGCGGCCGAACAGGTGTAGCAACCCCGGGCCCGCCCGTGGGTAAGGACCGCGCACCTGCCACGGTCTGCTCGGCCGGAGGTAAGTCTTGCAGTTTAACGGCGGCGTGCAATGATCGCTGCTCGAATATCGCGGTACGCACCGGGGTGAAGTTAAACTCCTGGGCGAGCTGCGCAAGCGTGTGTGGTGGCGCGCCGTCCCAACCGAAACGGCGGCGCAAGAACGTGGCCATCACGCCGTCGAACACGGGCGAGACGGTGGCGAGCCGCACCCGCGGATGTGGCTCGAGCCACCGTTGCCACGCGCACACCAGCAGGCTCCAGTCCGGCAGATCATAAGTATTGGGCAGGAGGGGCGAGGCGCGGAGCTTGCCGACCACGACAATTGGCTTAAGTTCCTTCAGCCAGCGAATGGCATGCTTGTCCATGGCCAACCCCACCGACGCGGCGAGTCGGCCGCCTCGGCTTGGATCAAACGCATCGATGGCTTCGCCGATCTGCTGTGCCCCTTGCACAAGCATCTTGGGCATGGAGGTGCGGGGGAGATCTTCCATCGGTCGCTGGGCCCGGCCCTCGACGGTTTCGATGAGGCTGCGTAGATGGGCGCGGATGAGTTCGAGCTTGAGCCTGGCGGCCCAACGTAAATGGGTTTCGATGCTGTCGAGCGCGGTCGTCCTTGGGAAGAGCCTGTGGAGCGCGAAGATTTCTTTCAGGGCGTACGCACGGAGATGAAAGTAAGCATCCAAACGGGCCTTCTCTTCAACCGCGACGATGGGGGGAGTGGCGCGGGCCTGCGCGAGAAATAAGCTGATGGTTCGGGGCACCTCGCGGGCTAACCCGGTTACGACGGGCGCGGCATCGAGCGGATCAGCAGGCCGCATCGCGCGGCCCCGCGGGCCGATGGAACCGTTGAGAATAGCCGCGGAGAGGGCGTGCGCTACGTTACCGATATGATCAAACTTATGATCGGTGGGTGTCGCGAGGCCCGGAGGAAGAGTTACATCCAGCGGCGAAAGCTCGGCGTGCTGGGGCGCATCACCCAGAAAACCGTCTTGCGCCCATTCGAGCAGCCGCTGAGAGCGTGCGACCGAAACAGCGCGGCGGAGCGCGGGGCGCGACCGGCGAAACTTGACGCTCATCAGGTTGGGGTCAATCCCCAGCCGCCACGCCCGAAAGACCACCTCTCGCCGTTGTAACGTAAGTGGCTGGGCCTCGTTAAAGATAAGTGGGGGGGGTGGTTCGGCGTCCAAGGTCAGCCCCGCCCGGCTTCGTTCGTTAGCCTCACGCGCCTTGGATTCGTACCGCTTGAGCACCTGGCGGATGGCCTCGTGGCTACGGTCAAACCGTTCCGCGATGCGTTCGGCGGCCATGTTAAGCGACCATCCCAGGTATTTCTTGTAGCGCGATGCCCGTTTAATTATATTAGCTTCATCCTCGGGGCTGATGCGTGAGTAATCCGCCGCACGTTCGATCTGGTCTGAGTGCGCCGCCTCAAAGGCGCGCACCGCGCCCCGATCAAACATCACTCTGGGCTTGCCGTCGGGGGCTAAAAGGCGGCGGCCCACCAGCCCGCGCTTGCGCATCCGAACCAACGTCCGGCGGCTCATATTCCAAAGCGTGCAGAGTTCGTCCGCGTCGATGAGCTGTGCTGCATCAAAGTCATCGATGGTAACTTTACCAGCGTCGCATAACCGCTCGACGAAGGCGGAAAGCTCGTTCTTAAGATCCACGCCGGTGATTAACTGCGGCTCCCCCGCCATCGTGGGGCGATAACCGGTGATTCGAAAAATTACAAACTCTTCCGGGTACGGCTGAGCGTCCTCCAACTGAGCCGCCAACCCCTCAGCGCGAACGATGTCAGCCAGCAGCGTCTCCTTCGGAGACAGTCGCAGCTGCTGTTCCAACCGGGCGAGCAAAGGGATATGAAGCTGTGGGAGTGGAGGCAAGGTAAAAACTGGACGGACGGACAGAGCACTTGGCTCGCTACAAAAGTGATTCTCATAAGTCTTGCAACCGGATCAACCGCACACCCCAATCTCGCGGATGCTGAACGATATTACGCTGATGCGACGAGCAATGGTTTGACCCGTTCGCTCGTTTTAAGGACTCACGCGGCGGCGTGCGGCACTGATTCACGCGTTGACGCCCGAATCAGCTGGGCATCGCCAACGCTTCGCGGGGCGGAGTCGCGGCGAGGCCGCGTTCCCCTTTAACGCGGCGTGAACCAATAAACGTTACGGTCGGGAATGAGTTGCAGTTCCTTCGCGGCGTCCATAAAGGTCGATACGGCCGTGCGCTCGCGGGGTCCGACGGTGTATCGGAGAAGCGAACCCAAGTAGGCTCGGGCCATGGGAATGGGCCACCCCGCGGCGGGGCCTTGTGAATCTACGATCCAGTCGATCCTAGTCAAATTGTGCCTTCGTTGGCGATCCAAGGTGGCGACTGCGAGCCGGATAGCGTCACCTGTGGGGTTTTGAGCAAGTAGCCGCGACGGGCACATCCACATGGCGTAAACGAAGGGGAGTCCGGTAAGGGCCTTCCATGCCTCACCTAGATCGAGCTGGAAGGGGTATTCATTGGCTTTTGGCGCACCGGTAACTACCTTGTCCCCGATGAGTAAAAGCGCCTCTGGCCACTCTGAGCCAGGCGCGGTGCCCGCATCAAACTGCTTGATTGAGGGGAAGGCTCGAAATTGCTTTGCGAGCAGGATACGCGAAAGTGCAACTGAGGTGTGGCTCTCGACGTCCGCATGCAGCGTTGCGATCGATCCGAAAGCAACCTTGGAATAGAGTCGCACCGTCAAGGTGGCTCCATCGCACCCGATCATGCCGACGGGGAGAAGCGTCATCGGTTCCGGAGACGCCGCGGCGTCAATGATGGATGCCAGCCCGATTTCAGCTTGATTATCCAAGAGGAGTTGAATTATTTTGGCGGGAACAGCGCGAACGAGCTTGATGCCCCGAAGCTTCTCCAAGCCCTCGATGAGGGGACGGGTGTTGAGATACTCAACGGCCGCAATTCGTACGAGAACGTTCACTGGAGGTGGCTCTGACGCATGTCCAGAAGGAAGATGAATATCGGCCGTCATGTCGAATTGTTGGCGTGCTGGTTGGCAGATGTCCAATGATGCATCATGGGCATCAAGCAAGTAGCACTTATCGGAGGCGGCGGTCACGCGTTGGTGGTAGCGGACGCCGCTATTAGCGGCGGGGCGAGCATAAAAGGTTATTTTGACGATTCGATGGAGTCACCACTGGGGCGGCTTATGTTGTTGGCTCGCTTGGGGTCGATTTTTGGCAATGTCATGGTTGCGGGCGATGACGACAAAGCGGAGCATGAAGGATATGTTTTATGCATCGGCGATATCGGAGTCCGTAGGCGCGTCATCAACGCGTGGCCCCAACTGGCCAAAAGCCCTGTTAGCATCTTCCACCCGCGGGCTGTGTTAAGTGAAAGCGCGACTCTCGGGGCGGGCACCTTCATCGGTGCCAACGCTGTGGTGCAGCCATGGGCGATGATCGGCGAGCATTGCATCATAAATACGGGTGCCATCGTAGAGCATGAATGCGTGCTGGGGAGCAACGTCCACGTGGCCCCAGGAGCGGTAATCGCTGGGAATGTCACCATTGGTTCAGATACATTGATCGGCGTTGGGGCGCGAGTGTTGCCCGGCGTCACCATCGGCTTGGGATGCACGGTGGGAGCAGGGGCAGTGGTTGTCGCCAACGTAAGAGATGGCGTCACGGTCAAGGGGATGCCAGCTCGCCAATAGTTAGGAATTCTGATGCTCAATCGGCTATGGTTGAGCCACTGGCAGCAACTGCTCGCGAAGTGCTTTGGCACGCGCGATGGCACCCTCGGCCAAATCACCCGGGGTCTGCGTGCGTTCCAATGAAGGCGTTAGGACAAAGTTCCAATTCTGCCTGCGGCGGAGAGTGAAGGGCAACGCGGTAGATAACAAATCAATGGGTGGATACTCCCAAAGAGGTGCGGACGCGGTAGCAGTGGTGCGCAGGGGCTCGTATCCGTCGTGGTTCACCTGCACGTCGTAGATGCCGTAATAAGTAAAGTCGGCTTCCAGCGGCGTGCGTCCCACTTCAACATCGTTTAGTACCACTGAGGCCCCGGAAGGCTCACTCTCAACGACAACTCGTCTTTCAAGGCACCCGGAACTGATGCTTAGTATTAGGACCGCAGCCGTGAACGCTACGCCGCTTGAGAAATCGCTCGCGCGGCCCAGCGCGGCCGTGACAGAGAAGTTGGTGGTAGACAAGGTCATCGCCGCAAAGCGTAGCGTTTAGCAGGTGTAGCCGAGCGGGTGGTTGATGCCTACTCGGCGGATTTGCGAACATGTCGCTTGGCTAAGGGTGGGTATACCGAAGAAGTTTCGGCAAGACGTGGCCGACTCCATCCCTGTCGCTCATGACTAAGCAACCCGCTAGAACCAGCCGAGGAGCCAAAAGATCAGCACGAAGACGATGATCGTGCCCAAGATACCGCCACCAAGCTTCCAAGCCCCGAATGCTGCCGCGCCTGTACGTAGTGCTCCGTTCATAACTTGCTCCTCATAAGTGTCGAGAAAACCAAAGGTGCAGCTCGCCACACGGCCGAGATGCGAAATAGATGACCGCAACTGACGCGATTGGGCTTTACACCGATTACCAAAACCGCTTTGTAAGCCACAGACTTGAAGGGCTGGAACAACAGATTACGTTGATCCAGCCACATGGGAAAAGGAGAGGGTTCGGAAATGCGGACTATCTCTTCATCGCTCATCCGCACCAGTGGTAAGTTTAAACAAATCGGCCGGTCATTTATGATTTCTTGTTGGCGTAGACATCACGTAGGTCTCGCACCTCGTCATGAATGCGCTTCACCTTGGCGTACTGCTGAGCGATGAGATCTGAGACAGATGCTGAAAGCGGTTCGCGGAGTGCCTTTTCGTAGTGTTCCTTGATGGAGTCCTCGCCGCGTTCTGCCTCGGCTAGCACGGGGTATATGTTGGAGACTCCCACGGCACTGCGAACAGTCAGCCACCAACGATGGAGTGTGCCCGCCACTGAGCCGCTTTCGATCGGGGTCTTCCCAGCTGACATAAGCAGGTTTGCAAGTTCCGCGGCGAACTGGTCGCGTTGCCGGGCAATCTGCTCGAAGTGTGACTTCAGGCTTGCATCCTCGATATGACCTGACGCAGTGCGCCATCCCGCTGAACTATCAAGGTTGATGCGCTGCAGATCGCTTACAACGTTTATGGTCTCCTCCCGAAGGAAAGTTTCAGTTGAACCAGAGTGAAGCGGACGGGAATGGACGGAAGGAAACTCCGCGTCCAAGGTGGGTTCGAGCTGTGAGTCCATGACAGCAGTCGCCGTATTGCTGCGGCGGGCTGTGGTGGACCCAGACAAGCTCGGCTGACTGAGATTAGGTTGAATTATGACATCGACGGGAAGCCCGGTGATGGGGTCTATGCGACCGGAGGCGGCGGGGGAGTTCAAGTTGTTCCAGTCGGTATTCATTGAGAGTGCCTTCTAACAAGGGGAAAGTTTGCGAGATCAGGATGTAAACCGTCGAGATCCTGTAACTGACATTCTGCTGTGCGCGAATGTCGCTATCGTGGAGTGAGCAACAGTTAAATCGTCCGTCATTTACTTCTCACGACCCCGCCCGCGTGTGCACTAAGAAGTCTTTGTACAGAGGAGGATGCCCCGTTTATTTCGTTGCCCGACTATTAGGCCCGGAGCCATAACCTGATTTGGCCGCGGAGTTAGTCATTGCCTGGGCATCTTGCGCAGAGGCGTCGGTGCGCTGGGTGCTAGCCGCGGCATCCTCAGAGTCTATATCTGTTTTAGCATCGTCTTTAACATCGTCTTTAGCATCGTCTTTAGCATCGTCGTAACCATCTGCGACCGCCGCGGCGAGGCCGCCTTGCGGCGAGGCAAGTACTGCGGGCGCAGCCGTGGACTCAACTGTCTGAGTTTGCGTTATGAGTGCCGCGTCACTATTAGCAGCACCCTTCACGGGAGGAGTTTGAGTGTTGAAAGATCGCGCGTTGGCCGGAGTTTGGGCCTGAACAGAGCGAGCGTCCACTGGCGATCTAGTCGCGGCTGATTCATTGGACTTTCCCGGACGAGCGTCAGTGAGGGGCTGATCCGAGCCGGTAGCAGCGGTATTACGTTCGTAGGCATCGTTCGCACTGGCGAACTTACCTCGCTGATTGTTGTTATGCTTCGTCGCCGCGTCTCTCTCCAGGGGCATCGCGATGGTTGCAGCTCGCGCGGGCGTTGACCCTAAAGATTTACCAGGGAGCGTGGTGGGGTTATCACGCCTGAGCGCTTCCTGATTTTCGGTGGGCGTCGGGGTGTTTGGGTCGGCCATCGCATTGTTCTGCTGAGCGGTTGAAGGATCGGAGGGTTTCATTGCAGAACTCCTTGGATGTGGTTTTGGGAATTGAATATCTGGCAGTGCGACGTCGCGAGGAAGTCATTAATAATGGCCTGTGCCACCCTGAGGGTGGCACAGGCCGGGTCAAAGTACGAGGGAGGGTTCCTTCGTAATAGTTTGAGGTTTAGTAGGTTTAAGGATCTTGAACTACTGAAGATCAGAGCCGGGGAGCCGAGACGCCCCCCCTGCGGAACAAGCCTGTCGCGAGCGAGATAAGGAAGAGTACTAAGAAGACGAAGAACAGGACCTGCGCGATGCTCGCGGCGGTGCCAGCTATCCCTCCGAAACCGAATAGAGCTGCGACAAGCGCAACGACTAAAAAGATAACAGTCCAGTACAGCATAATGTTTACTCCATGGAGAGGGCCACGTAAAGTGGAAGGTGATGACCTACCGATGCTCTTAGGCGTACGGAGCAGGTCGGGTAAAAAACCAGCGGCACCAGTTGTGGCCGATGCCGCCGAGGGAAAAGGAAGGGAGCGGATTATGCGGAACTGAGTTCCGACTTTAGTATTTTGGGAGTGGTAATCAGCTATTAAAGGCTTTAAGCAGGGTCAGTTGTGGTAGGACATAAAGGAGAGTTGCAGATGGTGAAGTGGAGGTAACAGGAGATTCTCAGTGTTGCCATCAAGTGGCACATGCGAACTTATTGTTAGTATCTCTGGTTGCAGTCTAGATACGTAGAGGGTTAAGCTTGTTTGGGAATAACTTCCAGTGAGGCAATGAGTATGTGGAGGCCACAACACTGCCCAGAGCGAAGTTTCGATAAATCTGCTTTCATCGAATCTTGATTTAAACAATACTTATCCCTAGCGAAATTAGTCGAGGAATGAAACCTACTCGTGCGGCTAAAAATCTCTTGCGAAGCTCTCGCGGAAGGATGCGCCGCCCGGTGGAGATGGTGGGGAAAGAAGCGGCTCAGCAAGCGGCGCTCCGCTGCAAATCAAGCAGAGATGATTTGCCCACCATTTAGCTCAGAACCGAGCGAGTTACAGTTTCCAGCTTAAAACCCAACATTTAGTATAATCGAACATCTTGGGACAGCGCCGTGCATTAGCCGAGGACAAAGCCACGATGAAGACAACTTCATTAAGACCTCATGGCATTTGCGTACTAAAATGCTCTCGTAAAAGCCGTTCTGCGATGAACCTAGCACCGGCCCTACCGACCGTCGCGCCAGCGCTTGGCGATGCGGGCAGTTGTTAACAAGCGCGTGAAGGATTCGTGTCCGCGAACTAAAGGAGAAACTATGCGAGTCTTAATCGTAGAAGATAACCCCAAACTGTTGGCAGCAATGGAAAAGGGGCTTAGAGAGAATGGTTTCGCTGTCGACACCAGTCTGACAGGGTTTGAGGGCGAAGATCTGGCGGCCAGCAATCAATACGACGTGATCTTGCTTGACCTGATGCTTCCTGATCGTGATGGGGTAGAGGTCTGCCGAAATATGAGGCGGCGATGCGTCACCTCCAAAATACTCATGCTCACAGCCCTTTCGTCGATCCAAGACAAAGTCACGGGCCTGAATGCGGGTGCTGATGACTATCTCACCAAGCCTTTCGACTTTGAAGAACTGGTCGCCAGGGTTCGAGCGTTGTTACGTCGCGACGCAGCGGAGACACGATTCCTCAAATGCGATGACTTGGAGCTGGACTTGTACACACGGTGCGCTAAGCGAGGTGAGGCAAAGGTCGAGCTCTCTAATAAGGAGTACGCCCTGCTTGAGTATCTGATGCGCAATCCCAACCGAGTCTTGTCTCGCACCCAGATTGGGGAGAAGGTGTGGGATTTGAGTTTCGAGCCATCGAGCAATGTGGTCGATGTGTATGTGTCCACACTGCGTCGCAAGATGGACCGCGGCCATATCCGGGAGCTAATTCACACTGTGAAGGGGGCTGGCTATCGCTTTGGCGTTTTAGATTGATCGCAATCGGCGTGAGTTTGAACGATCGGACATGAAAGGTAAGCGTATTCGGCAGGTATCCGACTCAAGTGGCACCTACAAACGAGCCAACCTTGGTCCCGCAACGTCGGGCGAGGGGGCGGAGACTGCGCGCCCGCTTTCACTTCGCGTTTGGTTGACGGTGTGGGTAGTGTTGGTCGCGGTCGTTGTTCAAGCAATGTTCGCGACGATTGTATTTTTATACGTGCGCTCGTCGGTGGAGAACTTTTTTAATCAGCGGGTACAGGCCCGGCTGGTGGATTGCGTGGGCTTCATCGCCGCGAGCCAGACGCTGCCCGATGCTGCCTCGCTCTCGCTCATCTTGCAGGAAGGGCCCAAGTCGGTGATGGCCACCGAGTTTGCGTTGGCCCTTCTAACCACCGATGAAACAGTTAAGCCCATTGTAACAAATCCGGGCTTAATTCTCCCGGATTTAAGTTGGTCTCGCGGAGTACTCCCGGCGGGTTCAACCACAGCGGTCCCGAACTCCGCTGGAGAGAAGAATGTGCAGACCTCGGGGAATTTGCCACCGCGCAGGCTAGATGTGGGAGTCATCCGTGACGGCCAAGACCCGGAGATTATGAATGCTCGTTTCGTCGCGCAGCGGGCCATGCTCAAGAGCGGCGAGCAGGTGATTGCAGTGGCGCTTTCACTTGATTCGTATGGCGACCAAATTTCGAGGCTCGCTTGGCGGGTCGTTTGGACTGTAAGTGGACTGGGAGTAGCCGCGACGGCGTTGGCGATGTGGTTCATCAGCGGCCTCGCGCTGCGTCCACTCGCCGCGGCGGGGGTCTGGGCGGGGACGCTGGACCCGTCGAAACCCGCCACCATGCTAAGGTCTATGGGGTCGATGCAGTTCTCAGAACTTGAAAACCTGCGCGGGCAGCTTGAGGCGGCCAGAGCAAGAGTGACCCAAGCACTTTCGCTGAACGAGCGATTCCTCGCTAACGTTTCTCACGAGTTGAAGACCCCTTTGGCGACCATGATGGCCGAAGCGCAGACCTTATCATTAACCAATGCATCTCCTGCCGTCCGTGCGTTTGTCCGCAGTGTCAACGCTGAGCTGCAGCGGCTAGGGAACACTGTCGACTCCTTCCTCTTACTTGCGGGTGTACGCAGCGGAGGGGCGCTGATGCAGGAGAGCGTGGTGAACATCCATGATGTGGTGCTGGAGACGCTAGCAAACTGCGGGACGATGGCGCGGCAATGCCAAGTCTTGATCAACCCGATTTTGCACGACGGCGAGGAAGAGTTGCTGGTGATGGGAAGCCAGGAACTGCTGCGAGTGCTGCTGAACAACGTGGTGAGGAACGCCCTGCGTTTTAGCCCGCGCGCGGGTTTGGTCTACCTGAAGGTAGTCGCCGAACCTACTTATATTAACATCAAAGTACGCGATTCCGGCCCGGGAGTGCCCGAGGAACTGATGGAGCGGCTGTTCGAGCGATTCGCCCAAGGCACCGCTGAAGTGGGACGCGGTCGCGGCCATGGCCTGGGGCTATCAATCGCACAGGGAATCGCTGAGTTGCACGGCGGGGGCATCACTGTTCGTAATATTTCAGCAGATGAGGCAGGGCCTGGTGCCGATCGCCCCGCGGTGACAGACCCGAGTACCCTCATCTGCGGCTGTGAGTTCACGATCCGGCTGCCGCGTATCACCCGGCCGAGAGGGTAACGAGTCGCTTCGGCTAACTCGCTTGGGCCAGCTGGCCCAAGCCGACTCGCCTTGATTAGCATCTGCATAGAAACTCGGCCGGGCGTCAAGTTTCCGATAAGCAACTGCCCGATCGCGGCAAATCCGAAGGTGAGGAGCGCGAGCCTGAGAATACTAACTAATCAGTCAGGTGGAGTTTGCGGTGGGGTGCATAGGTGAAAACCTAAAGAAGTATAGAAACGAGTCGCTCGAATTTGCTGGCCAAGGCACCACCTACTCGTCTGTAGCGAGTAAATATAATTACCTAGAATGAAAGTAGATTCACCCATGCATCACTGCCCGGTACGTCTGGTCGTCATCTAGCACGATATACAGGTGTTTTCACTTGCAAGGTATCCGCGAAGTAGATAAACCGGAGTTGACATCTCGACGCGGTGTAAGGATCTGAGTGGCGGCGAATTAAGCATTACGAAACCTCAAAATAGAAGAGTAAAAAGTCGCCTCAAAAAGCTAACAACGTGGGTGTGCAGGAGTTTGGGAACGGCAGACGAGAAGAAGTTCCGAGGCGGGTTGCAGGTTGAGGCCGAAGCCTAACCGGACATGGAGCGAGCAGTTGTGAAATGCAGAGCCCTTATCACACTTGGAATGTTGCTCGCGTTCATCGTCTCCGCCGTGTTTGCGTCAGTAAAGGCTGGCAGCGACATCGGCAATAACTGGTTGCTCGCTGCGGCGCTCGAAGGTATCGCGGCGGTCATCTGTGTCTTGGGCTGCGTCGCAAATTTCTGGCAACAGGCGCGATTCAACGACGGTATTCGCTCATGATTTTGTTCAGATCCAGCGATTCTTTGACCCGGCTGGGCGGAGTGCCTCACAAGCGCAGTTGCGCCAGAATGCGTTTGCAATAAGTTAGCACGAGAGCCTTTGGCGGCTTGTTTGCAGCACCAAAAGGTCGTTGAGGGCTCACAAGGGGCAGAGATCCTGACCTCGCACCTTCACAACCGGGAGCACGCGTCTCACAACTTATCCACAAAATGAGCCCATGTTCATTCCCAGTTCACCGCTGACCGGGTTTTGCCAGCGAACATATCACAGTCGGACCGCCGTAATGTTGTCATAGTTGACATACGGACGATGCGACGACAATTGATACCACTGATATGCAAACTACCCAAACAAATATTGATGACAGTACTGAATCAGCTGAAGGATCGCTGCTTGAAGGGCTCGTTCTTGAATTAGGTATGGGCGCAACGACTCCGGAGGTTGACCTCGCAAGCGCTACGGCACCCCTCTCAGATGAAACGCTCGACGCTCGAGCGGAACGACTCTTGACTCAGAACCGCGGGTTGGTGATCTGGTTTGCAAATAGATATGCGCGCGATGCTCAGGAGAGAGAAGACCTGATTGCCGAAGGAATGCTCGGCGCTTTGCGTGCAGCGCGCAGATTCGACCCGACCCGCGGCGTGCCGTTTGGAGCTTACGCCGCCCCATGGATCAAGCGCTCAGTGCTTGAAGCGGTCGCTCGTTTTGGAATGGGCACCATTCCCACCCTTCAGGCAGACGTGGACGTTACTCGCCGCCGCCGCGTTTACTTGCAGCAGGCTGCGGCTTCCAACGGGCAGGGCGCGACGCCGACTATGACCGCCGCGAGCCTAGGCATCAGCATCGCTAAGGAGATGGAGCTCTCTGCGGTGGAGCGTGCCCGCCCCTTGGACTTCGGGGTGGATAAAGGCAGCATCGACTGTGCGGCGGCGGAAGAGACACCGCGGCTTGATGGTCTTGAAAACCTCGCGCTCGTACGATCTGCCGTGGCGCAACTGGGAGGCCGGGAAGCAGAAGTAGTGGAGTTAAGATTCGGTATGCGTGGAGGCGGCGCGAAGGACCTTCGCGAGATCGCCGTGATCCTGGGGATGAAGCTCACGGACGCACGCGATGTGCTCACGAGGGCGCAATCACGGCTTACGTCCATCTTACGTCGCAAGATGGATTCCAATGGTGAACTGCACGGGGCTGTGCTTTCGTAAAGCTACGACGCCGCGCTGACCCGCAATGCTTTTCACCCCGGTCGGCCTTGTTGTAACTTAGGGTCAGTCAAGTCGGCGCGGCGCGACCGTCGAAACAAGGCGGATCATGGGTGCTGTCATATCTGACCCGAAGCTCGCATCCTGATAATCGTTGGGTTTTATTGTTAGATCACAGGTCGCCCTGGCCAGACGCGGGCCGACATCATACTCAAGTACGAATCGAACTTGCGCGACCCCGCTAAGCAGAGGCCGCGCTTCCTGCACACTTATCGTGCCGTTTACAAACGTGGTTTGAGTGTACCAGAGTTGATTGGGTCCGAGCGATTTATCGTCGGTGGCTCTGGAATCAATAAGCACTACCTTACGCGTGTAGCCATCATCGAAAGTTACGAACTCGATCGACTCAGTGGTGAGCGGGTTCTGCGCAGAGTCAAGCACATCGACGGGATACGGGCCAAACTCTACGCCGTTGCGGATCATCGACATAAGCCGCTGAATAACCATCCGCGAGATAACGTTGGTGGATGCGCTCTCGGTGGTTACTTTGTAGCTTTTGAAGGAGGCATCGAGTGCGCCAAGAGTCGCGGTGAGCAATGTGCCGGTGATCGCCAGCGCGATCAGCACCTCCGCCAGGCTGAAGCCCGCGCGAGCTTTACAACTTCTTATGCGCTGTATATTGGTGGTGCGGGTCCGCATCATAAGTGCCCTTCTTTGTACGTGCCTGCCAGCGGCTCCATCTGCATCGGAAGCATGATGCCGTTGGGCAGCGTCATGTTCGGGTCAAATCGTAAGTTAATGCGTCCATACCCATTGAATGGAATCGCCGTAGAACCTGCGGGTTGCGATTGCGTTCCCGCGACGTCCGCGAGCCCATCGCCGTTGGTATCCCACCCCGCGATTCGCACACCATTGACCACGGGGAGCGTGGTGGGGTCCAGGCCTTCATTGTCGCCATCGGCGGGTCCAAAGTAGCCGAGGGTTGCGTTATAATCTGCGGGGTTGCCCATCGCGTTTCCTGAGCTGTCCACGAGCGGGGCTTGACCCAGCTGGGGGGCGAACGTAAGTAACAGTGCCCCGTCGATGTCGGCGTTTCCACGTACATCCATCACGCCGGCGATGATGGCGCCCTTGAGCTGCAGATTCTGCCCTGGTGGGCTGTTGAAAGTGCCCAGGTCTACCGAGTATCCGGGGAGCATCATCGAGCTCTTGGCGATATCGGCCCTATCGTCCGCCTGGGGGTTTAAGTTAGGATCGTCGGGGCTTAAGGGGTGTACAGAAGCGAAGCGAGTGGAGCCGGTAAACTGTATTTTGTTACGTACCTGCGTGTAGTTCTGGGGCGCATCAGAGACCACGGAGCCTACGAAGAGGCAGTCATGGAAGCGGATGTTATTACTACGCGACTTAGTGTCGGTGTTGCGCCTGCCATCAACTACGAGGGGATTAGGAAGTAAGTGATACCCAGTGGTGGTGCTTACCTGGTTCGCGGGGATATCAGCCTTGTCCATTGGCGTGGTTGCCATCTGCACCATTTGTAGCGGCGGAATGGCCGACGCGGGCAGCATTGTGGGGTAACTCGACTCCGAGGCGACATCTCCGTAGATGAATCGTGGGGTTGCTGGTGCGGGCCGATTGGTCGAGGAACTCAGCTGCATCTTGCCGTATTCGCTCCACAAAGGGTGCGTGTTCGCGCTGTCGCACTGAATGTAAGTAACACCCACAAAGGTGCAGTTGCGGTAAAGGCCGTTGTTGCCCATGGGTATGACAACATCTTTAAAGACCATGTTCTCGTAGACGGGTCGGTAGTACCAGTCAGAGAAAGCTGGCGCGTTAAAAGGCGTTTTTTCGTAATACGCGGTCGCGGAGTTTTCCGGAAGGCCATCTAGATTCGTATCGCTATCAACCCGCAAGTAGCGGGGCAGCAGCGTGCCCGCCGCGCGGGCTTCAACATAAGTTGCGAGTTGCGTGAGCGAGACGCCCAGGCTTGTCGCCACCTGCGCCGGGAGGGCCGCCCCGTCGGCCTTAGTCTTAAGGCCGCTTTGAGTGGAAGAGAAGACGGCGGTACTTACATTGGGCAGCTCGGAATCAGCGACGGCAAAGTTGGTGGCGCTCTCGCCCTTACCCGGCTTGATTGGCCCCCGTAGCTTCGGGGCGAGCGCACCCTGAGCGGACGACCACGCGCCCTGAGAAGTACGGAAACTTAACTTGCCCGCTACCTTGGCGTACTGATCTCGCTTATCGATGAATCCGTCGCGGTAACCCAGCACCTGGTCGCGGTAAGAGTTTACCGTACTATCGTAATCAAGGAAGATCTCGCCGTTGTCCCAGCGGCCGTTGTTGTTGGTGTCGACAAACCCGTAGATGCTGTTGCGGTTGCGATCGGGGATGGAGCTATCGATCAGCAGCGCGAGGTCTTCATCGGTGGTAAACTCGGGCGTTGTCCCCTGCGCGGGCGTGCCGGCTGTGAGCGCCGAAGAGAGAGCAACCTTGCCGTCTCCGTTCAGATCGTAGTGCTTCAAGAACACATCAAACTCATCAACATAACCGTCACCGGTTACGTCGTCAAACGCCCCATCGGGCTGCCCATCGCCGTTATAATCGACGCTACCGCTGGGCACGCCCTGGCTCTCGACTGAGTGTGTGCTGCGCAGACGGTTATCGCCGTCGGCATCGTACTGTTGCAAACCGTTCCAGAGCGCTGTTAGCTTATTGTCCAGGGTGGCAGAGAGCCCGCGGAAATCGCTCCGCAATATAAGCGGGTCGCCGTTGGAGGCCGTCACAGCGGAAAACCGAAGGCCCAGGCTTCCGGTGACCATCACATTCTTGCCGATCATCACCCGCGAGCTACTTATGATCGCGTGCTTGACCTTCTTGCTCATGCGAAAGTCTTGCATCACGGTCCGTTTGACAAAAGCCCCGCCCCGCGAATAGGAAAGGTCATACCCCGTCACGATGGCACGCACATCGGTTCCGTTGGCGAGCGGCGCATATGTAATCGCATAGGCAAGCGGTGGAAGTGTCTGCCCATTTCCCGCCACTTCGATGCCAACCGCCGGGGTAAAGAGCCACCCAGACTGTTGATACTCGCTGATGCTGGCGTTCGCCGCGGCGTTACCGAGGATCGGGGTGCTAACGCCCAAAACTGCCACGGTGTTTTGGTCAAGCGTGTGAACCTGCGCCAGCGCCGCGGCAAGGCCGGCGGGCGCTGACAAATCTTGGCGACCTGTTCTTGGGGGCAGCACTTGGCGTTCACCCAGCCCCGCGCTGTCGCCAATCCACCACGCCTCGCCGAACGCGCCGTCGATGTTACTCTGGGCAACTAGAAAGCGAGCCGCAGCTTCAGCGAGGCGCGCCCTTGCCACGCCAAGCCCGGTCTCCGCTGCTGACTGTGCCCGATTGACGTGAAGCTGCGTGGCGGCGGTTGTAATATTACCGCGGCTCGCGATGGCCATGGCCACCGAGAGCGAACTGAACAAAATGAGGAACATCATCGCCAGTACCGCGGCGATGCCCCTGCGGCTCTGGTACCATCGGCGCGTGGCGATGCTGTGATTACGTTGATGATTGGGCGATGTCGTGCGGCAGGTCATAACAAATTACTCAGTGATTGCCAACCGCACGCGTGCAGCGTGCTTCTCTTCCCCGCGAACATAATCATCGGGCACCCAGACGCTCGGCTTGAGCGCAGCCGTGGCATCGGGTTGAAAAGGGGTGTGATTGCACCGGTGGCGAAGGCTGCGCGGTCTGTACCGGTGGGCGACGGTTGTGCACGGCGGGCAGCACGAATATTCAGATGTCACGGTCTGTTTCTGAGGAACACTCATCGCCGCGACGAGCGCGGTCGTCCACGCCTACTTACGGTACGACGACCCACGTCAGCTTCGTCACTTCTTCAGGCGCGGGGTCGTTGATCCCCTGGTACCGCACGCTTACGGTAATGCGCAGCGGGAACTGGTCCACACGAATGAAGGGCAGTTGTGAGTTGGGGGCCTGCTCGTAACCCACAGTGCGACTTAAGTTCATGTTGTAAGGATCGACTTTTTCAACCGTGACTCGCTGCGACCAGCCTTCTAGAGGAACGCTGCCCCCATCTTCATCGAAGACGAGTTCGCCTTCAGCGCTAATCTCCTGAATCAACTCGCCGATTGCATTGATGGGGCCTGGAAACGTTCCGCCCGGGCCAAATACCACATTGCTCAAGTCGTCAAGATCGTCAATGTCGTCGATGTCAACTTCGCCCCCTTCGCGACCCCAGACTGAAATTATCGCGGTCGGCCCGCTTCCTAGCAATGTAAGTCCAGTAACAGGATCGTGCCGGGGAAGCCTCCGGCTTAACTCCCGCACCTCGTTGGCCAGCAGCATGCCCGTGGCGGCATGGCTGGACCAGTTATTACTTCGTATAAATGAAGTTTGCGCATCAACGAATGCAAGCACACCCACGCCGATGATAACCAACGCGAGCATGGTCTCAAGACTGTCTCTTATACACATCTGACGCTGCCGACGAATAGAGAGGTGTAGATCTCGGTGG
>ENA-ORBV01005789-ORBV01005789.1-microbial-mat-metagenome-genome-assembly--contig:-NODE-5789-length-22367-cov-8.473127_pt1 | contig 22367 bp, 15 predicted proteins | sample MGYA00237777_ERZ505514 | MGnify/ENA primary metagenome ERZ505514 (study PRJEB26160, sample SAMN06269048) | microbial mat metagenome | isolation source: Oligotrophic lake microbial mat | place... | reverse complement strand
CCCCCCCGCCTGGCACGCCCCCAGGCAGTGCCAGAGGTTCTTGCTGGGCGTGATGACGAGCGAGGGTGTCCGGTCCTCGTGGAAGGGGCACCGGCCCAGCCAGTTGGCCCCGTGCCGCGTGAGCTGCACCCCGGCGGCCTGCACCAAGCCCAGGAGCGCCACCTCCCGCTTGAGCCGCGTCACCTCCTCGTCCGGGATCCGGGCCATCGGGTAGGCCTCCGCAATCAAAAGCTGTCAAGAGGGGGACGGGCACCAAATCCGGCTTGCCGACCGTGCTTCGAGATGATACGATGGTCGTATCAGCGCGTCAAGCGCGACCCTCGGTGGTCGGAAGCGGCCCTTATCCTGGAGGCACGGTATGCTTGACCTGATGGAGCAGACGCTCGAGGGGACCGACGCGATGAAGGCCAGGGAGACGGACGAGACCTTCGGGGAGCGGCTGGCGGAGGCCCGCCAGCGGCGCGGCCTCACCCAGGCGGAGCTGGGCAAGGCCGTTGGGGCGTCGCAGCGAGTGATTGCCTACTACGAAGGCGAAGGAGGGCAGCCGCCCGGCGCTCTCCTCGCCCACCTGGCCCGGGCACTCAAGGTGACCAGCGACGAGTTGCTCGGCCTCAAGCCAGCCACGGAGAAGCCATCTCCCAAGACGGCCCGGCTGCTCAAGCGCCTGCAGAAGATCACCGACCTCCCCGCCGCCGATCAGCGGACCGTTCTCAAGCTCCTCGACGCCCTCCACGAGTCCCGCCAGCGGACCAGCGGGCCCCGCGCCAAGGCGCGCGCTGTCAGCTGATTATTGCCCGCAGCCACCTGCCCGTGGAGGGTGCTCGCATAAAATCTCGTTTGTGCTCCGCACCTATTTCGGTAGCAGGAGGTACACAATCCCCAAATCCAATGACCGCGGCTCTGCATCACCGTAGTGTTGAACGCGGGCTGAGCGCGTCACAATGGCTGTGTCACCACGAATTGCGATCTCTGCAACTTGCTCCATCATCATTCCGATGCCGAGCGAATCATCAGAAGGCAACCCGGAGACAATGTCGACTTTTCTGGCGACGGTCTCGAGACACTCCACCCAGACATTCATGCCCAGGTGACAGAGGACTACGTGCCTTGACTCATATAGACCCGAGCCCTTTGCTGCGGTGTAGGTGAGAATCAGTCGATCCCCGTCAGCCAGTCTAAGCCCGCGCGCTCCTCGATACCCAGGTTCCGTTCTCAAGACACGACCCGACGGTCCAGTGAAGAGAAGCCCACCAGCCAGCTCGCCATCCCAGCCAACGGCTGTCACCGTGACACACTCGCCTGCAGATCGGAGTGCCACACCACTTCCCTCGAGTTCAGGGTAACCAGTGGCGTCGGTCCGCTCGCCTTGGGCAGCTTGAATCAAGTCGGCTGCCTGCGTGAGACTCTGCAAGGAAAACCGGGGCTGCGTGCAGCCGTGAGTCGAGACTTCAGGCGCTTGCTGGGCTGGGGCCGGTGGCACGGCCGGGGCGCAGCCCACCACCAGAATTGCGAAAATGAGAGATCCAGATGTCAGTTTGAGCATTTGTAGAACTGAGCTCCGTCAGCATTAGTCGTTTGGGTCATTGTGCAGGCTGGGCCAGACTTCGGTTTCGCGTTCTTGGGGTCATGACTCCAGAACGTCGCCCCTTCCGTCGGATCAGTGCTATCGCCGTTGTACGCCGCTTCCGCCTGTGTGACCACAGAGTTGAGCTTCTGCGCCGAGGCTGCGTCGAGCGGCGTTCCCGAGTCAACGTTGTCCATGACCTTCTTGTACTGGGCGTTGGTCGTCCCTTGGATGTCGGAGCTTGAAGACTGATTGTAGACGTCGTTGTATCGATCGTTGAGGTTCTTGACGCACTTCCCCGAGCATCCGTACTTCTGAGTGTTGTCAGTGGCCCGGTTGACGATTGCGTGGGCGATAGCGCTTTGCTGCGAGGCGCTCCGGCCAGCCTCAGAGAACACGGCGGCGAACAGAGGGCACGGCGCCTTTGTGCCCGGGTATTTGGGACACAGCCCAAACGGATCACTAAAGCTGACGGGGTTGTTGCCGGCGTACGCGTAAAGGTTCACGCCCCCGGCGAGGCCAATCGGATCCTGGGTGAGCAAGCACCCGGTAGCCCTCCATCGTACCGACACCCGCCGCTAACTCGCTGCGCTTTTTCTTTTTAGCTGCCCCCGGTCAGCTGCTTGCATCATAACTTATGCGTTTTGGCCCTAGACGCGAGTTTCGAGGCCGACTCGCCGGCCGTCCCAACACCCCCGCATCAGCTGCAGGGCGCAGCCCTGGCAGCTGCATGCGTCAGTTGGGCGGCGGAGTTATCGAGAGGATTGGTGAGCCGCTGGTAGGTCAGCAGCTAAAGAAGAAACGCGCGCGTGGGAGAGTCTGCCAGTTACCCAGCGACGACCTTGAGCCGCCCTTGACGACGGGAGCGAGGGACCTTCCGCACCACGATCTCGATGTCCCGTCCCAGGGCCGTCAGAAAGCCCATCAGGCGCTCCGTCGAATACCCCTCCAGTCGTCCGCAGATGATATGGGAGACCTTGGGCTGATCGATCCCCATCAGCTTGGCGGCCGCTCGCTGGGTGAGCTTGCGCTGGTCGATGATCCGCTCGATCTCCAGCGCCAGACTGGCCTTCACCAGCCGCTCCTCGGCGTCGGGGTAGCCGAGGTCCGCGAAGACATTGCCGCTGCCCATGGTGACCTTCACGCGTTCGCTCATCTCACGCCTCCTTCCCAAAGTGCTCTGCATGGTGGGCCTGCGCCGTGCGCAGCCGCTGTAGAATCAGGTCGGTCACATGCTTGGGGGTCGCGATCCCGTGCGTCGATTTCTTCTGGAAGACGTGCAGCACGTACACCGCACCCGCGAGCTTGACCGTGTACACCGCCCGATAGGTATTTCCGTCGAAGTCATCCACCAGCTCGACCAGCCCGCTCAGGTTCCCCTTGAGGCGCTTCCCGATGCGCGGGACCTGACCCAGCTGGACCTGGAGCAGGGCCTTGCCCATCACGCTGTGCACCGGCTCGGGACAGGCCTTAAGGTCCTCCCGCGAGGAGCCGACCCAGATGACGGGGAGTCGCGGCGGGAGACGCATGCCGGAATATGCGTGTTCTGGCATACTCGGTCAAGGCGACGCCGGCCCGGCCAGCCCCTGCTCGGCCGGATGGGTCCGCTGGTGCACCCGCTTGAGCGTCCCGATCGCCACATGGGTGTAGCGGGCCGTGGTCGAGAGATGGGCGTGGCCCAGGATCTCCTGCACATGCCGCACATCGGCCCCGTGCTCCAGCAGCAGCGTGGCCATGGTGTGGCGGAAGACGTGGCAGCTCCCCTGCTTGCCGAGCCTGGCGGCGCTGACGTAGTGGTGCACCTGCTCCGTCAGGCGATTGGGCCGGAGCGCCCGGCCCCGGCGGGTGAGAAAGAGGATCCCCGGATCGGGTGGCACCACGAGGCGCGGCCGGGCGTCATCCAGGTAGCGGTCGATCCACTGCACGGCGCGGCTGCCGATCGGGACGACGCGATCGCGCTGCCCCTTGCCCTCTCGCACCAGCAGCACCCCGCGGCCGGGATCGAGATCGGTGAGGCTCAGCTGGATCGCCTCCAGCCGCCGGATGCCGGTGGAGTAGAGCGTCTCGAGCAGCGCCCGGTCCCGGAGCCCCAAGGGCGCGGTGACGTCGCACTGGGCCAGCACCCGCTCCACCTCGCTCACCGACAGGACCGTGCGCGGCAGGCGCTGTGGTCGCTTGGGCAGCAGCAGCTCCTGGGCCGGGTTGTGGCGGAGGAGATGGGTCCGGGTACACCACCGCAGGAAGCCCTTGAGGGCGATGAGCTGCTCGGCCTGGGTGCCCCAGCTCCGCCGCCGGCCATCGGGACGGCGCTCCCCACTCAGCGCCTGCTGATACTGCTCCAGCACCGCCAGCGAGAGCTGGCGGGGCGCAGTGAGGCCGCGGGCACTGGCCCAGGTCATGAAGTGACGCAGACTGGTCCGGCGGCTCCGCACGGTGGAGACGGCGTAGTTGGTGGCGGTGAGCCCGGCGAGATGGGTCGCGATCAGCGCGGCCAAGCCATGCGGGTCGTCGACTGCGGGTGCCGCGCGGGCGGAGGTGCTCATGCTATGACTACGGTCGGGGCCGGCTCGGACGCGGACCGACGACGTGCCTCCGCCCACTCCGACCCGTCACGGGCTAACACGGTTTCCGCGTGCGGCTTGGCGCCGTTCTTGGCAGTCCGGCCACCCCCCGACCGGGGGCCGACCACCCCCCGACCGACGACCTCTGAGTCCGGCCCGGCCGCACCATACGTGGACCTTTCAGCCTCCGCCGGCAGCTCCACCAGCTCGTACACCACGCCCAGCCCCCGCGGTGAGCGATGCATCACCAGCTCCTCCAGCTCCACCAGGCGGTGCAGATGCAGCTTCATCTGGGTGGCGCCCAGGCCGGTGGCGGCCCGCGCCTCCCGGGCGCTGAAGCGCAAGCTCATCGGGCTCACCCGCCGCGCGGCACTCTCCCGGGCCACCCACTCGCGGAGGAGTTCGAGACAGCGCCGGGTCTGCGGCGGCAGCTCATCCCGGCTCCGTGCCAGCACCTCCCCCGCCAGCCGCTCGGCCAGCGCGAGATCGTGCTCGGTCACTTCGATGTAGCGCAGCACCTGGCCCTCACGCGACGCCGTCTTGGCCTCGCGCTGGTGCTGGTGCAGCAAGGCGATGGCATCGATCAGCGTGAGATACTTCTCATGATCGCGCCGCGCCCGGGTGCGCGCATCGCCAAACTGGAGCTGGGGCGCAAAGGGATTCACCACGGCCACCGCCTCGAGCAAGCGCTGGGCGTTCTGCCAGCGGCGGAGCACCGCGGCCCGCTCGGAGCGCGCCAGCAGCCCCTCCAGCGTCCGCGCCTGACGCTGCCGCTGGTGGATCGCCCGGGTCTGCGCGGCACTCTCATCCACCGTCAGCACCAGGGCCCGGTTGGCCAGCTCCTCATCCAGCGTGAGCGCCGTGGTGGTGAGCATGAGCTGCACCGGGCCTTCGACCCGGTAGGTGTGGGTCACGAGCTTGCCGCTCTGCGGGTCTTTCCCCGTGCTCGCGATCGTCAGCGCCCCTTCGCTCTGCAAGAGCTTGAGCGCGTAGCTCGCCCGCTCCGCCCCCTCCTCCTCCACCACGCTCAGCACCTTGTGCTTCAAGTCGCTCTCGCCCATGTAAAACAGCGCCTGCCCCGTCATCGCGGTGTAGTGCACCCGCTCCTCCGGCGGCACCAGCGCCAGGATCGCTTCCATGAGGGCCGTCTTCCCCGCGGCACTGGCGCTCTGGATGATCACCGCCAGCGGCCGGGGGAGCTTCCGGCTCACCGCGGCGAGGGTGCCTACCAGGAGATTGGTCCGCTCCCCCACCATCCCCAGCCGCGCGGCATCAGCGACCAGCCGGTCGAGGAGCGCGGGGTCTTTCAGCAGCGCCAGCGCCTCGCGGCGCTCCTCGGCCGTCATCGCCGCCGCGCCGGCCGGGGAGGGTACCGGCGAGGGTGTGGCGCTGACGGCGGCCGTCGCCTTCGCGACTTCCGCATCCCGCAGCCCTTCCAGCCGGAGCAAGAGCGCGCCCAGGTCCTGCGCCAGCGTCTCCTCCGCCACGTCGACGATCCGCGTGGCCTGGCTCGCGTACAGACTCCGCGCCCGCGCCCCGTAGAGATCCAGCGCATCGCTGAAGACCGGATCGCCCCGGCTCACCAGCAGCGTGACGCGGAGCGTCTCGGGGGTCGTGTTCTTCGCGAGGCCGCGCACCCGATAGACCCGGTCGCCCAGGGAGAGCGTGAGCTCGTGCGCCCCCACAGTCACGGGGGTCGGTGGCAGCGCCGGCGCCGGCTCGGGCGAGACCAGCGGCTCACGGTCGCTGGCGGATGCGGGCCTGGTCGAGATCGGTGAGGCTAACGAGCGGGCGTCGGCCGGAGACGCGGCCGCGGGAGACGAAGCGGCGAAAGAAGAAGGCGGCTCACCGCACGGCAGCGCGCCCCTCACCCCCTGGGATGCCTTCTCCGGGTGGGCAGGAAGCTCGCGCGCGACGGGCGGGCCCGCCCCGAGCCAGGTGGCCGCCCGGATTCGCTCGCCCAGCGCCGCGACGGGCGACGGCGACTTGCAGGCGAAGGCGTTGGCGTCGAGCCCGAGCGGAAACTGCACCCGATAACAGGCGAGCCCGGCCCCGGTGAGCTGTTCCGCGAGCGCGGCCGCAGCAGTGTCCCCCGCCTCGTCGCGATCGTAAGCGATGAGCACCCGCTCGACGCCGTGCCGCTGCAGCGCCGCCAGGTGCTCGGCGGTGAAGCCGTGCGTGCCATAGGAGGCGGTGACGTTCCGATAGCCGGCCACCCAAAACGTGAGCGCGTCGACGAGCGCCTCGCAGAGGATGATCTCTGTCGATTCCGCGAGGGCTGGCTCGTTCCACACGCCCCGGTGTGGGCCCGGCAGATACAGGTGATACGGTGTCCCCTCCCGCAGGTCATCTCGGATCTTCCGGCCGTAGACCTCGGTGACTTCACCGGCAGGAGAGAGCACCGGCACCACCACGCTCCCGGTGAAATGCTCGTGCCCACTCGCCCGTAGCAGCCCCAGCGCCTGCAGCCGGCCGCGGATTGCCGCGCCGGCCTTGAGCGGCTTCGCCGGCAGCGCGTAGCCCAGCGTCCGATTGGCGTAGCCCAGCTGGAAATGTTCGATCGCCCCCCGGTGATCCAGCCCGCGGGTGGCGAGGTACGCCAGCGCCTCCGGGCTCACCAGGAGCTGCCGGTGATAGAAGTCGATCACCGCGCGGAGGAGCGTCGCGTCGTCCATCTCCGGGGACAGCGCGATCGTCGGGGCCGGCGCCGCCACCTCACCACCGTCGGGGAGCTGCTGCCGCAGCCGCTCCACCGCATGGCGGAAGCTCACGCCTTCCACCCGCATCACCCAGTCGATCACACTCCCGCCCGCCTGACACGCCCCCAGGCAGTGCCAGAGGTTCTTGCTCGGGGTGATCACCAAGCTGGGAGTCTTGTCGGCGTGGAAGGGACACCGGCCCAGCCAGTTCGCCCCGTGGCGCTTGAGCACGACGCCTGAGACCTGTACCAGGGTGAGGAGCGCCACCTCCCGCTTGAGGCGGGCGACTTCGTCGTCCGGGATCCGGGCCATCCGAGGCCTCCGCAATCAAAAGCTGTCAAGTGGGGGGCGGGCGCCAAAACCGGCTTGCCGACTGTGCTCGGAGATGATACGATGGTCGTATCAGCGCGTCAAGCGCGACCCTCGGTGGTCGGAAGCAGCCCTTATCCTGGAGGCACGGTATGCTGGACCTGATGGCGCAGACGCTCGAGGAGACCGACACGATGAAGGCCAGGGAGACCGACGAGACCTTCGGGGAGCGGCTGGCGGAGGCCCGCCAGCGCTGCGGCCTCACCCAGGCGGAGCTGGGCAAGGCCGTGGGGGCGTCGCAGCGGGTGATTGCCTACTACGAAGGGGAGGGAGGCCAGCCACCGGGCGCCCTCCTCGCGCACTTGGCGCGCACGCTCAAGGTGACCTCCGATGAGTTGCTGGGCCTCAAGCCCGCCACCAATAAGCCGTCACCAAAGACGGCGCGCCTCCTCAAGCGGCTCCAGAAGATCGCCGATCTCCCACCCGCCGATCAGCGGACGGTCCTCAAACTCCTCGACGCCCTCCACGAATCCCGCCAGCGCACCAGCCGGCCCCGCGCCAAAGCGCGCGCTGTAAGCTGACTAAAAGAAGAAGCCCGGCCGCAAGGGCCGGGCTCTCACAAGCGAAGCGGAGGGACACTACCCTGGCCGGGCCCCGGTTCCGGGCCAGCGAATGCTCAGAATCCCATAGATGCCCCCGGCCACAGCTCCCCACACCGCAAGGCCGGGCTCGTGCACCGAAATTCGCTGGCCTACGAGCCATGCAGCAAAGAGCCCTGCGAGCGCCCCCAATACCATTGCGAGAGGGATCGAGATCTGAGCCATTCGCCGGCCACGTAGCAATGCGGTGTGGACCAGAGTTGCTGCGATCAGCCAAGGAGCCATCGTGTAGTATGTCATCACGAGGCCATTCAAAATGGCGTCGATGTAAGTCTGGCCGCCACTCGAAGCGATCACGTCCACGATTCCGGTAAGGAGAATGGTGGCAGGGATTGCACCAAAGAGCATTAACCCCACGCGCCTCAAGTGCGCTCGGGCGATCTCTCCGGATGACATATCCGCTGCTCCTTTCGCTGACCCAGAGACTGACTCAGAACTCATGGGACCACCTTCCTCTCGGGCTCTCCCCCCAACGCCGTGATGTTACTCTCCCCATAGAACTTCACGAGTTGGGGTTTGCCTTTCTCCGGATACGCCCAGATCTCAAATGAGGGGAATCCATCGAACTCGCCGCCAGTCACGGAAACCTTCCCATCCTTCGAGATGTTGACGTCGAAGGAGTAGGTGATGTCCATACCTGGCGGCATGTCGACACTCATCGCATTTCCAGTAACACTCACGGAATGCCCGCCATCCTTCGTCTGTCTCACCGGCGACACCATCAGCTCGCCGATGCCTGCCTGACCCTTTGTCGCTCCAACGCCCTGCTGAAGTCCAGTCATCTTGCCGGAGCTAGGGTCGACCGAGAAGCGGTGACTCGTCTTGTAAGTTCCGCCGTCACTCCTCGGGCCCCGACCGTCGCCCACGGCCTGCCCCATGACCGTCGGTGCCGAGATGAACGCCTGAATGCAGATGCCCACACCCTTGCCAATGGGCTTCTCACACAGCCCATACGGGTCCCTAAAACTGATCGGGTTATTCCCCGCATACGCGTACAGATTGACGCCGCCCGCCAGCCCGAGGGGATCCTGGGTGAGGAATCGCCCGCTCGTGGGATCATACCACCGATTCCGGAGGTACACAAATCCGCCCCGGGCATTCGGGGTTCCCGCTCCAGCAAAGCCCACCCCACCCATCGGTACGCCGCCCGTCCCGGTGACCTGGGCGAGGGCGCCAAAGGCGTTGCGCGGGAAATAGTTCGCGTTGGATTCCAGCGTCCCCGTGCTCGTCACGGCCTTGAGGATGCTCCCCGTCCGGTCGGCCACCAGCGTGGTGTTCTTGTAGGTTCCCGCCACATTGAATCGGCCCAGGAGCGGGCGATCGAGGCCCCCGCTCAGGAACCGACGGTCCACCGACCAGGTGCTGCCCGAGCGCACCAGCTCGAGCGCCACATCGCTGCCGTCATACACAAAGTAGGTGCGGAACCCACCGACGCTGTCGGGATGCGGAAAGATCGGCGTATTAACGTTGCCGGTCGCCACCTGGGAGACGACTCGGCGGCCCTGCACATCGTACCAGTGCCAGTTGTAGTCCTTGGCCAAGAGGTCCGCGGTCAGCGTCAGGGAGAAGTAGAGCTGCCCACCGGCCGTGTAGCTGGTGACGGAATTGAGCCCGCCGAGCGGCGGCACGCCCGGTGGATTGAAGACGGTGGTGTCCGCCTCGCCCAGGCGGTTGCCGCTCTGGTCGGTGAAGTATCGGGTCTTCCTGCAGGCGGTACTGGCGGTCGCTGGTGTCCGCCGCTGAAGTCGGTTGTCACTGTCGTAGACATTGGTGTAGGTGCTGGTGCACTGGTTCTGATCCCCGATATTCGTGCGGTTCCATTCGGTCATGCGGTTGCCGAGGAGGTCGTAGGTCCAGACGTGGGAGACTGCCCCATCCACCGCATCGAGCAGCCTCCTGGTGCCATCGGTCGTGTAGGCGTAGGAGTGCGTTCCCGAATTGACCCCGTCGCCGGTCGAGGAGAATCCAGTGAGATCGCCCACCAGGTTGTAGATGGGACCGGTCATCGAGTAGTGAACGGTGCCGGTGCTGTTGGCGGTGCTGAGACCGGCGATCTGACTGAGGGAGTCATAGGAGGTCCGGGTGATGACCTCGAAGCTCCCCGTCGTCGGCGCCACCGCCCGCAGCGTGTCCCGGCCCGCCCGGTCGTAGACGTAGCGCACCTTGCCATACCGGGTCGCCCCGACGAGCCCCTCGACACTGGTCAGGCGGGCAGTGACCGAGTCGTAGACGTAGATTGTCTGCCCCGCACTCTCCGGGCCCCCGCTCACCCCGCTGGCGTACACGGTATCCCGCACCATGGTCCGCTGACCCCGACGATTGTACTCGTAGCGCCGCGATACGTACCCCGAACTCGGGCCCTCGAAGTTGACCATCTCCTGCAACAGCTGACTGCTCCCGTTGTAGCGATAGGTGCGGATGACGTAGGCGGTATCGGAGTTGAGCCCGGTCGGGCCAGCCCCCTTGTTCAGGAAGGGATCCCGGCTTCTGCTGGTGGCCAGGCGCCCTCGGGCATCATACGTATTCAGGTGCGTGATTCCCGCCTGCTGCACCTTGCCCGTCGGCATGAGGAGGCTGTTCCACCAGCTCGTAGCGGCCGCGTCGGCAAAGCGTTCCCCGCCCTGGTTGCCGTAGGAGGTCACCTGGCCCTGATCCTCCTGTGTCACATTGCCGTGCGCATCGTACATCCGCGCCACAAAGCTGCCATTGCCCCGGTAGTCCCACCGCGGATTGCCGAATCCGTCCCGGTTGGCCCAGTTCAGCTTGCGCGCCTGGTAACCGGTGCTGGAAATGGCGCGCCCCCCTGGATTGATCACCGAGTCCAGCCGGCCCAGCGCATCGAAATAGTTGAAGGTCTTCTGGGCTGTGGCGGGTACGGGAATGTTGAGGTCGTCAATCGATCCGTACACGTCGCTCTCCGTGACCAGCCCGCCGGGATCGTACACCGTCCTGGTGACCGGGGCGGAAAGCCCGGTGCCCACCCGGGCGTAGGTCACCCGTCCGGAGATATCGCGGATGACGACGCTCGGTTGCCCCAGTGGATCGAGGATCATCGTATCGCGTCCGAAGCCATCGTAAATCGCCCGGGTGATGGCCCCTTTCGGCGATATGAGGTACTCGCTATTCCAGGTCCCGGCGTGATACGCGACCGAGTCGATGCGACCAGGACTGCGGACTTTCACCGGGCGCACACCGGCGATACTTCCTGCGACGGGCACATTGCTGTTGCCGTAGGTGAACTCCGTCGTATCGGTGGCGATCCCGATCACCCGGGCGGGAAGGCAGCGGCCCGGACTGGTGCTGGCACCGGTCGTCAGGTATTGCACGGTCGTTGTGCGGCGGAATTCGTCTCTCGAGCTCGTCAGTCGGGAGCACCAGGGGCCGTCCACGGCAAGCGTCAGCGAGTCAAAGACGAACGTCAGCGTGTCGAGAGCCCGGGTCTGGCCGCTGAGTTTCGATTCCCGCGTCGTCCGGAGCAGCGTGTCGACCCGGCCCAGCGCGTCGTAGTGGTACACCAGCGAGTCGGCATCCGAGGGATTGTATCGGTTGTGTACGACCCTGACGGCGCGCCCCGTCGTGTCGCGGACGACATGCCGGACATCCGCGCTGTTGGTGCCGAGGATGCCGGTAAGGGGACCGGTGCCGGTGAGCACATAGGTCGGGCCGCCGAAGGGGTCGACCTGATAGTCCATTGCCGGACCAGCGAATGGCACATAGGTGCCGATCCATTGGATGGCCTGCAGGGTCCGCTCGTAGGGAAGGCCAGGGCGACCATACCCGATCCTGGGTGAGGCCCGCCGCCAGTGCTGCCGCGCCTGGGCACTGCCTCCAAGGGGTCGGCTGATCTTCTCCGGCGTCCACATCACGGGATCCCAGGAGATCCGGCTGGCGACGCGCTTCGCGGGCGCATCACGCGGATCGACGATGGAATCGATGAAGGCGCCGGGCGCGCCAGCCATGTAGGTGAACCGGGTCGAGTCCGCCGTCGTCGCGGTGCGCACGACGGCGAACTTTGCCAGGCGCACCGCTGTTCCGCTCGTGACGTAGTCGAGGCGGGCGACGGTGACGGTATCGGTCAGGACGGTTGATCTCCGGACTTGAATCCGATCGACGTATCCCGTTTTCGGACCGGTCGTGAAGTAGCGGAACAGGATGGCCTTGCCGGTCGGATCGACGATCGCATCGAGTTGAGTCGAGGTCGTCGTGGGGTACGAGTACGTCGTCGCGTTGCCCAGCAGGTCCTGGGTCCAGACCTGCCAGCCGTCGTCCCGGAAGCCCAGCCGCGCGCCGTTCTCCAGATACAAGACGTATCTCGCCCCGTTGAGCAGACTGCCCAGTTGCATCATGTGGGTGTTCTCACCACCTGGAGCGATCCAGGTCGAGCCTGGCTTGCGGAAGATGGTGTAGGAACCGTCGCCCGACAGCCAGATCGCCGCCGTGGCTCCGTTGAACTGCAGCGCCCCCGAAGGGCCGGTGAGCACGAGCCGACCCAGCTCTGCCAGTTGCCATCCCTGCCCGAACCGGGTGGAGGCGATGGTGCTCAGGTAGAGCTGTACCACATCCTGCGAGACCGAGTCATCGCGGAACGCGGGTGAGACTCCCGCCGTGAACTTGCTCCGGACCGAGTGGGTGACCGTTCGGATGTTTGCCTCACCGGGAGCGCTGTCCAATTCCGAAGCGACAATGCGCACCTCGTCCCGGTCCTCGAGGATGTTCGTGGCATTCGGGCCGGTCACCGTCCCGCCGGCGCCGAAATAGCGGGTGACGAGGCTCGCATCAACGACCCCGTTCAGGCTGGGCATGACCCAGAGGCTATCGGGCGCCTTCTGGGTCTTGTTGATGGTGAGCTGGAGCGGGACCGTCACCCGGGTCTTCTGGGAAGCGGAACGGTAGACCAGGTGCACGCCCCTCTGCCGGTCACGGGTGACGAAGCCGGGGATCCCGAGCGCGAGGGTGATCCCTTCGCACTGGAAGGCGCCGAAGGCGGCGCACTCCCCCTGGTCGGTATGCGCAAAATTGCGCTGTGGCGCTATGGCGAGCGGGGCGGGCGATCCTGGGGCTGCGGGTGCTTCGTAGATGAAGCGAACCCGAATCGAGGAGGTGTGGCCGAGGGAGTCCGAAATGCTGGCCACGAGCTCGTTCCAGCCGCCCGAGGTGGTGGTATTGAGACTCGGATGGCTGAGCGGGATCTGGGCAGACTGCGTCAGGCGGCCGGCGACGATATTGGTGATACCACTCCCGCCCACCGCCGTGGACTGATGGATGATGGCGACGCCGTTCAGGTCCACGTGCCAGGTACTGGCGTTGATGTTGCCCGGGCTGGGCAGAAGCACCGCGCTGGACATCGCGGGCGGCGCCGGTCGGCGCAAGGGGGGGCCCGCCCAGCCGGAATTGCCGCGGAAAGAACTGACCGGAGGGGCGTAGGGGCCATGGAACAGCCGCGCAAGTCCCCAGGGCAGATCAGCGAAGGCGAGGTCGATAGGGTCCGCAAAGACCCCGTCGAGATCTCCCTGATTCCCACGACTGGAAAGCCAGGGATAGCTCAGCCAGTGGGGATCATTGGGGGGGAGCGAGGGGAAATAGGAATAGTCGAAGTAGGCCTTGTCGAGATAGATCAACTGGTCGCAGGCCTTGCTCTTGCCGGGCAGCCACCCGAGCGTCTGGGTCCGGATGGTCAGCGCCGGGGTGAACTGCCCGATTGCGGCGATGAAGATCTGGCCGCTGGGCGTTGACTGATTCAGCGTTGCCAGCGGGCTGGTGAAGGTGATTTCGGGGAACCCGACGCCCAGGCCACATCCCCAGAGTGCCGTATCGGGCAAGGCCAGCGGACCGAGCAGCGACGCGCTGGTATTCAGCGGGTTGACCGTCGGCGGAAGCGAGTCATCCAAGGCATAGCTGGAGCTGCCAAAGACATTGAATGTCGTGGCGTAATTATCGCAGCGCCCGTTGTTGGCGCAGACGCGGGATTTCCAGCTGTGCTGGTAGCTGGCCGGCTGAATCGCCACCCGATAGCCAGTGCTGGTCGTGTTGCCGGCCAGCTTCGCGCTGCTATCGACACCGTCAATCCAGAGCTCGGTGAGCGCGGTATTGATACCGCTCGCATGCCAATACGTGGCGACGAGCGTATCCATGACTTCGATCTCCGCTCCATCTCCTGGCCACAGATGCTGGACGATGGACAGTCCGCTGACGGTGATACCTCCCCCGGTGAAATTGCCGCCGTACTCGGTCGATATCAGGCCTGGCGCTGGGTCAGGGTCGGCGGACACCGAAAGGGTATGCGTGAACGTCTCCAGCCCCATCGCGCTGTAGGTGATCGTGACAGGCTGAGCCTCGCCGGGCAGCAGGTGGAAGGTTGCGGGCGATGGACTACAGGTCGTTTGAGTCGAGGTGTCGGTGCAGATGAGATTGTAGGTGCCGCCATAGTTGCCACTGTTCCCGAGAATCACCATATAGCTCAGGCCCGAAGTCTCCACCGGTACCGTCTGGGCGAGAGGCATCGTCAGCGACGCCCCAGGCCGGCACGGGTTGCTCGCGACCAGACCGCACTGCTGTGCCTGGACCCCGACCTGCCCTTCGAGCGCACGGGAATGGCACAGCCAGGGGACGACGACAAGCGAGAGCAGCGCGCAACGGCGGAGGACCATGGGCCGACTCCAGGGAGGGATCTCCCGAAGTCAGGCAGAAGCCGTGCCGAGAACGTCGTCCGTTCAACCGCATGCTTGACAGTGGTTTGCAGTGCCGAGGCCCGCGCCACTCGCGTCTCACCAGCACCCCATCGTGAGACAGTGAGACGACTGCTGCATTTTTACGAGGACGCTAATCCCTCCTGCTTCATGTGTCGATAGAATGTCGCGCGGCCCATGCCCAGCATCTCGGCCGCCTTGCTGCGGTTCCCACCGGTAAACCGGAGCGCATTGCGCAGACGAGACGCCGGATCAGACTTGCCCAACGCCGCACCGACGGCTCGCAGGAATGGCCTGGGAAGGTGGTCGACCCCCACCCGCCCCCCGGGGCTGAGATGCACCAACGCGTAGCGGGCCACGTTGAGCAATTCGCGGACGTTGTCCGGCCAGAGTGCCGCAAGAAGGATATCCTCAACCTCCTTGTCTATTTCGACCGCGACCGCCCCGGACCCCGCGCCTCGGTCATGACTCAGAAAGGAGCGGAACAACGGGAGAATATCTTCGTTGCGTTCACGCAGTGGCGGCAGCTCCAGCTGAAAGAACCCGAACCGGGCAAGCAGATCCCGGCGAAAGAGTCCCTCGCGAACCTGCCCCTCAAGATCTTCGTTGGTCGCCGCGATGATTCTGGTATCGACCGTCCGCTCCCGCTCCTCACCCAGTCGGCGAATCCGGGAGTCGTCGAGCACGGTCAGCAACGCCCCCTGAAACCCTGGTGAGGCCAGTCCGATCTCGTCGAGGAAGAGCGTCCCCTGATGCGCCGACTCAACAGCCCCGACGCGGTCGCGATCGGCCCCGGTGAACGCCCCGCGCACATAGCCGAACAACTCCGCATGCCGCAGATCGTCCGGCACAGCGGTCAGCGGGAAGCGCAAGAACCGACCTGCGCCCCGGCCGGAGCGGTCGTGAATGAAACGCGCCAGCATCGTCTTCCCGGTCCCTGGACCACCGAGAATCAGTATCGGATGTGGAGAACGGGCGTACCGCTCAGCCTCACCCAGCACCGCCAGAAAGGTGGCTGAGCGTGTGACAGCGACCCCATCGTCTTGCGGCTCGGGCAATACGGTAGGAATGGTGGAGCGCATAACCTTAGGTTACGCGATTGACGGCGGTCCGCTAGGGGGTCCTTAGTGAGGTCGGCATTGCGCACTTTATGTGCGGCAGAATCTGCCGGAGTGCTGATTGTTACATCCGGCGGGGACCGGAGCCGCCCGGTGATGGCGGCGTTCATGGCGGTGGTGCGGGAGACGACGGGTTAGGCAACCGGTGGAAACGCTGGCAGGTTGAGCCCCACCAGCTCCGTCCCCCGCCCTCCCAGCGCCAGCTCGGTCACTGCCCCGCGTTCAATCCGCAGCTTGAAGAGTGCCGCGGCGGGCAGCTCGAGCAGCACGCCGAGGATGGCGCGCAACGATCCGGCATGGGCCACGACCACGAGCGGCCCCCCGCCCTGCGCCGCCGCCGCTCGCAGTTCGCCGCACCACGATTCAACCCGCGCCAGCAGATCGGGCCATCCCTCGCCGCCGGGGGTGCGCACGGTGGTCCAGTCGGCCATCCAGGCCTCGAGCCTCTCCCCATCCGCAGACTCCAGCTCGGCCCATGCGCGGCCATCCCACTCCCCGAAATGCATTTCGCGGAGTCTCGGCTCCGGCTCGATCAGCGTGGACCACCGCGTGGCGAGGAGCGCAGCAGTCTCCCGTGTGCGCAGCAGGTCACTGGTCCAGCAGCGCACCGGCGGTGGCCCGTTCCAGGTGGCAGCGAGTTCCGCACTGCGCGTCCGTCCCTCCGGCGCGAGAGGCCGGTCGGTCCAGCCGAGGGCGCGGCCTTCGGCGTCCTGGGCAACGCCATGCCGCACGAGATAGACAGTGGTCATCGCAAGGAGTGAGGAGTGAGGAGTTAGGAGTGAAGAGTGAGGAGTGAGAATCGATCCAATCGCCCAATCGCCCAATCGCCACTCCCTCGCGCCGAGTCGCAGCTACGCTGCTCCTAAGGCGCTTCGGTCGCCGCCCACCCGCCTACCGACAATAGTCGTCCACCTGATCGAACCCAATCAGCACCTCACGCGGCTTGCTCGAGCCGACGGGAGAAGCACCGAGGATGCCGGCGTTGTAAAGCTGGTCGATGATCCGCGCTGCGCGGCCATAGCCGATCGAGAGCCGCCGCTGCAACAGCGAGGTTGAGCCGCCCTGGTTCTGGATGCACGCCTCCGCCGCCTCGCGGAACAGCACATCCTGCTCCCCCTCCATCTCCGCTGCCCCGCCCTCCCCATCATCCGCTTCATGCGCCCGAACCATGGCGAGGATGTCCGGCTCCGCCGCGGGGAGCGGCACGGCGGCGACGACGCGCGCCTCACGCCGAGCCTCATACCAGGCCATGACCCGCTCGGTTTCCTCGGTGGCGATGAACGCCCCCTGCAGCCGCATCGGCTCGCTCTTGCCGGGCGGGAGGAACAGCATGTCGCCATTGCCTAACAGCGCTTCGGCGCCGTTCTGGTCGAGGATGGTCCGGCTGTCCACCTTCGAGGCGACGCGGAAACCGATCCGGCTGGGGAAGTTGGCCTTGATGAGGCCGGTGATGACATTCACCGAGGGCCGCTGGGTCGCCAGGATGAGGTGGATGCCGATGGCGCGCGCCTTCTGGGCCAGCATGGCGAGCGGCGTTTCCACCTCGCCCTGCACCGTCATCATCAGGTCGGCCAGCTCATCGACGATGATCACGATGAGCGGGAGCGGCCCGTCGCGGTAGACACCGTCATCGAACAGTTCCGGCGGCGTGGTCTCTCCTTCGGCGCTGATGCTGGCGATCGTGGGCTTGGGCCGCGCCGGATTCTGCAGCGGCTTCCCCTCCTCCGCCTTCTTGTTGAAGTCGGCCAGATTGCGGGCGCCGTTGGCGTGGAGCAGCTCGTAGCGCTTGCTCATTTCCATGACGGCCCACTTGAGGACGGTGGCGGCCTCGTTGTTGTTGGTGACCACCTTGTGGCGCATGTGGGGCAGCGCGTTGTACATCGACAGCTCGACCATCTTCGGGTCGACCATCAGGAAGCGCAGCTGCTTCGGGCCGTAGCGATAGACCAGGCTGGTGATGATCGTGTTGATGGCGACCGACTTGCCCGAGCCGGTCGCGCCCGCGATCAGCAGGTGCGGCATCTTGGCGAGATCGGCGACGATGGCCTTGCCTTCGAGATCCCGCCCCAGCGCGATCGGCAGCGACGCCTTGGCGGCATCCCACTGCTCCGACTCCAGCAGCTCCCGGAGGGTCACCATCCTGGCGGTCGGATTGGGGATCTCGACACCGACCGCGCCCTTCCCCGGAATCGGTGCGATGCGGATGGACTGGGCCCGCATGGTGATCGCCATGTCGTCGGCCAGCGCGGCGATGCGTCCCACCTTCACGCCCGGCGCCGGCACCACCTCGAACTGGGTCACCACCGGCCCCGTCGTCCGGCCGGCGATGGTGCCTTCGACCTTGAAGGTCTTGAGCGTCTCGATCAGCACCTGGCCCAGCCGGTCGAGCTCTGCCTCGCCTACATCCTTGTCCTGCGCCGGTGGCGGCGCGAGCAGGTCGATGGGTGGCAGCGGATTCTCGTCCGCCGGATCACCGAGCGGGATGTCGCCGAGCGGCTTGGCTGCTTTCTTCGGCTTCTTCTCCGGACGCCCGGGCGGCGGGGCGATATTCTGCTGCTCGTACGCGACCGTCTCCGGCTTGGTGGGAGCGCCCGGCGCCGCGCGCGCAGGCACTGCCTCGGGATCGTTACCCGGTGCCACTGCCCCCGAACCCCGCTCGAGTCGGCGGAGCGGATGCCAGGCGATAGTGAGAATCGTGAGCGCGGAGAGGGAGAGGAAGCCGAGCAGCAGACCGCCGGCGACCCCGATGCCCTTGGTGACGTAGTAGGAGAGCAGGCCAGGCAGTACGCCGGCGAGGCGTGGGGCGAGGGCGACCGAATCGTAGCTCTGCGGCCGGACGCCGGCGATCACGCCGATGATGAAGGGAACCAGCACCGCGAGGCCGGTCACCAGAATCGCCGCCCGCTTCATGTCGAGCCGGGGCAGCCGGTCAAATCCCGCCAGGCCCAGGCCAAGTCCGAGCAGGGGGAAGCCAAGCGCGCCGACGCCTAACATGCGCCGCAGGCTGCCGCCGAGCCATTCGCCGAGCGGACCGGTGAGGTGGACGGGCAGCAGCGTCAGGCCGACGAAGCTCCCGGCGACCAGCGCCACAATCGCGGCGAGGTGCCTGCGGCCGGTCTGCTCCGGTGTTGGCACGAGTGGTTTGCTCATGGCGCGAGCTGCAGCCGGCGTTCGTGAAAGACCGGCAGCACCGGATAGGCGTCCACCGTGGCCGCGTCGGCGATATCGTCCTTCATTCCGAGCTCAGCCAGATCCCGGCCCCCTTCGCTGACCACCAGCGGACGTTCCCACCGCTCGCCGTAGCGCCGCACCAGGTCCAGCGCGGCGAGCGCCGCATCATTGAGGCCCTTCCGGCCACGGCCTCCACCGAGCGCGGCTTCCACCACTCGTCCGGCACAGTAGGCGTCGTCCAGCGCAAAGCGCCCCTCCCGGCCGGCGCAGATGATCAGCAGATCCTCGCCGGCCGACCAGGCGGCGTGAGCCCGCTCGCCGACCAGCGTGAAGTTGACTGCCGCCGCGACAATCACGCTGGCGCCGGCGGATGCCGCGAGGAGCGCGGCGGTGCCGTTGGTGGTGGTCATCACCACGGTCTTGCCGCGCACCACATCGGGCTGCATCTCGCGCGGCGAGTTGCCCAGCGCAAACCCGGGAATGGGGAGGCAGTGGCGTTCACCGGCGAGCAGCGTCTCATCGGGGCCGAGGGTCTGCGCCATCCTGAGCGCGTCCTCGGTGGTGGCGACGGGCACGACGGCGCGTGCGCCGTGATGCAATGCGGCGCACATCGTGGTCCCGGCACGAAGGATGTCGATGACGAAGACCGTACGACCCTGGACCTCACCGCTGGTGAGGCCCGCCGGAGTGAAGACGACGTCCAGCGTCATGAGTCGAGGCGGAGCAGTTCCGGATGACGCTCGAGGAACTTGGTGTCTACCTCGCCCGCGATAAACTCCGGATGGCGAATGATGCGCGCCAGGAAGGGGATCGTGGTGGTCACTCCCTCGATGATGAAGCTGTCGAGCGCCTGTCCCATGCGGGCCAGCGCTTCCGCCCGGTCGTTGCCGTGGACGATGACCTTGGCCAGGAGCGAGTCGTAGTAGGGCGGCACGGTGTAGCCGGCGTAGACATGGGTATCGAGCCGCACACCGGGGCCGCCGGGGGGATGGTACGCGGTGATGACACCGGGGCACGGCTGGAAGTTGCGGTAGGGATCTTCGGCATTGATGCGGCACTCGATCGCGTGGCCGCGGAGCCGCCCGCCCTCGCCGCGGAAGCTGATCGGCTCGCCCGCGGCGACCCGGATCTGCTCCTTGACCAGATCGAAGCTCGTGACCATCTCCGTCACCGGATGCTCGACCTGGATCCGGGTGTTCATCTCCATGAAGTAGAAGCTGCCGTCCTCGTCCAGCAGGAACTCGACCGTGCCGGCACCGACGTACCCGATCGCCGAGGCGAGCATCACCGCCGCTTCGCCCATGCGGGTGCGCAATTCCTGGTTCAGCGCGGGGCTCGGGCTCTCCTCGATCAGCTTCTGGTGCCGGCGCTGGACCGAGCAGTCGCGTTCCCCGAAATGAATCACCCTGCCGTGCGTGTCGCCCATGACCTGGATCTCGACATGCCGCGGCCGGCTCAGGTAGCGCTCGACATAGACCTCGCCATTGCCGAACGCCGCGAGCGCCTCGTTCTGGGCCAGCGAGAAGCTCTGGGCGAACTGCTCCGCGTCCACCGCGACCCGCATCCCCTTGCCGCCGCCGCCGGCGGTGGCCTTGATGATCACCGGGAAGCCGATCGTCTCGACGAATTTCAGGGCCTCGTCGATGTCCTGGATCGTCCCGGGGCTGCCGGGCACGGTGGGCACTCCGGCAGCCTGCGCCAGCTTCTTGGCGGTCGCCTTGTCGCCCATCTGGCGGATCTGGTCGCCGGTCGGACCGATGAACGCGATGCCGGACGCCTTGCAGGTGTCGGCGAACTCCGCATTCTCCGCCAGGAACCCGTAGCCGGGGTGGATGGCGTCGGCGCCGGTGATTTCCGCGGCGGCGATCAGGTGCGGCATGCGGAGGTAGGACAGCCGGCTGGGCGGGGGACCGATGCAGACATCGTCGTCGGCGAAGCGCACGTGGAGCGACTCGCGGTCCGCCTCGCTGTAGACGGCGACGGTTTCGAGGCCGAGCTCGCGGCAGGCACGGATGACCCGCAGGGCGATTTCGCCACGATTGGCGATCAGGACCTTCTTAAACACGACGCACTCCGCGGCTGCTGACCACGCCTGCGGTGCGTTGGGCGATGAAAACCGGCTGGAACATCAGGGCGTCAGATCCTGGGCGAGTTCCTGCGCCCCGCCACCACTCGTGGCACCGGCACCGCCGCTGTTCATGCCACTGAAGGTACGGTCGGAGGCGGAGCTGATGCCGGAGGCGCGCAGGGCGAACTCGCTGGGGTTGGTCGAGTAGAACAAGGCGCTCTCGTAGCTGATCACGCCATCCCGGTACCACTTCATCAGCGATTGGTCGAAGCTCTGCATGCCGTAGGCTTCGGCGCCCTCGGAGATGAGGTCGGGGATGTTGAGCTGCTTTTCGATATCGCGGATGTTGTCGGCCACCGCCGCGGTATTGATCAGCACCTCGGTGGCGGCCACGCGGCCCCGGCCGTCCTTCCGCGGCACCAGCCGCAGGCAGACCACGGCGGCGAGCGCGGTGGACAGCAGCGAACGGATCTCCTGGTGCTGGTGCGGCGGGTAGAACGAGATGACCCGGTTGATCGTCTGGGTGGCGTCGGTGGTGTGCAGCGTGGAGAACACCAGGTGTCCCGTGTCGGCCGCCTTGAGCGCGACATCGAGCGTTTCCTGGTCGCGGATCTCGCCGATGAGGATCACATCCGGGTCCTGCCGCAGCACATGGCGCAGCGCCAGCCCGAAGGTCAACGTGTCGCTGCCGACTTCGCGCTGGGCGATGTTGGACATCACGTCGCGGTGCAGGAACTCGATCGGGTCCTCGATCGTGATGATGTTGACCCGGCGGTGCTGATTCACATGGTGGATCATCGACGCCAGCGAGGTCGACTTGCCCGACCCCGTCACACCGGTCACCAGCACCAGCCCGCGCGGCTTGAGCGCGATTTCCTCCAGCACCTCCGGCAGAAACAGCTCCCGCACCGTCTTGACTTCGTAGGGAATCGCCCGGAACGCAAAGGCGAGCGTGCCGCGCTGCTGGTAGATGTTGGTGCGGAACCGGCCGACGCCCGGCACGCCAATCGCAAAGTCCGCCTCCTTCTTCTCGGCGAACTCCTTGACCTGCCGCGGCGTCATGATCTGCTCCGCCAGCAGCTTCAGGTCTTCCGGCTTGAGCGGCTGCATCTCCAGCCCCGCCAGCTCGCCGTTGACCCGGATAGTCGGCGGCCGCCCGACCTTGAGGTGCAGGTCGGAGCCATTCCGCTGCACCATCACCGAGATGGCCTGCTTGAAGTTGAACGGCGGCTGGATCGCCGCAGGACCGGAGGGCTCAGCCATTGGGATCGACCCGGAAGAGGACGGTACCGAATTCCACCGGCTGCGATTCCTCGACACAGACTTCGCGGACGACGCCAGTCACTTCGGATTCGATTTCGTTCATGATCTTCATCGCCTCGATGATGCAGACCGCCGCCCCGGAGGTGACCCGGCTGCCCACCTTCACGTAGGCCTGGGCGCCGGGCTCAGGCGACTTGTAGAACGTTCCCACCATCGGCGACTTGATCTCCTTCAGCACCGATGCCGCCGCGGGGGCCGGCGCCCAGGCC
>ENA-ORBV01005788-ORBV01005788.1-microbial-mat-metagenome-genome-assembly--contig:-NODE-5788-length-22370-cov-5.340869_pt1 | contig 22370 bp, 23 predicted proteins | sample MGYA00237777_ERZ505514 | MGnify/ENA primary metagenome ERZ505514 (study PRJEB26160, sample SAMN06269048) | microbial mat metagenome | isolation source: Oligotrophic lake microbial mat | place... | reverse complement strand
TGATACGGCGACCACCGAGATCTACACCTCTCTATTCGTCGGCAGCGTCAGATGTGTATAAGAGACAGGGATCAGGAACAGCAGCATGAGCGGATAAAGCAGGACAGGCAGCAGGACGTTGACGAACAAGGTGCGCCGATCGCGCAGCAGCTCGAGGCCGTCCTTCTTGAAGACGTGCCAGACGTGGTCGCGGGTCACGAGGCGACCTCCGCCACGGGGTCGCCGACCAGCAGGCGCAGCACCGCCTGTTCCAGCTCTTCACCGCGGCCGAGCGCGGTGGGCACGCCGTCATGCACGAGTCGACCCCGGCGCAGCACGACCAGCCGGTCGCAGGCGAGCTCGACCTCGCGCATGATGTGGGTGGCGATCAGGATCAGGCGGCCCGGCCGGCGCGCGGCGCGCACCGCCTCGACCACTTGGTTGGCTGCGACGATGTCGAGGCCGGTGGTGGGTTCGTCGAGTACAAGCAGGTCGGGATCGGGCAGCAGGGTGCGCGCCAGGTTGAGGCGCTGCAGCTGACCGGTCGACAGGCCGGCGGTGCGCTGGTGCAGGAACTCGCCCAGGCCGAAGGCCTCGACCATCTGGGTGATGCGCAGGTCGAGTTCCGCCTGGGCGAGGGGGAAGAAACCGCCGGCATAGCGCAGCAGTTCGAGGGTGGTGAACCGCGGGTACATGCGCGTGGTGGTCGACAGGTAGCCGAGCCGGGCGCGGACCTTGGCGGCGTGCGAACGGGTATCGAGCCCGTCGAGGGCGACCCGCCCACTATCCGGCTTGAGCAGGGTGGCGACCAAGCGCAGGAGGGTGCTCTTGCCGGCGCCGTTGGCCCCGACCAGGGCCACGACGCCATCATTGAGCACGAGATCGACGTGATCGACGGCTTTCACTTCACCACGTCCGGGATCGAAAAACGATTTGCACACTTGGTCGAGCACGAGCATGGGGCTGAGACTAGGGGCCCATGCGTGGGCGCCACCTCTCGCCCGCTGTCCCACAACTCCCTTGTCGGGCGCGAGGCACGGCCGGGTCGGCTGTAGAGCACACTCCCGCCCGCTCGCGGACTGCGTGTTCCGTCGCTGATGGGCCGGGAGTTTAGACTGCGCCACTGGAGCCGCTTCCGTGACGCAAGGAAAGATGCATCTGCGTTCCACACTCCTGCTGTTGGCAGCGCTCGGCTGCGCGTCGGCGGCGGAACGTTGGATCTCTCCCACCGGCGATGACGCCGCGGTCGGCAGCGTCTCCGCGCCGCTGCGCACCATCGGCCGCGGGGTGGCCCTCGCCCAGGCCGGCGACACGGTCGTCGTCCGCGGCGGCACCTATCGCGAAACAATCTCGATCGCCAAGGCCGGACGCGCCGATGCGCCGATCACCATCGCCGCGGCGCCGGGCGAACAGCCGGTGATCAAAGGCTCGCGCGTCGTCGTCGGTTGGCAGCAGCACGCCGGCGAGGTGTGGAAAAAGACCGGCTGGACCGTCAATTCGCAGCAGGTCATCGTCGACGACGTCGTCATGCAGCAGATCGGCTATCCCTCGACCTACTATACCGGCGTGGCGGGCGACGGTTCGATCATGATCGTACCGGTGGGCAGCGGCCTCGCCGATCTCGCGCGCGGCCGTTTCTGGTGGGATGCCAGCGCCAACACGCTCTACCTCCAACTGCGCGATGGCGGCGACCCCAACGCCCACTTCGTCGAGGCGAGCACGGCGCACCGCATCGTCTCGATCGAGAGCGGCGGCGCCTGGATCACCCTGCGCGGCCTCGCCTTCCGCCACAGCGCCACCGCCGCCTACCAGTACGGCGGCGCGGCGATCGAGCTGGGCGACCACTGCCTGATCGAGGACTGCGACATCCAGTGGTGCGACTTCGGCGGCGTCGCGCCGGGCGGGCGACGCACCGGCTCGCGCATCGAGCGCTGCACGATCGCCAACAACGGCAATGTCGGCATCAACGGCAGCGGCCACGCCGACTTCGTCGTGCGCGACTGCGTCCTCAGCGGCAACAACTACCGGCGCTTCAACAGCGAATGGCAGGCAGGCGGCGCCAAGTTCACCGCCCAGTCCTGGGGCCTGATCGAACGCTGCACGGTGCGCGACAACATCGGCATGGGCATCTGGTTCGACTTCTGCGATTCGGGCAGCCCGATCATTTGCCGCGACAATCGCGTCACCGGCTGCACGTCGCGCGGCGAGGGCCTGATCGCGGAAGCGTCGAGCAACATCCTCTTCGCCAACAACCTGGTCGCCGGCAACGAGCGACGCGGCATCTACATCTCGGCCTCCCAGGACGTGCGCGTGCACAACAACACCGTCACCAACAATGGCGGCTGGTGCGCGATCGATCTCGGCGGCGGTATGCCGCGCCCGGGCAAGGCGCTGCGCAATGTCAGCGTGCGCAACAACATCATCGCCGACAATAGCGGCCAGTTCGATGCGCGCGTCTTCGTCGAGAACGGCAGCGACATCACCGGCCTGTTCTGGGACAACAACCTGATCTGGCGCGGCGGCGCGACACTGGCCATGTGGTACGGCCAGGACGCGCGCGGCGGCTGGGCCGGCACCGCTTGGCAATCGGTTGACTCGTGGCGCGCCGCCAGTCCGCACGGCGACCACGACCGCTCGGCCGATCCGCGCCTGGATGGCGATGGTCGACCCGCGGCGGGCAGCCCGGCGGTCGATGTCGGTCAAGCTGTCACTGGGGTCGCCGCCGATCGGGTCGGCACGCCGCGCCCGCAGGGATTGGCCTACGATCTCGGCGCTTGGGAGCTGCCAGCGGCGGCCAATACCGCACCGCGCATCCTTGCCGTCAGCGTCCCCGTCGTGGTGACCGGCACCACCACCGCCATTGCCGTCAGCGCCAGCGATGACGGCGATCCTTCCTTGCTGACCTACACGTGGTCGGCGAGCGGACCGAGCGAGGTGCTGTTCAGCGCCAATGGCAGCACCGCGGCGCGGTCGTCGGTCGCCACCTTCCGCGCCGCCGGTGCCTACACCCTGGGCATGCTGGTGCGCGATGCCGGCGGCCTCGTCGCCAGCACCAGTCAGGCGGTGACGGTGCAGGCGGTGGCGTCCGCGATCATCATCACGCCGCCGACCGCGCAGGTGCGTACGGCGGCGTCGCTCGGCTTTTCGGCCAGTGTGCGCGACCAGTTCGGTTCGCCGCTGTCGCTCGCGCCGTTGGTGGCCTGGAGCTGCTCGGGTGGCGGCGCCATCGGCGCCGACGGACTCTTCCGCGCCGGCGCCAGCGCTGGCGGCCCACATACCGTCATCGCCACCGCTGGCGTGGTCACCGGTCGGGCGCAGGTCACGGTGGTCGCTGACGTGGTGGCTCGGATCTCGTTCCAGCCCGCGCTGGCGCCGACCTGGCAGGACTGGCTGGTCGATGCGGGCGAACCGTTCGCCGACCGCGGCAATGGACTCAGCTACGGATGGAACGCGCGCAACGAGACCGCCCGCGATCGCAACTCGCCGCTCAGTGCCGATCAGCGTTACGACACGCTGGTCCTGACCCAGAAGGCGCCGAACCGCGATGCGTCGTGGGAGCTGGCGCTGCCCTCCGGCCGCTACCAGGTGCGCCTCGTCGCCGGCGACCCGTTCTACACCCCCAGCCGATATGCCTTCCTGATCGAGGGTCAGCTCGTGCTTGATGCCGTGCCCACCACCGCCGATCGCTGGGCCGAGGCCACGGCGGTGGTCAGTGTCGGCGATGGCCGGCTGACCTTGCGCAATGCCCCCAGCGCGAGCGGAAATCGCCTGTGCTTCATCGAAGTAACCGCCCTTCCCGCGGGCAACGGTTGAGGTGGATACCATGACCCATCGCCCTGCGCTTCTGACCCTCGCCGTCGTCCTCTTCATCGCCGGCTGCGGTGGCGGCTCGTCGGCTGGTTCCACCTCCTCCGCCAGCGCCGGCCCGTTGCGGATGGTCGAGCAGCGCCACGCCAATGGCCAACTCGCCGCGCAGGGCACCGTGCTCGACGAGAGCGGCGGCGGCAGCCTGCGCCATGGCCAATGGCAGACGTGGTTCGACCATGGCCAGCTCCGCTGGAAGGGCGATTACCGGCGTGGCGCCATCGCTGCCGATCAGCCGTGGCGCGAATGGAACGCCGACGGCAGCGTCCGCGACGACGCTGGCGACCGCGCCGACTAGCCGACCGGCCCCCATCGGTCGGTGCCGCCGAGGTGACCCGCTTGCGCCGCCGTCGGGGGGCCGACGATGCCCGGCGGTGATCGGACCCGCACCCATCGCTCTGCTCGGCCTGACTGGCGCCGAGTTCATCACCGCAGCCGAGCACGTGCTGCCCAGCGGTGCGAGCATCGCGTCCGAGCTCGACGGCCGCGTCTTCCGCCGCGGTCGCTTCGCACCCGAGTATTTCCCACTCTCAGCGGCCTCCCTCGTCGCGTGGCGGACGCGCTTCGCCATCGGCCTGCTGACGGTGAAGCGCGTGGCCAGCATCGGCACCGCCGGCCACGCCGCGGATCTCGCCACGCTGGCGGCGCTTGGCTGGAAGCGGCTCAACCGGTCGATCAGCCTCAACGCCCCCGACAACGCGCGACGCGACCGGCTCATGCCGGTCAGCCGACGCACGCCGATCGCCGAGCTGCAGCGCCTGCTCGTCGCGCATACGCGACGGCGCAATTTCACGCTTGGCGTGAATGACTGCCTGATCCCCGGATGCAATGACGACGAAGCCGACGCGGAGCGGGTCGCCAACTTCTGCCGCCCGCTCGGACGGGTGCTGGTCAAGCTCATCCCCTACAACCCGGGCAGCACGCCGCTGACGCAGGCGCCGAGTGAGGACAAGGTCGTGCGCTTCATCGGCTGGCTGCGCGCGGCCGGACTGCCGGTGCGACGGCGGGTGACCAAGGGGCGCTCGATCATGGCCGCGTCCCGCCAGCAGGGGAATGTCGCCCTGCGTCGGCGGGCGCGTGCCGACAGCGAAGGCGTGCCGGCATGAACATCCTCGTCGTCGACGACGATCCCATCTCGCTGCGCGTGGTCAGCGCGCTGCTCGCCGAGCATGGCCATCGCGTCGTTACCGCGGTCGATGGCGCCACCGCCCTGGCGGTGTTCGAGCTGGAGACCTTCCAGGCGGTTGTCACCGACTGGGCGATGCCGGTCATGGATGGCCTCGAACTCGTCCGGCGCATCCGTGACCAGCCCCTGGCCGCCTACACCTATGTGGTGGTGCTCACCGCGCGCGGCGCGCACGAGGATGCCATCGCCGCGCTCGAAGCGGGCGCCGACGACCTGCTCGCCAAGCCGGTGCAGCGCGATGACCTCAATGCCCGCCTGCGCGTCGCCCAGCGCATCATCGCCCTGCAGGAGCAGCTCATCGCGCGCAACCGCGAGCTGCTCGGCGTCAACCAGCGCATGAAGAAGGCGCTCGACGCGGCGGTGACGGTGCAGCGCTCGCTGCTGCCGACGCGCCTGCCGCAGGTGCCCGGCATGCACTTCGCCTGGCGCGCCGATCCCTGCGATGAACTCGGTGGCGACACCCTCAACCTCTTCCAGCTCGACGAGCATCATCTCTCGTTCTACGTGCTCGACGTCAGCGGTCATGGCGTGTCATCGGCGTTGCTCGCGGTGCAGGTCAGCCGCCTGCTGTCGCCGGTGATGAGCGCAGGCTCGATGTTGAAGGTCGCCGCGCCGGCGCCCAAACGCTACCGCCTGGTCCAGCCGCTCGATCTGCTGCGCCAGTTGACCACCAAGTTCCCGCTCCAGGTCGATGCGCCGCAGTTCTTCACCATGCTCTACGGCATCCTCGATCTGCGCACGCACCAGGCCGTGATCGGTTCGGCTGGGCACCCCGGCCCGGTGCTGCTGCACGCCAACGGGGTGGCCGAACCGATCCGCATCGCCAGCCATCCGATCGGCTGGTTCGACGAGCACGAGGCCGAGTTCGCCGAGGTGAACATCACCCTCGCCCCCGGTGATCGCCTGGTGCTGTTCTCGGACGGCGTGATCGAGGCCGCCGATGCCGAGGGCCGCACCTTCAACGTCGAACGCCTGGGTACGACCCTTGAGCAACGCCAGCACGAGCCGCTCGATCAGGCCTTGTCCGGGGTGATCGACGATCTCATCGCTTGGCGGCGTGGCGGTCCGCAGACCGATGACATCTCGCTGCTCGCCATCGAGCGCGACGCTGAACCGCCGCCCTCCGGCTCTGTCGGCGAGGTCGGCCACGGCAGTGCCGCCCGTTATTGAACCCGACTGGGCTTCAAGGGTAGTCGGTGAAGCCATGGCACGCGTTTCCCGCCGGCTGCATCGAGCCGGGAGCTGAGTAGCCAGGTCTCTGCGCACGGAGAAGGAGCATGCCCTGGCGCACTCCCGATTCCCTTCCCTCCCGCGCTCATACGGTCGCTTGTCAGATGCTCGACCTGACGCAGATCACCATCCGTGGAACCGCGGCCGAAATGGGCCGTTCCCATGGCGAGCAGTTGCGCGAGCCCATCCGCGCCTTCGTCGCCCAGCGCATGGACGCCGCACGCGCCTACCTCGCCGAGCGTGGGGTCGGCGATCATGACGCCTTCCTCGCCCTCGGCCGCAAATGCCTGATCGCCTTGAAGGCGTGGGACAGTGAAGGCTGGACTGAGCACGTCGCCACCGCCGAAGCGGCCGGCCTCGACCCGGTCGCGCTCTACACCGCCGGCAACATGACCGATGTGCGCGACATCCTACTGCTGCCGGCGCCAGTCGCCGACGCCGAGGGCTGCAGCGCGGTCCTGCTGCCCCCGGCGTCGACCACCAGTCGCGACATCATCGCAGCGCAGACCTGGGATCTCAATCCCGGCGATCTCGAGTTCGTGGTCGCGGTGCACCGTCAGCCCGCCGCCGGCCACCACACGTGGAGCGTGACCTGCGCCGGGTGCCCGTCGCTGATCGGGATGAACGACGCCGGCCTCGCGGTCGGCACCACCAACATCAAAACCCATGGCTCGCGCGTCGGCATCCCCTACCTGAGCATCCTGCATCGGGCGATCCGCTGTTCGAACGTCAAGGAGGCGACCACGGTGATCGAGAAATGCCACCGCGCCGCGGCCCACACCTACTGGGTCGCCGATCGCCACCATGCCACGCAGTGGGAATGCACGGCGCACAGCGCGGTTCGCCGCGATCTGCACGACGTGCCGATCGTGCAGACCAACCACTGCCAGGTGCCCGCGCATCAAACGCTCGAGGGCGAACCCGCTTCGCCCTCGAGCCGGGCCCGGCTCGCGCGTCTCGCCGCGCTGGTCGCGCACGGCAAGCAGGATGTCGACAGCGTGCGTCGCGCCTTCGCCGACCGCAGCGACGGCGTCGATTCGATCAGCCGTCTCGCCGAGGACGCCCAGGGCACGTCGACCAACGCCTGCCTGATCGCGGTGCCGGCGCGGCGCGAACTGCACGCCTGCCGCGGCGGCGCCGATCGCGGTCGGTGGGTGAAGCTGGGGTTCTCGTGAGCGCAGATGGGCCCGTCGACGACGCGCGCGCCGCCGCCTACGAACAGTACGTGCGCAGCGAGTGGGCCATGTACCTCGCGGATCCCGCGCGCGCGGCGGCGACGCATGCCGCCGCTGCTGGCGTCTCGGTGGCGCGGGTCCTGGAAGTCGGCTGTGGCGCCGGCCAAGAGATGCTGCCCTTCGCCCGCGACGGTGCGTACTGCGTCGGGCTCGATCCCTTCCCCACCGCCGGCCGTCATGGGCTGCGACTGTACGCCGAGACCGTGCCCGCCGCGCGCGTCGGCTACCTCGGCGGCGCGGCCGAGGCGCTGCCCTTCCCCGACGCCGCCTTCGATGTGATCATCTGCCGGCTGGCGCTGCCCTACACCGACAACGCACTCGCGCTGGCCGAGATGCGCCGGGTGCTGGCCCCCGGCGGGGTGGCGATCATCAAGATCCACCACGGCTGGTACTACCTTCGCCACTGCTGGCGCGGCATCGTCCACCTGCGTCCGCGCATGCTGCTCAACGCCGCGCGCACGGCGGCGGCCACCGTCGCCTGCCGGCTGGCCGGGCGGCGGGTCGCCCACGGCGTGCTCGGCCTGGAGACGTTCCAGACGCGCGGCGGTTTCCGCCGCACGGCGGGCCGGGCCGGGTTGGCGATCCGCGGCGAAATGCCGGACAGCAACCACTTCACCCCGTCCTACATCCTCGGTCACGACTGAGGGTTGCCCTGGCAATGGCTCGCAACGGCGGCTGTCCGGCGCGGGGCTGAGGGTCTGTGGAGGAATTCCGCGCTTGCCGGGGCGGATGCGCGGCAGGATCGCGCGATCAATCCATGCCGCGATGGTCCCGGAGGCCGACATGTCCATGCCCCACCCCACCGTCTTCGCCAGTCTGCTGCTCTCGGTTCTCGTCGGGAACGCGCTGCCGCTGCGTGCCGCCGATGGCGCGCCGCCGGTGCCGACAGAGCCGGCGGCGGTCGTCACCGCCTGGCTCGATGGGCTGCGACGCAACGAGCTCAGCACCGCTTGGCAGCAGGTGCCGCCCACGCGCCAGGTTCAACTCGCCGACACCTGGCACGCCGATATTTCCAGGCCCGACCGTATGCGCGATCTCATCGTTGATCGCCTCCTGGCGGCGACCGCCGATCCAGCTTCGGCCAAAGACCTCGCGCGCTTTCTCGCCGGCGGCCTGGGCCAATTCGCTCGCCTTGCCAGCGGACAGCCGCTGATCCCGGCGCCCGCGCCGGCCGAGGGGCAGCGTCCCGATCGCATGCAGATGATGCAGGGCATGCTCGCGCGCAACAGCCTCAGCGGCCTGGTGCAGTCGGTGCTCGCCGATGGTCTCGAGACCCGGCAGGTCGACGCCCTCGAGGCGTTGTTCGCCGACTATGTGAAGTGGGCCGCCGCGGCTGGCTTCGATGATGCCGCCAAGCAGGAGGCGGCCGCGACGCATCTCGCCGCGTTCGTCAAAGCGCTCGGGGTGGCCAAGGCCGTCGATTTGGCCGAGGTTGATCTGCCGCAACTCATCATCCGCGTCGCTGCCGGTCTGCCTGACCTCAAGCAGGCGCTGGCCGTGTACGGGCTCGACGCCGACGCCGTGCTGGGCTCGGCCTCGGCCCGGACTGAACCGGGCACCGGCGACCGGCAGACGGTGGTGGTGGTCTTCACCGCCTTCGGCACGGGGCGCGAACTTCCGCTGGCCATGCAGCGGAGCACGTCGGGTTGGTCACTGATCGCCGATTCGCCGCTGGCGCGCTGGCTGCGTCCAGCGGCACCGCGCTGGAATGGCGGTGGGCGGCAGGGTCAGGGACGCCCACCGCAAGCCGCAGGTGCGCCTGACGGGGCTGCGCCCGCGGCCCCAGCTGGCACGGCGCCCCCGTCGACGGGCACCACTACCTTCTGACCGGGGGGGCCAGCTGCTCAGCGCGCCTGGCTCGCCTTTTCCGCCAGCACGCTGCGGATGGTACGCGTCAGAGTCTGCGAGCTGAACGGCTTGGGTAGCAAGGCGGCGATGAGGGTGTCGTCGCGATCTTTGCTGGCGCGGTCCTCGGCATTGCCCGAGATGAGGATGATCTTGGTCTGCGGCGACAGCGCCTTCAATCGACGGGCGAATTCGTAGCCGTTGATGCCGGGCATGTGGATGTCGCTGATCACCAGGTGGATGCGGTCGGCGTGCTGGCGGAAGAGGGTGAGCGCCTCTTCGCCGTCGGCCGCGATGAGCACGTGGTAGCCCTGCTCGGTAAGCAGTTCGGCGAGGACCGAGCTGACGTTGGCCTCGTCCTCGACCAGCAGCAGGGTCTCAGTGCCCTTGGGCACCGCCGCCGGCTTCGGTTCGGGCGGTTCGGGCTGGCGGATCTCACCGGCCTGACGCGGCAGGTAGAGGGTGAACGCCGTGCCGCTCTCCTTCTCGGAGCTGACATGGATGAAGCCGTGGTTCTGCTTGACGATGCCGTAGACGGTGGCGAGGCCGAGGCCAGTACCCTTGCCTTCTTCCTTGGTGGTGAAGAAGGGCTCGAAGATGTGCGGGATCACCGCCGGGTCGATGCCCTTGCCGGTGTCGCTGATCGACATGGCGATGTAACTGCCGGGCGGGGTGCGGTCCGGGGTGCCTTCGAGCGGGGTCGACAAGGTGATCGCGGCGGTGCGCAGGGTGATCTTGCCGCCGTCGGGCATCGCATCGCGCGCGTTGAGCACCAGGTTGAGCACGATCTGCTCGACCTGCACCGGATCGGCGAGGATCTGGCCGAGGTTCGGGTCGAGGGTGAATTCGAAGCCGATGTCCTTGCTGATCACGCCATGCAGCAGTTGCTCCATGTCGCGGATGACTTCGTTGACCTGCACGGGCTGCGGGTGCATCGGCTGCTTGCGGCAGAACGCCATCAGCTCGCGGGTCAATGACGAGGCGCGCTGGGCCGCGCGCTGGATGGCCTCGGTGTAGCGCAGCGCCTTGGGATCGACCACCACGCGCGGCAGCAGCAGCTCGCAATTGCCGATGATGGCGGTGAGGATGTTGTTGAAGTTGTGCGCGATGCCGCCCGAGAGCCGACCGATCGCTTCCATCTTCTGCATGCGGTTGATGCGCTCTTCGCGCGCGCGGATGGTCTCTTCCCACTGTTTACGCTCGATCGCGTAGCGGATGGTGCGCGCGAGCTGGTGGCCATCGAGGCTGTTCTTGGGCAGGTAATCCTGCGCACCGCGCTGCATCGCCTGCGAGGCCAGCGATTCGTCATCGAATCCGGTGAGGATGACGATGGGGATGTCAGAGGCCTTGCCATGCAGGTTGAGGAAGGTGGGCAGGCCGCGCGAATCCGGCAATGACAGATCGAGCAGGATGATGTCGCAGGCTTCGCGATCGAGGAACTTGAGGGCATCGCCGAGACGATCGCAGTGGGTGATGCGATAGCCGGCGCCGAGCCCTTCGGTGAGGTACTCCTGAAGCAACTGCGCGTCGCCCGGGTTGTCCTCGACCATCAGGATGTTCACGTATTGGGAGAGCATCTGGATTCCTTCAAGCGGTCGTGGAAGGCAGGGTGGTGACCGAGAACCAGTAGGATTCGAGCGAGCGGACGATGGCGAGGAACTGCGGCCACTGCACCGGCTTGACGATGGAGGCCGCCTTCGTGGAACGCTTCCTGGGTCAGGGCGAGGTCGCCCGGATTATCGTCAACCAGCAAGATGGTCGGGATGCGTTCCATGGATTCCGTGGCTGGCAGGAAGCCGGTTGCGCGAGATGGGGTTTACGCTCCCCCTCGTCGATGCAAGCTCGGTCCATGCTGGCGGCCGTCGGCGATCATGGGGGGACGCCCCTCGGCGCTAGAGTGGCCCAACCAAGGTTGTTCCGCCCCGACCCTTGTGCTGGCCTATTAATAAATGTTATCCGCTTCTTGGACCAGTTGTTAGCATCGACCACCGCCGCATGCCGATCCCATTCGTCATTATCATCGACGACAATCCGGGCGACATCGCCCTGACCCAGGAAGCGTTTGCGGAAAACGAGATGGCGGCCGATTTCACGTCGGTGATGAGCGGCGACGAAGCGCTCGAACTGCTCGAAGGCATCGGTCAGGATCCCCGGCTGCCCGATCTCATCTTGCTCGACCTCAACCTGCCCAAGGTCAATGGTTTGGAAATCCTCGCCTATGTGCGCCAGCATCCCCGCCTGGCGCAGGTGCCGACCGTGGTGCTGACCACCTCCAACCGGGCGCAGGACCGCGAACACGCCCGCCTGCTCGGCGCGGCCGACTACCTGGTCAAGCCGGCGGTCTTCAGTGAATTCCTCGATCTGGTCTTCGGCCTGCGCCGCTTCCTGGTCCCGGCGGCGTGAACCCTAAGCACCCCAGGAGAGCGGAGTGCTGCTTCTTCCTTCTCAATCGAACACCAACAGGAAAGCGCTGAAATCCGGCGATAGCGGCTCACCTGCAAGGCGGGAGGAAGGAGCATGGCCACGCCATGTGACTGACGACCAACGCCGCAGGTGAGCCGCTATCGCCGGATTTCGAAGAGGAAGGCGCCACCACGATTCGAACGTGGGTGTACAGACTTGCGGTCTGCCGCGTGCCACTCCGCCATGGCGCCACCGTGATCATCTCCGACCAGCGACAGGGGGCGAGCCCCGGCAGGCTGGGCTTGTTCACTCGTTGGGCAGCAGCGTGCCGTCGAGATCGACGCGCAGCACGCGGTTGCGCGCGTCGGGAATCCGGACTTCGGCCGTGTAGGAGATCTTTCCGCCCTTGGCCTCGACATCGATGTCGGTGATGTCCCCACCGGCGGCCTCGCGTTCGAGCGTGGCCTTCACTTCGGCCGGCACGTTGGCCAGGGTTAGGCCGTCATCATCGAGCGCTTCGCGGCTGCGTTCCCAGGCGCTGCCGGTCACCTCCTTGGTGCTGTGCCAGGCTTCCTTGGAGGTCTCCTTGGCCTCGTTCCACGCCTCGTTCGAGGCTTCCTTGGTCTCTTCCCAGGCTTCGCGACCCTCGCGCTTCATGTCGCCGCCACGGTCGTGCGGCGGCAGGACGCCGCCGTCGGCGGCAACCTGTAGGTGGCGATCCGCGCCCTCCTGCGTCAAGCGTACCTCGTAGACGACGCGGCCATCGACGGTGGTGCGGGTGATGTCGCCGATCTGGGAATCCGCAGCCTCGCGCTGGATGGCTTCGCGCGCAGGTTCGGGCAGTTCGGCAAGGCCGATGCGGCGTTCATCTCCGGACATGCCGGGTGAGGATCCCTGGTCGGCGGCGGGGGCGACGCAGGCGAGGCCGAGCATGATGGCGATGAGGGAGCGGTTCATGGCGATCTCCAGGGCAACCATCCTATCCGGATTCGCGTCGGCCCGCAAAGCCGTGCCTGCTGGCGCGAACGGTCTGCGTCCCCGTACGTAGAGGGCGAAACAGGCTTCGCACCCCCTGCGCTTGCGTCGGGTAGCGCCTGGCATGGGATCCTCGTCCCATGACAGACGGTCTTCTCCTGCTCGGTTTCGGTGGTCCCACGCCTGGCTGCTGCGGGCGCCGAGCCTCTTGCCCACGTACGCCTGGCTGCGAGGCCGAGTGCTTCGTGGCCGGCATCCTCGGTGACAACCCCGCGCGCGCCGCCCGCGTCGCCGAGGTCGCTGCGCACTATCACGGTTTCGGCGGCTTCAGCCCGTACAATCAACTCACCGCGGTGCAGGCCAACGCGCTGGGCGGGGAGCTCGCCCGGCGCGGTCGGACGATGCCGATCGCCTGCGGCTATCGGCACTGGGCGCCCTGGACCAAAGATGGGCTCGCCGAACTCGGCCGTCAGGGCGCCACCCGCGTCCTGGCGTTGATCATGGCGCCGCACCAGAGCTCGGTGAGCTGGGATTGGTACCTCAAGCATGCCGCCGAGGCGGTCGAGTCGCTTGGCACCCAGGCCCCGGCTCTGGTCGGCGTGGTCGATCCGTGGTGGAATCGGCCGGGCTTCATAACCGCCCTCGCCGATCGGGTGCGCGAGGCCACTCGCGGCTGGAGCAGCGAACGCTTCCAGGCCGCCGATCTCGTCTTCACCGCCCATGCCATCCCCGAACCGGTGGCGCGCACCTCGCGCTATTGTCAGCAGGTGGCCGAGACCGCCCGCCTGGTCGCCGAGGCGCTCGGCCATCCCCACCACACCATCGCCTACCAGTCCGGCCCCGGCGACAGCCGCATCGCCTGGACCGGCCCCGACATCGTTCCGGTGGTCGACGCCGTGCACGCCGCCGGCACGCGCGATCTGGTGGTGCAGGCCGTAGGCTTCCTCGTCGACCACACCGAGGTGCTCTACGATCTCGACGTTGAGGCCCAGCAGCGCGCCGCTGGATTGGGGATCAGCTACACCCGCGCCGCATGCGTGCGCGACCACCCCGCCTTCATCTCCATGCTTGCCGATCAGGTCGAGGTGGCGTGGGCGGCCCTCGCCCCAGCATGAAATTGCACCCTATGCAATTTCGCATGCACATTGCATAGGCTGAATTTCAGCGCAGTTCATGCCACCCGCTCAGCGTGATGCCGCCCTCGGAACCGGTGCCTTGGAGACCGGCCTCGGCGTCCTCCGCCTGATCGCCGAGGCGCAGGCCCCGCTGACCGCGACCGCCATCGCCGAGCGCCTGGACGTGCACGTCAGCACCGCCTCGCGTATCCTCGGCGCGCTGGCGACCCTCAGCGCTGCTGGCATGGCCGCCGCCGCGCGCGAAAGTGCCGCCAGCTGACGCCCCGCCCACAGGAGGTCGCGTGCACCATCGGTCGCCAGAAGATGAAGCCACCCACCTGCTCGCCCTGCAGGGTAGTGGGCCCGATGCGCTGGTGCGCTCACTGGATATGGTCAGCCGCCAGTTCCTGGTCATGCAGAACCGCTCGCAGCTGCTGCTGACGCTGGCCACCATCACCCTGACCATCACCGGGTTCTCGGGCCCGAAGATCGCCGAATCGGGCGCCGCGTCCCGCCTTGGCCTGACCCTCGGCCTGCTCTTCGTGCTCGCCGCGGTGGTCCTGCTGCTCGCCAACCTGCGCATCCACTGGCTGACCACCTTCGTTGATCCGGACCCGCACCGCACGCTGGTCAGCGTGCTGCGTTACCGCAACCGCAAGACTGGCTGGTACCTAGTGCAGATCGTGCTGCTCGGCATCGGGCTCAGCTGCTACGTCGGCGCCATCGTTGCCTACCTCGCCGCCGCCCACTGGGGCCACACATGAGGGCAAATCCGGCGATAGCGCCCCATCTGCGGCGTTGGTCGTCGGTCATGGGGCTCGGCCCCACTCCCTCCTCCCGCCTTGCAGCTGGGGCACTCTCGCCGGATTTTCACGTGCACCGATCTGCCCGCATGGCGTCATGGGTGCCGATGGGTGTCGATGTCATTTGGTTGCGGTGTTGAGATGAACCGTCCGCTGCGTTGGGGCATTCTCGGTACCGGCAATATCGCTGGCAAGTTCGCCAGCGATCTTGCCACCGTGCGCGATCGTGCCGCGCTGCAGGCGGTCGGCAGCCGGTCGCTGGAAGGCGCCGCCGCATTCGCGCGTACGCATGGGGCCGCGCGCTCGGGCGATTACGCCGCGGTGCTGGCCGATCCGGCGGTGGAGGCGGTCTACATCAGTCTGCCCAATGAGCTGCACGCTGAATGGTCGATCCGCTGCGCCGAGGCCGGTAAGCACGTGCTGTGTGAAAAGCCGGCGACCATGGATGCGGCCGAGCTGGAGCATGTGCTGGCGGCGTGCGCCAAGCACCGCGTCTTCTGGTATGAGGCCTACGCCTATCGCTGCCACCCGCGCTATGCCCGCTTGGCCGAGCTGATCGCCAACGGTGCGATCGGCCAGCTGCGGCTGGCCCATGCCACCTTCGCCTTCGATGGCAGCACGCTGGGCCGTCCACGCTTGTGGGATCCGGCCCAGGGCGGTGGCGGCTTGATGGACGTCGGCGTCTATCCGCTCAGCCTGCTGCGCCTGATCGCGCGCTTCGCCGGCGACGACGAACCGACCGCGGCGCACGCCCTGGGTCAGGTTACCGGCGGTGTCGATCACTGGGTCGCCGGCACGTTGCGCTTCGCCTCCGGCTTCACTGCCACCTTCCAATCCGCCATCGCCTGCGCTGCTCCGACCCAGGCCACCGTGCATGGCAGCGCCGGTTGGATCGAAATCCCGGAACCGTGGAAGTGCCGCGATCCCGCGCTGATCCTGCACCGTCCAGGCGAGGCCGACCAGCGCATCACCGTTCCCGACGACGGCTTGGCGATCTATGCGCGCGAGGCGCTCATGGTCGGGGCCTGGTGCGGCCGCGCGCTCGAATCGCCGGCCTGCCCGTGGGATGACAGCCGCGGTCAGATGCGCCTGCTCGATGCGCTGCGCGCGCAGCTCGGCGTGCGCTGGCCGGGCCGGCCCGCATGAGCGACCGTCGCGCCCTCATCCTGCTCGTGGTCGCCATCGCTGCGGTGGTGATTGCCAAGGTCGTCTTCAACGTCCGTGTCGCCGTCGCCGGTTTCAAGTACGTGCTCGTGCTTGGGGCGATCGTGGTGGTGGTGGCCCTGCTTGCCGGCCGAAAGCGCGGTCGCTGATCCAATTTCCGGTCCAGTGCCGGCTGCGCGGCTAGGAGCCTGTCCGAGACCGACCCAGCCGAAGCTCGCTATCTCCGACAGGCTCCTCGGCGATCGTCCGCCTCAGCGCCCACCGGCGTGGATCCGCTCGACCAGCGCCTTGGCTTGGTCGGGATCGGTCTCCTTCAAAATGCCGTGGCCGAGGTTGAAGATGTGCCCGGGCCGCCCCGCCGCCGCCGCCAGCACCGCGTCGGTTTCGGCAAGGAGCCGCGCGCGCGGACCGAGCAGCAGGGCGGGATCGAGATTGCCCTGCACGGCGATGCGCCCGGGTCCGCCTGCGCTGGCCCAACCCGCATCGAGATCGGTGAGGTGATCGACGCCGATCACATCGCAGCCGCTGGCGGCGAGGAGGTCGAGCAGGTGGGTGGTGCCGGTGCCGAAGACGATCAGCGGCACGCCACTTGGCGCGCGCGCCGCCAGGCGCGTCAGGTGGGGGTGGACGAAGGTGCTGAAGTCACTGCGGGTCAGGGTGCCGACCCAGCTGTCGAAGATCTGCAGCGCCGACGCCCCGGCCGCGACCTGGGCGTGCAGGTAGGGAACCAGCGCGTCGACCAGGCGCTCCATCAGCCGATGCCAGGCTGCGGTCTCGCGGTACATGAACAGCTTGGTGTGGGTGAACTGCCGGCTGGCCCCGCCTTCGATGGCATAGCTGGCGAGGGTGAAGGGCGCGCCGCAGAAACCGATCAGCGGGATGTCGGCGGGCAATCCGCGCACGGTCAGACAGATTGCCTCGGCGACGTAGCCGAGGTCTGCGGCCGCCTGCTCGCCGGATACCAGCGCATCGACTGCGGCGGCGTCGCGGATCGGGCGCGACAGGGCGGGTCCATCGCCAGCGGTGAACGTGAGCGGCAGTCCCAGCGCTTCGAGCACGATGAGGATGTCCGAGAAGATGATCGCAGCGTCCACGTCCAGCCACTCGCGCGCAAAGACGGTGACTTCGGCCGCCAGCGGCGCGTCCTTGCACAGGTCGAGGAAGCTGCGCCCTTCGCGCCGCTCGCGGTAGTGGCGCATGTAGCGCCCGGCCTGGCGCATCAGCCACACCGGGGTGCGCGTGGTCGCTTCGCCGCGGCAGGCGCGCAGGAAGTGGCTGTCCCACAACGTCGGCGCCAGGCCGCGCGCATTGCCACCATCGCGGAAGCGGACGCGTTCGCTCATGGGCGGAAGGCTACGTCGGCGGGCGGTCCCGCCAGGGTGTCCTCGTGGACGGCGCTCGTCGTGAATGGACTTGCAGGGGGCCTGCCCACGCCCGACATCGTGGCGTGCCGCTCATCATCTGCCTGACCCCGGTCAAGAACGAGGCCTGGATCCTCGACCTCTTCCTGCGCGCGACCAGCCGCTGGGCCGATCATATCGTCATCTGCGATCAGGGCTCGGACGACGGCTCGCGCGAGATCGCGCGCACACACGCGAAGGTCACGCTGATCGACAATCCGTCGCCGGTGTTCAACGAACCCGAACGCCAGCGCCTGCTGCTCGAGGCCGGGCGCGCGATCAGCCGCGACGCCCTGCTCATCGCGCTCGACGCCGACGAGATCCTTAGCCCGGAGTGGGAGGACCATGCGGAATGGCAACGCGTGCGCGCGTGCGAGCCGGGCACGGTGATCCAATTCCGCTGGGCCAACCTGCGCCCGGGAATGACCGACTACTGGCTTGGCGGCCTGCTCGATCTCGGCTTCCGCGACGATGGCGTCAGTCCGCATGTCGGTCGACCCATCCACAGTCCCCGCCTGCCAAAACCCGATGGCGCGCCACGTCTGGTGTGCGAGGCCATCCGCGTGCTGCATTACCGCAGCTACGATGCCGCACGCATGGCGAGCAAGCACCGCTGGTACCAGTGCTGGGAGCGTCTCAACCGCACCGGCAAGGATCCGGTGACCATGTACCGCTCCTACCACAGCGTCGAGGCGGTGCCGCGGCGCAAGGTGCGCCGGTTCCCTGCCGAGTGGATGACGCGTTACGCCGCCCAGGGCATCGATCCGCAAGGCGCGCGCATCGAGGGCGTCTACCGCTGGGATCGCGAGGTGCTGGCGTGGTTCACTACGCACGGCACCGCGCCCTTCCGCAAGCAGTCGATCTGGGATGCAGACTGGCAGCAGCTGCGCGTGTCGACGGGCAGCACCGCCGACGTCAGCGATCCCCGCCGCTGGCGCGACCGCCTCGCCCACGCCTGGCTGCGCCGCACCCAGTTCGCCCGCCGCTTCCCGCTCGTGCAACTCGGCGACTGGCTGCTGCGCCGGACCTGGGGCGTCGATGCGCCCTTGCCCCCGGGTGTCTGAAGGCGGTTGGAAAACGCGCTCAATCGCGAACGTCGTCCGTCTGGTCGACCGCGCCTGGGATCGCCGAGCTGAGCTCGGCTCTGCCCGGCACTGTCGGCTGCGTCCGCCAGCGTTTATGCCACCACACCCACTGCTCGGGATGGCGGCGCACCAGGGCCTCTTCGTAGGCGGTGAACCACCGCGTGATCGCACGCGCATCAGCCTCGCGATCGCCGCTGTCGGGCCAACGCAGGCGTGGCCCCCAATGCAGCACGTAGCGCCCGCCGCGCACGAACAGGAACACCGGCATGACCGCCGCGCGACCCATGATCGCGAGCTGAGCCGGCCCGATCGGCGTCCACGCCGGGTGGCCGAACCAGGTGGCGAAGGTCCCCGCCAGGCGCGGGATGTCCTGGTCGGGCAAGGTCGAGATCACCCGGCCGTCGCGCAGCGCGCGCAGGCAGGGGCGCGCGCCCTCGTCCTGGTAGATGACCTGGCCGGCGGACCCGCGGCGTAGGCCGGTCACCAACGCATCGAGCTCGGGATCGCGCAGACGCCGACCGACCAGGGTCAGCGGCGCCACCGTGCAGCCGACACGGGCGAGCAGTTCCCAATTGCCGAAATGTCCCGAGAGGGCGACGGTGGATTCGCCGCGCCGCAGCCCGCGCCGCACCGCGCGCAGGTTGTCGGCGCCCTCGACCACCATGCCGCGTCCCAGGCGGCGCGGGTCGCGGTGCGCGGACGCCAGGGTCCAGAGCGCCATGCGTCCGAAGTGGCGGAAGGTGCGGCGCGCGGTGTGCGCGGCCCAGCGCTGGCCGCGGGCGGGAAAGGCGCGCGCGAGGTGCTCGCGCGCGCGGCGACGGTCGCGCAGCGGAAGACGACCGACCGCGTCGCCGAGCACGGCGCCCAGCCACCAGGCGAAGCGCAGGGGGATGATCCGCCCGACGCGGAGGGCGCCACGGGCGATGGCGGCGGCGGCGCTCATCGGCTCACGGCTTTGAGACGCAGGTGCACGGCGTCGCGCCGCAGCGTTGGCAGAAGCCGGGGTATTTGCGCGCGGTCGCCGCCGCGAGGTCGACCCCGGACAGGTGGGCGAGCGAGACCAGCCAGGCCAGGCAATCGGCGAACTCGCCGTCGAGGTCGTGCGTGGCAGGCTCGCGCAGGGCCTCGGCCAGCTCGCCGACCTCCTCGATGAGGTACATGAAGGTGCCGCTACTGCCGCGCGCTTCGTCTTTGGCGCCATAGGTCGCGGCGATGTGGGCTTGGAAAGCGCGCAGATCCATGGCGGCAGCGTCCAGCGCCGGGCTGCCCGTCCAGCGTCACCCCGCGGCGGTGCGCAACTTGGCGGCGAGGGTGGCCATCTCGTCGCCCTGGTAGACGGTGCCCTTGGGATGCACCAGCTTGCCGTCGCCGGGCCAGCGCGGGATGACGTGCAGGTGCGCGTGCGGCACCGCCTGGTTGGCCTCGGGGCCGTCGTTGACCAGCACGTTGACCGCCGGGCAGCTGGTGGCGCCTTTGACCGCGGCGATCAACCGCGCCAGGGCCGGACCGAGCGCGGCCAGGGTTTCAGCCGGCAATTGGCCGAGGTACTGGGCCTCGTGCCGGGGCAGCAGCAGGCAGTGGCCGGGGTTGGCGGGGCTGATGTCCATGATCGCCACGAAGCATGACTCGGCGAAGACCTGCTGCGCGGGGATCTCGCCGGCGATGATGCGGGTGAAGAGGCTGGGCATGGCGGGCAGGCTATGGCCCTGCGCGGATGCGCCACCGCAAGCGCTGTTCGGTGCACGGACCGGCGGTGGCCCGGGCCCGCGCCATGGCTAGCATCCCCGCTCGCGAGGACCCCGCCATGAACGTGCTGACCGACGACCAGTGGCAGAAGCTGATCCCCATGCTGCGCGCGCGCTGCCCCCGCCTGACCGAGCAGGACCTTGATGAGGCCAAGGGCCGCGTCGACCTGCTCACCGCCAAGGTGCAGAACCGTCACTGGATCGACAAGGTCACGGCGCGGCGCACGGTTTTCGCCGCGCTCGCTGCTGCTGGTGTGGCGCCGGCGCTTCACTGACGCGGAAAATAGCCTTCGCCTGCGCGCGCTGGACGCCTGCCCACCGGGGCGAACCATGGGCCGCATGATCGACCTTGTCCGCCCCGACAATCCGCTGCTGCGCCATGGCGAGCCGCCGCGCTTCGACCTCGTCGAGGCCGCCCACGTCGAGGCCGCGATCCGTGACCTTATCGCCCGTCAGGAGGCAGGCTGCGTGGCCCTCGAGGGCTCGCTGGTGCCGACCTGGGCGGGGCTGGTCGAGCCGCTGCGCCGTCTCATGGAGCCATTGTCCTTCGCCTGGAGCGTGGTCAGCCATCTGCTCAGCGTGCGCAACAGCCCAGAGCTGCGCACCGCGCATGAACGCGTCCAGGGCGAGGTGGTCACCGCCGGCATGCGCATCGGTCAGAGCGAGCCGCTCTACCGTGGGCTCATGCAGCTCAAAGGGGATGGCTACGTTGGCCTCGATCCCGCGCAGCGGCGCGCGGTTGACGCCTCGATCCGCGACGCCGAACTGTCCGGCATCGGCCTGCAGGGCGCGGCGCGCGAGCGCTTCAACGCGCTCGAGATCGAGCTGTCCGAACTCGGCACCCGGTATTCGAACCAGCTGCTCGATGCGACCAAGGCCTTCGCGTTGACCCTGACCAACGTCGCCGATGTCGCCGGCCTGCCCGCCAGCGCACTGGCACAAGCCGCGGCCTCGGCGCGTGCCGCCGGCCACGCCGACGCCAGCGCCGAGCATGGGCCGTGGCGGATCACCCTCGAAATTCCGCTCTATCTGCCGTTCATGGAGCACGCCAAGCGCGGCGACCTGCGCGAGCGACTCTATCGCGCCTACGTCACTCGCGCCGCCGCGGCGCCGCACGACAACGGGCCCCTCATCGAGCGCATCCTCGCGGCGCGGCGCGAGCAGGCGCGCCTGCTCGGATTCGCCTCCTACGCCGATCTCAGCTTGTCGATCAAGATGGCGCAGACGGCGGGCGAGGTCGAGAAGCTGCTCGCCGAACTGCGCGACGCCGCGCGCCCCCACGCCGAGCGCGATCTCGCCGAGCTCACCGCCTTCGCGCGCGGCGAGACCGGCGATCCTCGACTCGTGCTGCGTCATTGGGATATCGGGTTCTGGGCCGAGCGCCTGCGCGAGCGCCGCTACGGCTACGACGAAGAGGCGCTGCGCCCGTACTTCGCCCTGCCGCGCGTGCTCGACGGGCTGTTCGCCCTGGCGCGCCGCCTGTTCGGCATCGACATCCACTCCACCGACGGCGTCGTGCCGGTGTGGCATGCCGATGTGCGCTTCTTCCAGGTCCACGACGAACGCGGCCAGCAGATCGCCGCCTTCTACCTCGATCCCTATTCGCGTCCGGCCGAGAAGCGCGGCGGCGCGTGGATGAACGTCTGCCTTGATCGCGTCCGCGGCTCCGACGGCGCGTTGCGCCTGCCGATCGCCTATCTGATCTGCAATCAATCACCGCCGGTCGATCAGACCCCGTCGCTGATGAGCTTCAGCGAGGTCGAGACCCTGTTCCACGAGTTCGGCCATGGCCTGCAGCACATGCTGACCACCGTCGACCATCCCGAGGTCGCCGGCATCAATCGCGTCGAATGGGACGCGGTCGAGCTGCCCAGTCAGTTTATGGAGAACTGGTGCTACCATCGGCCGACCTTGCTCAGCCTGGCCAAGCATTGGCAGACCGGCGAGGCGCTGCCCGACGAGGTCTTCACCAAGCTCGACGCGGCGCGCACCTATCGCGCGGGTTCGCAGTTCCTGCGCCAGGTCTATTTCTCGACGCTCGATATCGAGCTGCATCGGCTCCCCGATGACGGCTCGGTCGCCGGCGTGGTTGCGCGCGTCGCCGCGGGAAACACGGTCCTGCCGCCGCTGCCCGAAGACCGCTTCTTATGCGGATTCTCGCACATCTTCGCCGGTGGCTACGCGGCTGGGTATTACAGTTACAAGTGGGCCGAGGTGCTGTCGGCCGATGCCTTCGCGGCGTTCGAAGAGGCAGGACTCGATGATGCCGAGGCTGTCTCTTATACACATCTCCGAGCCCACGAGACTAAGGCGAATCTCGTATGCCGTCTTCTGCTTGAAA
>ENA-ORBV01005784-ORBV01005784.1-microbial-mat-metagenome-genome-assembly--contig:-NODE-5784-length-22377-cov-5.955157_pt1 | contig 22377 bp, 16 predicted proteins | sample MGYA00237777_ERZ505514 | MGnify/ENA primary metagenome ERZ505514 (study PRJEB26160, sample SAMN06269048) | microbial mat metagenome | isolation source: Oligotrophic lake microbial mat | place... | reverse complement strand
CCCCTTTACAAGAAAAATAAACAAAAACAAAAACAAAGATTTTTAAAGTAAGAAATCCGTCATCAACTTGAAAAATAATTTCTCTCCTTTCATAATTATAATAAATTGAAACATCACACGAGAATTTTTTCGAATAATTTGAAAATAAAATACAGGAACAAAAACGTACTTCCGTGATACTGTCACCGAGCCCAGGGAGCTTCATGGTACGTTGCTCCAGCAGGACATTCGTGGCAGACACCATGCTTCGCCGAGATATAGTAGTGCACGCTGAGGATGATGCGAGCATCTCGGTGGCTACGCCCTGAAGACGCAGTGCGGGACGAAGAAATGCCCGGGAAAAGGAGGATGCCATCATGATAAGAGAAAAATTGATTTTAAATCTGGATGCGACGATTGAGAAAGAGTCCGGCTAAGCAACCAAAACTGCCAACAACTTGTGTTCAATTTACTGATGGTGTTGAGCTACTGTACGGTTGTGGAGCTCCTTGGTACCAGTACTGTGAAGTAAACTGAGGAGTACTACTAGCACAATCATTTATTGTTTGGAAGTTTAGATAGAAAGTACCAGAAGAAGACAGAAAATCCGTCGGTTCGAGGATGCGATGATGCTGCGGGCCTGCGGCCCCCAATGTCTTCGTGATGTCAAAGATTTCCAGTCCAGACGCACAGATACTCAAACGCACAAAAGGCAGATCAATCGTGCGAGGGACAGACCTACCCGTGTAGAAGGGCAGACATGCTACACTACGAGGTCTATTATTTTGAATTTGACTACCGAGTGCTTCCACTCGTGTCAAAGTGGTTCTCCGAGTGCCTATTTAAGAGCTTCTTTACCCAGTGAGATACTTCAATCGTATTTAAATCCAGGCTACTTTGATTCGATTCTTTTCAGGCGATGGTGATGTGTTCCCAAAGAAATTCGTATTTTCTAGCAGCAATAGGAACGTTGGAGGTATCGGTAGAAATCTGCAAAAACGAATCAAATCTTCCAGGCTTCAACAACTTCCATCTACCTTGTGCGTCATCTTGACAGTAAGCACGGCCTACATTCGGCACTTTAACTGTTCGAAACAGCGGTATGCGCGCCTTCATCTACAGCAGCTTTTGTACCGGCAGATACTGTACAAGGCCGTTCCGCCGTGCTAGTACTACATTTATGATCTTTTGAATGAGATGCATCTGATCCTCTGGCATGTCAAGTGCCAAACCTCAGATGCAGCTGTCATGAATGATGCATTGTCAACACATTCTGCTCATTTGAATGTTCATCATGGTTGTCAATTTTGCAAACAAGTCAAAGACTTTCACCTCAGAGAGTGAACCAAATCAATCATCATCATGTGTGCACAAGTGTTTTTCTTTCCAAAGAGATGACGCACAAACATTGTAGCAACCAACAATGACCTAACATGTCTATTGAATTTCTGTAATTTTAAAGAGGGGTTGTTACAGAAGACAAAGCTTTAAAAAATGTAAGTTTTGCAAACATTGCAAACTGACAACACATGTTTCAAAAATAAAAGTATGTTAGATTTTGTCCTTGTCTGGGAGAAGCCCAGTCATCCACCTTTCAATGTTTGGTAGGTTCTTGCTTTTTTTCTACTGTCGATGTTGCTAATGCATAACATGTCAAACTCCATGTCTGATGCAATCAAGCCATGATGATCCTAGGCCAGCAAAAACAGTTGCCATAAAATGATGTTCAGCACAAAACTGACTAAGAAGGAAGGGGTGCATCCTCTTCCAACAACAAAACACAATCGTTGAAAAGACAAATGCCCATTGAGCAAGCCAAAGGGAGTGGTGCAGCAACATGGAGAAACAATGAAATGAAAAACGTGCTTGCAGTTTTACTATTATGCAAATGGTATGCTACTTTTGAAATTGAAACAACTTGGCGAAGAAAAAAGTCAAACGAACATTTTATGTAGAACATATTATGTAATATACCAATGAATGAATGCAACCCGGGATTATTTTGTGAACGCAAGATGTGTAGATATATGAATGTGAAGGATGAACTTGACACCTTGGCATGGACTTGCTACCCACTTATTAGATGCGGCCACCAAGCAGGGCTGCGAGGCTTCCAAGAGGATTTTGACCGTTCGCGGCAGCTTGCTGAAGAAGAGCAGCGGCAAGTGCGGCAGCAGGATCCACATTGCTAGTAGGAGGAGCTTGGGTCTGCAAGGGTTGTGTTTGTTGTACAGACTGCTGTTGTGGCTGCTGCTGCTGAGGAGCCGACATGGACATCTGATTGGCCATGGTCGCACGAAGGGCACTGAGCACTGCGGCATTTCGATCCAGGGCCGTTTGCATCTGTGGATTTCGAAGCGTGGACCAAGCATCCGACATTTGCGGTGCTGGGGCCGGAGATAGGGGCATATTCTGACTGGCAGCAGAAGGCGCAGGAGTATATGTCTGTACCGGTGCCAGGTGATGGATCTTGCTGGTGGCGGCCAAAAGAGCCGCCACATTCACTGGGGCCGCGGTTTGCTGCTGCTGCTGCGCCGCGGTGTTACTCGAGCATACCAAAGTGGCCAAGAGCTGTTGCGCAGCTGTTTCCAACGAGGAAGCAGCCGTCAAGGGCTGCGTCGACCTCACAGTTGTCTCACTGTTGTTGGAGCGAGAGCGTTTGACGGGGGGCATATGACCCTCGAAACCACCGCTGACCTCCGAAGCGCGTCGAACGTTTCCTGCTTGAGGCAGAGCGACTTGTGCTGTTGCGGATAGAGCTTCAGCGCCGCGAACAACAGCCTGATTGTCACAACCAGGAAGAGGATACTTCTGACTAATGGCATAAAAGTCAGGTTCATTGGCCGGGTCAGGGATGAGACGTCTTGCATCTTTAGGCTTGGGCATGTACTTGCAGAGATGGGGGAGTCCTCGAAGCATAAACTCGTGATAATAGGCATTTCGGTCGTTGCCCTGAGTGATATGCTTCACGGAATGATTGGACAACTGTCGCAAGAACGACGAATAACGACTGTGTCCAAAATACTTCTGGCAAACTCGGGTCTCGAACATTTTGGGTACGGTGATGCGAAAGGCTCTTCCGTGTGGGAGCCAGGCTGTTCAGAAGATAAAGAAGAAAAGGATTGAATTAGCAAGGATTGATTCGAAACCGGGCATCAAACTCCAAGAACATGCAATTGAATAACTTGATCAAACTTACAGATACATCGAACGTATTCGTCTTGAGAGAGAATGTGATGCACCTTTTGAGGAAAGGTCATGGCAGAGATATCCGTGGGAACAACCTCGTTGGCCTCGGCTGGCACCTTGGAAAAGTCCCTGTACGAGTGATTCATGAACGTTCGCGGCTTCTTGATGATTTGGATGATGGTTGGCTCAATGGGAAACTTGACAATCTGCTGTTTGTGTTTCTTGGGCGCTTCTGCCGGGCTCATAGTAGGGGAGGCCACGTTGCTGACTGCGGCGCAACCTTTCTTGTGGCTTCGTGCTGCCATGTTCGGATTCGCGCTAGGAGCGCGTGAAGCTTGTGCTTGCAGGTTCGTTGCAGAACTCAACTGCTGCTGTGTTAGGGCATGTGATTGAGATAGGTCTCTCAACGCAGCTACCGCAATAGTTTCAGGGTTCATTGTATAGATAGATAGGTGTGCAGAGACTAGATAGATAGTCAACAATTAAGAGATTTACCGGTAGTACAAGTAGGTGGGTGTAAGGGGGACGGCTTGGTGTTTGGTTACTACAATTGTAGTAGTGTACTGGTCGAGGAATTAAAAGGCAGTAGTGAGTGAGTTTAGTTGTTTTCTTCGTATAATTTGGGTAAGATTGATAGTGAGTGGTTTTATGAGAGACAAGAAGGGAGAGGAAAGGTGGAGCGGGTAACGGTATTTCTACCGCACAGAACGTAACTCGGACAAGTAGCCCAAACGAAGGAAGATGCAAGTGCTCCGTAAAAGTGGGATATCCGGTATAGATCCGCTTGTCAAAGGGCCTCAAACGAATAATGCAAAGCAAACTAGCGGGTCACGGCAGAAGCATAATTACCTCAACTTCCGCGATTTGGTTGCTGACACTGGATAGTAGAAATGTTGTTGTTGTTTGCCGGTAAAGATCGGTCTTGCTCAGAAATACTGCTAATGTCCAAATCACGAGAAACGGCACATACAATTCTGTACTGAGTGCTTTATCTGACGCACTAATAGAGAACGGTACAGTATTAGAGAAGGTACATTTCGACGGTTAGTGTGCATTTGGCAATCAGTTAACCACCACCATCATCATCTCAGATGGTTGATCACAAATTTCAAATAAGAAATACATACAATTGATTTCACATCCCTTGCTAAGGAGTGCGATTAAAGTTCGAATATTTGTCTCAGTAGAAAATAAACGTTCATTTTTTACGTACAAATGACAATATAAATGAAGAATAAAAAGGCGATGTTGAAGTTGTGTCGCCGTTATTTCTTCACTGCTTTCTTTGTCAATTATACGGCACGTGAAGTTGGTGAGATCTCCTATGTTGCGAACATTACGGCAGCCTGAGGATGCTTCACTGTTTCGGTTCACAGTCGGTTTTGAACCTACTACCGAGCGAACCCTCAGAAAATCAGAGAAAATAAAGTAAAGCCATTGATTATTGTCCGTCCAGCCGCTGTACGTCTTACGTTTACCAGTAAGTACCCTTACTCGTAGTCGGAGTACCGTAGAATGAGCTCGCGGGAATCGTCGGGACACGACAGACTTATTCTACTGACCCGCGTACGTCGAACGTCTTGGTTCCGCAAACGCGGCACGCTAATTGGCTCTGGTGTGGTTCCGCAAACGCGGCACGCTTGATCCTGCGCCGAACCGCAAAGAACTCTAGCTACGGTAGGTCCGATCAAGTGGGACCCAACAATGTTGTACCATTAGTACCAGTAGTGGTACAGTACTACTAGCTAGCTAGCTAGCTAACTAGCTCGCTAGCTACTTCTGGTACCAGTGCGAGCGAGGTGACAACGCTCATGCCAGCATTCTGACACCCCCAATTTGGATGCCCATGTATGGATGTAGGAATCTAGTAGAAATGTAGGGAAAATGGCAGAACAGCAATGTTGCTGTGCTTTTGTGAAAACAAAATCAGATTGACCAACTGTGTTGACTCGGGGAGTGTTCAGTGGATCAACATCAATGTCAAAATGTTGGAAACAACGACGACAAATCAGAGCAATGCATCACATTGTGACACTGACCGGAAGTGTAGAAAATTCAGTGTGATTCCAAGCCTAACATGGTTTTATTTTTTGTCTCAATGTGCTCAGTGTTTTCAATCTCATCACTTCTTCCAAGTGTGAACACGGTTGATCGCATTGTCAAAATTATGGTCAAATCCGATTTGCTGAAGTTTTCAGAGTCAAAGGCATGCAACTGGTCCAAGTCATTTAAGTTTCTCATGTCTCTGGAGTGTGAATAAGGATGGTGTCAAAGCCACCATCACTGAAGTGCACATGTTGTTTCTTTTCTTGTCAGTTTCACCAATGTGTGCCCAATCACGATGCAAAATAGAGGAAAACGTCACCAAATCGAGTTTTCCGCATGCCTTTTGCTCATGTAAGTTCCTGTGTCTATTTGGAACAGCTAGCTCTGACTGTAGCCTTCATTTACACTTTTCTCATCTAGTCCTCACATCAGTGTTTGTATCTGAAGAGTTGACAAAGGGCTGTCACTCAGAGAAGCCCCCAATCATGTCAAAATTGATTCTGCACAATGCTGCATTGCCCAACCCCAACCCATGTTTGCAAGCTTAGTGCAAGCCCACTAACATGTGATCCTTTGCATAAACACAACAGCGAGGCTTCCAATTAGCAAGCTTCACCCAAATCGAATTCGTTGTTGTGCGTTTACTTTATTTAGGAGCAAGATAAGTGATATCTTATAGAGTCTTATCATTGGCTCACTTGAGAAGTTGCTAGTTGTTATTGAAGTAATTTTTCGCAGCAACAGATATGTAGCGACGGATTCAGACGTCTAGATTTCGCCACTAATACCATGGTATATTGCGACGTGTACAGTCGAACTGAGCACCTCAGCAGTGCAAACGGAGTCAGCAACCTTATGATATATAGATTTATAACCTTATAATTTTGATACAGGCGGGGGATGTGCTACGCTGCTCTCGTCGTCACCAAAGTCTTTTTGGACTTGCGCTAATGCCTGAAGTCCTGCCTTGGTTGCGGCACCCAATCGTTTGGACACCGGCTGATCATCATCGATGGTCTTGGTAACGTCTCCCAGTGTTGCCAATGCTACGTGTACTTCGTTGTGGTAGGGTAATTGGCGCATTCGATGCGTCCAGGCACCAATCTTGGGATATTTTTGTTGGAGAATGTCGTCGGGAATCAACCCCAACATGGGCAATTGCACCACTTCTTCGTAGGCCAACAGGTCGGCAATACTCGGGCTTGTTCCTCCAGCTAGAAACCAATCATCACCATTGTCATGATTCAGCGACGAAAACCATCCTGTTTCCAACGTCTCCAACATTTGAAAGGTTCTGGCACGATCTTTGTCCGTATTGACAGGAAGATTGGATTCGGGTCGAAAATACGGAAATGCCAATCGAGCCAGCGTTCTGGTTCCTGTATGATGCCAATGCATATACGAATCAATGGTTGCTTTTTTGGCCGATCCAGGTGGTCCATACAAGGCATTCCATCCATAATATTCACACAAAAAGGACAAAATGGCTGGACTTTCGGCGACGGTAAATCCTGTTCTGGTATCTTCCAACAATGGAATACGGGTGGTTCTCATTCTCGATTTGGATTGGTAAGATTCTGTCAAGCTACCAATTTTGACAGTCGTGGCTCCGGGAACGATCAATTGCACGTCAAATCGAACATGATTCTGAAGCAACGCCCAAGCAACGGATCGAAAAGGTTGTGAAAGAGGTACACCGTACAACTTCCAGTAGCAAGCAGTGGCAGCACTCATGATTGCAAGTGTAGAAATGTGGTGATGAATGTTGATTGGACACTCTGGAAAGTGAAATATCCGTTTTGCTGAGCCCTATGAAGAAGAGAAATTCAATTGCTTCAGGCCTTCTCTGTTGCCACTGCAGCAGTAGGTTGACGGTCGTGCGTTTATAGATTCATCTAAGAATAGCATTGATGAGGTGACGAAGAGTCTTTGTTGTTGGCGTGATGCTTGTGGCAGTGAAGATAGTACTGTATGCGAAAACTCGTTGATTTGGCTGCTGCATTCTCACGTGCCTTTCAATTTAGTCACGAATAAATCTTTTGGATCACGCGAAACATGACCAAACCGTGTCATTTCGTACGACGTACGCACACGTACTCAGTGTTAGTGATAACCGTGAATTCGAAACCGCATTTGAACGTCGATCATCGAACAGTCATTCCAGTTCATCATCAAAGACCGCTGGAGGTGCGTCAATCGAGCAAGAATGAAGCAATGACCTCCTCCATCGTATCCTCGCCACACATGCACAGTGCATGCATTACGCCAAAACTAGAGTCCTTTTCACATAGTTTGCTTTATCCACTCGCTGGCGAGTTCAGTGCCTTCAGATATCTGGCTCGGCATTTCCAAGTCAGAAACAAAAAACGAGTATACCACTTGACTGTTATACCTTCCTCCTCTCCTTCTACTCAACTACTCGTCGTCGCCATGTCGGAAGCACTTGTTTCGGACTTTGGTGTCCGAAGTGCATCGGCTACGGCGCCTTTGACCACCATGGCGTCGGCCATGCTGTTTGGAACCGTATTTTTTGCGGCTGTCGCCATGGGAGTCAAAGCCTATACCATGGGTGACCATCGAGTCTTTCAAATGGCCCAAAACCCCAAATCCCAGCCCTTGGAATTGACCTCGTTTGCCTCCATTTTTACACTCTTTTACCACACTACCATCTTTGGCATGATCCTCTTTTATGCCTACATTTGCGAATACCATCCTCCCTATCCTCATGCTGAAAAGAGCTACAATCGTGATGAATTCTTCTTCATGACTGCCTTGCTCTTTCTCGTATCTTTCTTTACTTTGACCAAGAATGACAAGAGGCCTCCCAAAGAAGGTGCTAACAACGAAGAAAACAAATCCATCTTTGAAGAACGGGCCGTGGCTCCCGCCAATGATAGAACGGAAATCCTCAATCGGGATCAAACCGAAGAATGGAAGGGATGGATGCAATTCATGTTTTTGCTCTACCATTACTATCACGCCGAGGAAGTTTACAACGCCATTCGTATCATGATTACCTGTTATGTGTGGATGACTGGATTTGGTAACTTTTCCTTCTTTTACTTGAAGGGAGATTATGGCTTTGTCCGTGTCATTCAAATGTTGTGGCGATTGAACTTTTTGGTAATCTTTTTGTGTTTGACACAAGGAACCACCTACATTCTCTACTATATTTGTCTCTTGCATACATACTTCTTCCTCATGGTCTATGTTATTATGAGAATTCGCAAGGATATCAACTACACCAAGTGGGGCGTCCGAATCAAGATGTTCTTTCTCGCCGTTGCCATTTATGTCATGTGGGACATTGATACGCCACTCTTTCGATATGTCCATTTGCCCTTTTTGAGTGAAAAACCCATGTTGGGAGCCACTGGGGGCGCCATGTGGGAATGGTATTTCCGTTCCAGTTTGGATCATTGGTCCACCTTTTTGGGAATGGTCTTTGCTTTGAACTTTCCTATTACAAGTTTGTTTTTCCGCAAATTGGAAGCCCAACCCCTGCTCTGGCATGTTTTGGCCAAAGGTATTATGAGTATCTTCTTTCTTGGAATGCTCTATTGGTGGGTCACAACGCCCTTTATGCATGACAAATTCGCCTACAATCAAACCAATGCCTACTTTGGTTTCATTCCACTTTTGGTGTACATCTTTTTCCGAAACTTGACACCAACCTTGAGGGGTTATCACTTGGATCTGTTGCATCAAATTGGAAAGACAACATTGGAGACTTATTTGATGCAACATCACATTTGGCTCACTTCCAACGCCAAGAGTTTGCTCACCTTGATCCCCGGCTGGCCCATGATGAACTACCTCGTGGTGACGGCGATTTACTTTGTCTTGAGCCGACGCCTCTACCAGCTCACCCTCTTCTTACGAGCCATGATGTTACCCGACAACAAAGATCGCTGTATTCGGAATACGGCCATGCTTGCAGCAACCATCGCGGCTTATGTAGCCTTGGCGTTCCTCCTTCAATCTGCGAATGCATTAACGCTCCCCGTGGTGGCAGGAGTATCTGTGGTGCTTGGGTTTCTGGTCTTTCAGACAGTCGTGGCATCAACCATTAGGTCTGGCACCGTGGCTTCGCCTACGAATGGTGTTGCCCCCCAAAACGATGCTATGGGTTTGCTACTCGGCGCCTGTTTTGTGGTAAGCGTGGGTCTTGTTTGGCATCACATGTCACAGGTGGGGGCCGCCAAAATCAAGCCCTTACCTTTTGGTTGCCGAGACTTTGTCAATGATGGCATGTGGGTGCCGATGGATAATTGCAACGAATTTTCTCGTGGAGAGGCCTATCGCGATCACGGGGTCCTTTCCTTGGGCACATGCTCGGGAGGGGGGCAGACCACTGCATGGGGCTGGAAGAACCCGGAACCATGGACACACTGCCGTTTTGCACGTCGTGACCCGAAGTCCTTGAAGAATGCGTTGAAGCATCGACGCATTGTATTTGTAGGGGACTCTGGACTCCGCAACCTCTATCACGCTACGGCCAGACAAATGGGCATCAAAGACGCCGGAAATGTGAACTCGACCATTGCCAAGTGGACGGATCAGAACAGGAAGGTCGGATCAACGGAACTTGAATTCAAATGGTCTCCCTATGCCCCTGACCAAGTGGAACAGCTCAAAAAGTTAATCTCATCGAAGGGAACAATCGATACGATTGTCATGGGAGGAGGTGCTTGGGATCGACTTCATAAGTACTCAACCAATGAAGAGAAACAAGCTTTCGAAAAATCCGTAGAAGAGCTTGCGAAACATATATCGTTGGCAAAAGACGCGGGATATCCAGTAGTTTGGCAAATTCCTACTACTATTAACTCAGATGCGTTGCAAACAGAAGAGAAGAGAGCCAACATCAAGGAAGACCAGATCGCTGCCATTCGCTCCCTATACAGTAGCAAGGGAGTGAACGATGCTGCATCATTTGTTCTCGACGGGCCTGCCTTTACAGCAGACCGGGTATCAGAGAGCTACGATGGTGTCCACTATCCTTTTGTTGTCTATGAGGCGGGCGCGCAAATTCTTTTGAACTCCCTGGACTGGGTGTTGCCGAAGCGAGATACCTCGGACCCGTTTGTAGCCTCACACCCCGGAGCAATGGCCGACCCTGTTCTCGGCGGGATGATATTGTGTTTTATTGTCATGGGTCTTTTCTTCTTCGATGGATTCATGGGTGTGTCGTACTTGGCATCGCTTTTCGTTCCCTCTGTGACACCATCTGTGCTTTATGATGAAGCTTTTACTACCCTCCACCGGCGAGCTGGTTTACCAGATCTGCACCCTAGTGGGACGCCCCATGTTGTCAAGACGAAACACAGCGATCTAGTACCATCAGACAAGCACAGTGAACGAGTGACAGATGATGACGAGATCGAAATGTTACTTCAAGACCCCGAAAACAGCAAGGGAGGAAGCGATTAATTACGAAATTCTTCATTACATTTATAGTGTAACTTTTTCTAGCAGTAAGATGGGTATTTATGATTTATATGGGTTCACAAACGCTGCCATGTCATCTTTTCCAACCTCGCGGAATATTTCTGCTAATTTTGACCTTGTGCCCCTCCAGCTACCACCAGTTAGTGCTGCTGTATTCAGAAGGTGGTTGGCTTCGTCAGCTGCCATTTGTTCCGGTGTCATTCCTTGGTTAGCCTGCGGGTCGTCTTCTTTCTCATGCACGCGGATTTTCACGTACATTTCTTGCAGCTTCTTGACGGCGTCGGCCGTGGAATCATCTTTGTCTGCTAATTGACCCAAGACGGCTACTTCCTTGAAGTCCTCAAGTGTCAACCCCATGCTTGGCAGGGGTACCCGAAGGCACATCCTGGCAGCGTCCCTAGCTTCGTCATTCCGGTTGGGGAGTGAGCGTAGCAAACGAGCATAGAACTTGTAAGTGGAACCAAATGTACCAAACTTGCCGTTAGAAGCTTCCGCTGCAATCAGCGACGACTGCTCATCTTCACGACTTAAATGCTGCAGGGCCATGTTCTCGTACAGATCAGGAAATGGACCCACTCGGAGCAGCGTGTATTTTTCCGAGCCGTATCTAACAGTGTAATCATGTTTTCGGAAACTCAAGCAGTGAGACTCATATCGCTTCAATAAATTGGTTCTTGTCGATGAAGAAAATTCTTACCCTAGTTTCTCGACGTCTCCTGGAATATATGGCGCATCGAATGCTTTGTCTTTTAAAAGCCCTTGGCCTAACCCGTCGTTATAGATATCAACAGCTTCCTTGTCGTCTCCTGCAAAATCCTGTTCGCAGGCAATTCTTCGCATGATGTGCTCACTGTTGAGCGCCAGCAAGTGCATTCCTGGACCTCCTAAAGTTGATTCTACAATAGGCCATGGATTGTTCTTGTCGCCCTCTTCAGCATAAGCAGTTCGCAAAGCACAGACAAAGTTTCCAGTAGATTTTGACTTGGCAATAGGATACAGATAAGGATGTAATTCAGACAGCTCGTCATCCTCGGCTTTGGTCATGGACGCCAATAGCTCTGGTTCATCCTGAGTTGGAGTGACAGGAATCAAGTCGTTTGGTTGGTTGCAGCCGATACTTCCTGGGGCTCCGAACTTGCTCAACATTGTCTGGAAGGTGGAAAGCCTTGATATACTGCTGTTAATGCCAACAATGGAAGACGAAGAAGAAAACAGCTTGCAAGCAGCTCTCCGGGCCGAAGTACTACTATGGACTCGGTTGCCCACAAAAGCGCACGAAGTAGATAATATGCACAACATGGTTGCGAATAGAAGGTTCTGGCTGTTCAACATTTCTGAAGTAGAACAAAACGAATGGAACTGAAAGAGAATATTGAATATTTCCTTTCAAAAGGTTTTCCTTTCTCTCTTTTGCAACCAGGTGTTGAACATTCAAATTTCAGACAACGATAGTCGTCTCTCGCCCAGATGAGACCAAGACTCTATCCCTCCTCGTCGTCGTCATGATTCCCTAAACCAGAACAGCCTCCGCAACTGCACTTGAACCAGCTCTCACTACTGTACTTGATGTGAAATAGTTGGTGGAAGCGACAACCATTTTTGCCCAAACTTTGGTCGATGACGTACCACAAACTACGTACGTGTGTGCGTGAGGAAAAATTCAGTCGAGTCCCGAATAATATCATTCTCTAATAGGGATAGGGTTAAATCTTAAAAAATGATTGATTCGAACTTTTCCATGCACCGACCAAGGTTCTTCCACTTGTACAATACCCGTTCATGCAGCTCCATGGTGAAGAAGATCGAAAAGACTTTTGGAAAAAAAGTCGCCAATCCTAGGTCTCGATTGGATCAACCCGCTACTTTGCTCACAATCCAGAAGATAAGATAATAGAAAACGTTTTATCTCGTTGGAACTTGTCTGGATGATTCCAAGCTTCGCTGTCAACCACCACGGAATACGAAACGATTTCCCATCGCTCGGAGGAGATACTTTGAACCCTGTGCAAGGAACGTTCCGAATGGGACGTGCTCCGACGAGTACACCTGGAGCCACCTAATTGAAAAGAAGTCTCACGCACCAAAGAATCTGAGAACGTTGGTGAGAAGACTTAACGACAGAGGAAACCCCCAAACGAAGACACCATCGGCCTTGATTTGGCTGTGAATAGGTCCTAATCTCTCATGCCATCGAGTGGTAGGCCTATATTGATGAGAGCCCCTTTCTCTAGATATCTTAGCTTTGTTGCATTTGGTGGTTTTGCGACGGCTCCATCGGCAACGGCATTTCAAAATGTACCCATCATCAGCAGATATTCAAAAACCAATCCAATAAACCACAGACACTCCTTGGTACGGCATGAATCAACTGGCGTTGATGTTATCGACGACAATTCCCAGGGGACGACAAAAAGCGAAGACTATCGGTTTCGTCCTGTGGAGAACAACAATACAACCACGCTAGTGGTAGGCGATGGTGATCTTTCTTACTGTGCGAGCATCTCAGCACAAATTGCAACATCAGGAGGCGCTTTGGTTGCATCCGTTCTTGAAAGTGAGCAAGAGCATGACATAGTGTATCGGAATTCAAGGGAAAATGCTGGCACAATATCCTCTTATCCTACTCATCGCGTTTTGTTCGAAACGGATGCGACTCAATTGCACAAAACATTTCCAGGTAGGCCCATCACTTGGAGGACAGTCCACTTGGTTGCAGTGATGCTGATGAAGTATTCTTGCATCCTGGAAAATAAGGTTGGATCCCCTTGAAAAGATTTAGATCCTTTGAAAAGATTTGGATCCTCTTGCCTATTTAGAATCAGATGTGATTTGGCTGGCTCTCTTTTTGTAGAAGTTTGGTACCTGAGCACCTTATTGAATTGGTCTTATTGAATCAGTTTAAGGTCTCTTGTTTTCCTTTGAAACCTCTTGGATCTTGTTGAAATATCTTGAATCACCACAACTGTCAACTCATCAAATTATATAATTTTCACCGACTTCGCAGCTGATTGTTTCGATAGGATCGTCTTCAATTTTCCACATTGGAGAGGAAAGGCTAACAATCGATACAATCGACAGCTACTGAGTGACTTCTTGGGAAGTGCTAGTCAAGTTTTGAAGGACAACGGGGAAATTCATGTTGCATTGAAAATTGAACAAGGTGGCCAACGTGCACAGGATATAATCGCATGGAAGTTGAGTTGGAAGGCAGCAGAGCTTGCCGCCGCAGCGGGTCTCCTTTTGACTCGCTTGGATCCTTTTGAGGTGAGATACTTTATGCCAATATTGATGAAAGCCTACTCGCCTTATGCTAGCTTTATTGACATGATGTGTTTGTTTTTGTTTACAACGAATTATCTGCAGGAGGACTACGATGTAAGCTCATACCGAGGAGCAGACAAATCGTTCTACGTGGGAACGAAACCAGACAAATATATCTTCGCCTTTCCAAATGAGAACATACAATTAGAGCGGCATCTCCAGCTATGCTACCGCCATGAACTTCGTATAGTGTTGGACGATGAAGTGCTTGAAAAAAGTCAACATTCAGCGTCAGCGTTGCTTGACAGTGACATCATTCTCGACATTGCGCGGGGCGTTGTAGACGACGGTGTTCACGTGGATGTTCCCATGAGAGCAAGAATCGATCCCAAACCCGGAAAGAATACAGATCATTTTCCGCTGCTGGTGTATCTGCTAGTCTACGGAGGAGAACGAACGCCTTTAACTAGAATTAATGCTGACAAGATTCGGGAACGGCTGGAAGACGCTGTTGAAGCACACCTTGGATTTGAGGTTGCCAAGAGAGGGAGACTCGTCTCCAATGCGTTTCCCTACCGTGCCTTGGAGCAGTTGATGCGGGACTACAGTTGTTGATGTTGCTGTTAATTTTTTTTACTGGGAATTATTTAAATAGCATCTTTTGTTGGTCTTTCATTAGCGTTTCCCACTGCTTGAACAGAACACAAGTCACTCACAGTCATGACAGATAACGAAACGCAACATATCTTCAAAAATTGCGTTCAACCACATAGAACCGCATGGAAACTTCACTGTAACAATTGGTCAAACCTCACAAGGTACATTACATAAAAATAGAAAGAGTTCAAAAACTTGATCATTCCAGGCAAGGCTAGCTAGGCCGTAAAGGATGCCAGTCGTTCATTTTCACATAGCAGTACCACCTCTTTGCTGACATGGCTCGTGATTTGATGGAGAGGAATGGGGGATGCAATGCCTGCTGGGCCTGACAATATAACAATCTGTCGAGCCGTAAAGCCGTCCATGACTGTTTTGATTGCCTTCCAAATCCACAAGAAAGCAAAGGGCAGAGGAAAGAGTATACATTTGTTCAAGCGCATCGGGAACATGACCAATAGTAGATTCACAATTTCCTTGACAAAAGGTATCAATCGCACGGCGTTAATATTGCGCCATCCTTCCCCTGGGCGAAGATCCAGCAGTATGGTTGCTTGTTCGTTGCTGTGACGATCCAGTTTTCGGTCAATGTACAAGGCCATGGCGAGAGCATACGTCTTGAGACTACAAATGTTGTCGTCAATGAGGGCGGGTATGACTTGTACTACCCGATACCCCTGCAAGTCCGTGGCTTCTTGGCCAGTAGTTGGCACAATGAGGGTTTTCACGACTCGTGGCAACCACTTCCACCCATCCTCATCCTCGCCGCCGTTGGTGGTGTTGGATGCATCACCATGATTGGCTTTCAAGGCCGTTTGAGACGCCACGATCCAATGGAAGAGATCCATATCATCGTCTGTTTTTACATGTTCATACCGTTGCTCCATCTCACTTTGCAGATCCTTGAAGGTATTTCTCCAGGTCAAGTAAGTCAACAACTGTTCCAGAGCTAGTTCTTCGTTGCCGTCCTCTCGGACTTCTAAAAATCGCTGCCGCTCAGCTTTTGTGGATTCCGGAGCTTGCGACGCCAGATACAATGACGGTTCATCGTCTATTGGCTGAGACTCTGCTGTAGTAGTAGGGCTGCTACTGCTGTCATCCTTGGGTCTCGAGCTCAACGAGTCCTCCGTATCGGCGGATTCCATCATTCGAGGTGGTGCATGGGGAGGCATACTACTAGTGCTACTTATTTGTTTTTTGGAGGTTGTCGCCGATGGTGGAGCAAACGCCAGGTTTGAAACCTTTTTTTTGTTTCGACGCGGGTTCGGATCAAAGCCAATAACATGGCATGATGGAAATATCCAAAACCCCAAAAAGGCCAAAACGAGAATGATGTTCGCGATGGAAAGAGAGTACCAGAGAGGCATGTTACCGTTAAAAATTGTGTTGGTAACGTCCCTCCAAACCTCATTTATTATACCTTGGTCTATGCAGTACTTTTCTGGACTACTCGCCAGAGTGTATATACCATACCAGATGCATGCAGGCATTGGCAGATAGAGAGACAGAGCTAATATCTAATACGCTAGCTAGCTAGTTGTAAAGAATTTGTTATCCGTCCGGTGTCGCAGCAACATTTCATTTGACATGAATGGGAAGACAACCAATAAAGCGAGTCAGTTTATTATTTACTGCGGTGAGTGAGCGCTGGAACTGATGACGTCTGATTCAGGAATGAAACTAAGTATTAGAATACCTAGTGGTTTCGCAACTGGACGCTCATCAATTCAGGACGGTAAATTAACGTTGTGTTGGTTTTCAAGCATTGTAGAAGCGCCCCCTTGCGCATTATTCCGTTGACCGCCTAAATGATTGGCGACGGCTCGGCTTTCACGTGCTAAATACCGTTCGCGCCATGTGGATGGGTGGGAAGGCGCGCGAGATGTGAACGTCTAATTTTACACAAGGCAAACACAAGCTGGTGCAAAACAGTAATAACCGCCTCTAAAACAGCACAACAACAACAGTAAAGCAAGAGAAGCATTGCATATATCTGTACTAGTATTGTATTACAAGCACTGACTACTACTAGTAAGCAAGCCAACTACCTTCCTAGCTAGACTAGTTAGTTGTTGTAGAAGATAAGTAGAGCAGAGAGATCCCAACAATCTCGCCATCTTCTCCTCTTTGATCATCAGCATCATTGCTGGAGCTGTGGTTGTTAGGACTTGCGTGACGCCACTAGACGACAATATAGCTGATTTTTTATCTTCAGCAATCACCGCATTTTCACCAATTCACAGACTGCACATACTCCAATAAGACAGTAACAACAGTAGCACGATGAGATACGATCTCGCCTTCTTCCTATGCTGCTGCAAATCCTTCCTTGGAGCCGACGAAGATGCGGATGGCAATGACTTTTACGCGCTACTGAGCATCTCAAAAGATGCCACAGCCGATGAAATCAAACGAGCCTATAAGCGACAAAGTTTACAGATGCACCCCGATAAACTAGCGCAACGAGGTCAGCAAATTACTGAAGCAGACCAGGCAAAATTTACCAAAATGAAGGAAGCCTATGAGGTCCTTTCTGATCCACACAAGAAGGAAACATACGACACGATCGGAGCCAGAGGAATGAAGTGGCTCGAAGAGCCTTTCAGTGTCGATCCTCAGGAACTCGCACATAACTTTGCCACCTCTTCGGCCTTGGATCGATCCAAAATCTTTTCCATTTTTGTTGGCGTCGCCGTGGCTGTCTTGATTCTACCCATCTTGGTGTGTCTCCACGTGGACGGCATCTTTGGAGAAGATGCGTCCTGGTTTGCTACGTTGACCCCGCTTTGGATCTGGGATGCCTTTATTTTGTTTTATCATTCACGTGTCATATTGATGGGCCCCATTGCTCGACCCGATCACATTCCACCAGAAGAATGGGTGGATCCACTTCCCATGAGAAAACGAGTCTTTTCTCTTGTTAGATTCATTTTGATTGTTATCTTTGAACTTCTTGTGGCCTTGAGGCTAGATGGAATTGCCACCTGGCCATGGGCTGTTATATTCTTCCCCCTCTATGTATGGGAAGCCACAACACTATACAAGAAGCTGCCTTTGGCTAGAATGCGCATCGTGACGGTGGAAGACTTGGAGACGGCTCTTGGAAAGCCATTCTCCGAATTTACACCAGCCGAGAAGGAACTCATCGGAAAGCGGTATTCAGTTGTCTCCTCTGCCACAAGTCCGGACTTTGATGCTGCTCAAAAGTTGAAGACACGTGCTCGACATGACATTGTGAAGAGTGGCTTCCGCATCGTCTTTGCGCTTCTCATGCTGGCACAGCTCGATGGGCATGTCAGTCTTAACTGGTGGTTGATTTTCACACCTTTCTGGGTTTTGACTGCGCTCATTTGTTTTGCTAATTATCAAGCTTTTGCGGAAGTTCAGACTCTGGCCGCCGAGAAGGATCCGACCTTGTTTGGTCTCAAGAAGGACGATATCGAAAGACAGGAAGGGTACGGTGCTGTGGGGGCCAATGGAGAAGCAACTCCTGCAGCGCCAAAGCCCGACATATCCGAAGAAGAACGAGAGGAGCTCAAAGCGCAAGTTATGGCGAGCGGTTCCAGACTCTGCAGCAAATGCTGTTCCCAGGGCTTTTTCTTGATTGTAGTATTTTTGTTCCTCGCCAAGCTGCAAGGAGCAGGCTTTTCGTCACTGTGGATCATTTCTCCCTGCCTCATGATTGTAAGTGTCGTCTCTTGTGCTCTTTCTGTGTATTTCAGTTGAAGGCGTATCTAAACCATTCTTTCTTTTCCCCCCGCTCTTGCTTTTTCAACACAGGCCGGTTTGATATTGTGTTGCTTGGGCTGTGCTATATTCGGTATCACCGAAGTACCCACAGATGGCGTTGAATTCGACACTGGGAGCCAAGCTCATGGTGACACAGCAAGCCCACCCATAATTCCTGCACCACCCGCTAATACCGGGCTTCAACCGACAGGTGCAATGTACAACCCACCTCCCAATGGAGCTGCAGCGCAGGAAACTGCATCATCAAGTGGCTGGGACCCAGAAAAGGGAGAAGCACGAAAAGGCTTCATATCGACATCATCGGTTCAAAGCCCTGCTGTCGTAATAGGGAATACCAACCCAACATCACAGCAACCTTCTTCACAGCAACCACAAGTAGACCTTCTGGATTCTTCTAATGCTGCACCACAAACAGATGCGCTAGGAGGCTCCATCCACGAGCTTGACTAGTATATCAAATTGAAGTAGCCTCGTAACTTTAAATATTTTGTGAACTAGAGACGGAATAGTGTAAAAAAAAGTCCCGTCGGCTTGTTCAGCCTGGATATTATCTACATGGTCGGACGTTAAGCCACACAGAATATGTAGACGCCCTTCATCTTTTTGAGAGAACTATTTGGAAGCGATGCAGTCTGTGACTTTTCTCGAGAGGCAGGAGCGAAATGGTGGTACAGTAGACGAAAGCTACAATTTATACGCGACGGAGAAGATAATCGAAACTAGACAGAAGAAAAGTTGAGGAAATAGGCAATTATTTTCTTTATCTTGCACGTAGGTTCTATTTGCAGGAAACAGAGCTACAACTATGCTCCAATAGACACCATTCTCTCACATTAGCGCCAATCTTCTTGTCTTTCGTTTCCCCCCTGTCAACGTTGTGCTAATATGACCGAGCCTCAAGTGAATATCAGTTTTCTTCTTCACTCTGGCAAGCCATCATAGTTAAGCATTGTGAGTAGCATTGTTTGTTTTGCTTGTTTATGCAAAGATCAATATGATTGATTCCAAACAAAAAATCAGGAAGGATTATTTTGTTTTGGAGTATGGTAACGCTCAGGGAGTGTCCGCCTGTCGCGGATGAGGTACATCGATTCCTATCACGATCCTTTGGCAGTAAGACTCTTTCGTCCTCAAAGAAAGGCTTGCTCACTAGCAGCAATCGAATTTGCAAGCAGATCTCTGATGCCTTGGTTGTTGACTACTGCACTAATCCAAACCTTCTCAGGGAGTCCACATCGTCACTGTCCAAGTTGGGACGCTGTTGCATTGCCAGCAGCGTTGTTGGGGTAGATGATGATGATGATAAATCAATGACTGAAAATTCCTTGACGAGTCGCCGTTTGTGCATGAAATAATAATGCCGTTGTGCCAACTGTTGCATGGCCACCACCACAATGACCATGGCAATGATTAATCCCGTCACGGTAAAAATCATAATGAGGGCGGCCAACAAGGCATACAAGCTAACCATGACTACTTCTGCGTTGATTTCCGGAAATTCGCATTCACCACCTTCATCATCGTCGCCACCGCCACTGCCGCCACTGCCCTGAGAGGAATCATCCCTGTGTTCACGACACCGTGTACAAATGGCACCACAGGTCGATTCCGTCTGGTAGACGCTGTAAGCTACTCCGAGACAACAATCTTGTTGCAGTGCATAGGTCCTTCGAAAACAATTACCCCGCCTGGATTCGATTATACTTTTGCTGCGTTTGCGTCGATAAAAGGAAGGGGTTGCCGGTGGCAATGCCTGTTCGGGTGTATGCTGATGCTGAGGATTTGTATTGCTAGCAGCAGTATTGCTAGTCGCATTGGTTGGTTGTTGAGGAGGTTGGTGATTGCCATTCTGCAGCATGTTCTGGCGGCAATCAGTAAAGCAAATTGTCCAGAAGCAAAAGCCGAGTCCAAACAGACAAAGAAAGATTACCAGACCTGCTAGATAGTAGACAGTTCCATATTGATTACACAAAAAGTACTCGTCTGTAACAGTGGCAGATGTTGCGGCGGTGGTGGTTGTGGCTGTTGCAGCAATGACAGTGTTGGAATCATCCTCTAAGCCATTTCCAACTTGCAAACAAGGTTCTCCACCATTGAGCTGTGTCAAGCCGTATTGATCAAAGCTGGAATCAATGACCCATACAATGGCTGCACACGCCACAACCAAAGCTTGTACCACCAAGGTCATGAGACAACAATCGCGGGACACGGCCATACAGAAACGAGCACGTCGCCAACGTTTGGGTGTAGTTTCTCCGCTAGGCCACAAATGATACTCAAAATGACAGTGTCGATATTGCGAAAAGGACAACGGATCACGATGATACAGTCGTTCACGGTCCAATCATTTGGCGTGGACCCACTGCTTCTCATTTCCTCGACAGGCACAAGGCGCCATCATTTGACTACGGTAGGAGGGAACCAGGACATTGGGATCTTCTTGTTCACGACAAATGCGACAAATTCGATATCCCATTTGAGTTGGAACGATTGGGGCCTGGGTGGCGGCGTTCGTGGTGATGGCCCGTGGAGCTGTTGCTGCAGTGCTCGTGCCGCGACTTTGTGTTGTTGTATTCGCATTGTTGCCGTTGCTGCTTGTTGGAGGCCGAAACATGGACAGAACCATTGCAACTCCCGCTTCCTCGTCTCGTGTCATTGTTGCTGGAAATTGACCTCTGGAAAGAGACACTGCCGTGCCTACAACAGGTCGATTGCAATTGTTCGCTTGGTTAGCATGGGAATAGGACATGGTCGATCAAAAAATGAGTTCATCGTCGACTCTGATGTCGACATTTTTTTTACTGTCTTTGGGCCGGTCATCCCATCTGCTTGAATGTCCATGCACTAATCAATGACTATCCTGCTGTGCAGTAGGACCGAGTCATAGTGGAGGCCATCAAAGAGATGAGATGACTGAACCAAAAGCCAGCCTCATAGCATGCTTGGCCTCAAAACAATTAGGATAGGTACACCTTTTTTTAAATGGGGAGTTTTAGGGCAGCTCTCTCCAAAGAAATGTTTCCCTATGAGTGTGCCGACAAAGAAATGTTTCCCTTTGGATGCATTGCACAGCATGGTGTTACAGATCCATTTCCACATGGTTTCTTGAACATTTGGCGTTGAATTCAACTGCATTGTTTGCTTGACAAGTCGGTCCATCACAATGGTGCATGCACCTAAGGGACAAGATGCCCACCGAATGTCACTGGCTTTATGAAGTTGGACTGTGAATTTCAATCGATGAGCTCTTGCATTGATTCAAAGTTCGATCTGTCAAATGTCTCAGTTTGTTCAATGAGACGAGCAATGCATCAGTCAACACCTCACCGTGACATCAGACCTGAAATTGCATCAAACAGATCTAGTGATCTAAAAAATACTTTTGCACTGACTGTCAATGTCAACATCTATGTCCAAAAGAATTCTTTCTTCCCTTTTTGATTATGTTGTGTTTTTGTGTTGATCATTGTCAAGGAACAATTCTTTGGTTTTTACATAATGATTGAAGCAAAATTAACTTCATTCACATTCACCACCATAACAGCACAATCATGAAACAACATGGGGCAACCAAGAAGGAAGGCATGTGCATCACACCAGAGAAAAAATTCAGAGCATGCAAACAACACGAGCTTTTTTTAAGACTATGTCCCAACCTCCAACCCAAAGAGTCAAGGAATCATTAGAACAAAAGAGAGGAAAAAGGAAAGCAAGCAGCTGGAGCAGAGCACTAAAATGTCATCAAGAATTAAAATGACACGCATGTTGGCACAACAATTGTAGAAGCAAGATAACAAGCAACAATGTTGCCAGCTTGGTTGCATTTTTCTTTAAGGAATTCTTGTTTTCCTCCATTTCCTTTCCTTTTGGACCCCATTCAGTTTCCCAGTTCCTTGTTCCTTGAGGAAAACGAGGAAGCATTACTCAGAGCATTTTACTCCATTTCCTGTGAAATATGCATGTTACATCACCAACAACTCGTCAACAAGGGCGCAATTGTCAGTAATTTTTGTTCGTTTGAACTAAAGTTTCCAACTACAATGT
>ENA-ORBV01005781-ORBV01005781.1-microbial-mat-metagenome-genome-assembly--contig:-NODE-5781-length-22394-cov-9.905498_pt1 | contig 22394 bp, 21 predicted proteins | sample MGYA00237777_ERZ505514 | MGnify/ENA primary metagenome ERZ505514 (study PRJEB26160, sample SAMN06269048) | microbial mat metagenome | isolation source: Oligotrophic lake microbial mat | place... | reverse complement strand
CGCGCATTTGCAACGACGAGCCGGGGTGTTTTGGCGTGCAAGGCGGGCATGGGTGAAAGACTCTCAGCCTCTCAGGCGTCAGGGCGGCCAGCTCGAAACCACCAATCGCCTTCTCGTACCGCTTGGCCAATGCCTCTTGCCCCCGATTGAAAGGTCCCACCAGCACTTCGGCCAGGCTGATGGTGGACACGGCGATCCGAAGTTGCGCGCGCTCGCAGGCCTCGAACAGGCCAATGAAAAGCGGTGCGAACTGCACATGGTCCTCCAGCACGTAGATCAGGGGTGCGGTATCCACCACCACCAGATCACCATCGCTCAAGCCGCCCCACAGCGAACCCGTCGGGCCACCAGGTGGCACCGCTGCTACAGCACGCGCCTTCGTTACCACGGCTTATTCCCATTCTTCGCGCAATCGGGCGATATGTCCGGTGACCGACGTGCCCCACAAGCCACGGCCGGTACCGCGCAGTGCCACGAAGCCGGGTTTGCGGCGCGCCTTGAGCAGCACATCGGGCGCCACAATGGCGGCATAGGGCTTGCCATGTTTGGTCAGCAGACTGCTGTGTCCGGCGTGAGCCAGCGCAGCCAGCTTGGGCAGACTGCTGCGACCTTCGTCCAGGCCAACGGTGTGGACAGGCATGGTGTTCTCCAAACGATTCCGTACGGTTCGTACGTTGTAAGCACTAAGGGTTCTGCCGCCGTCGTTGCCACGGTAGTGATGTGATCGCGTACCTCTTTACAAGTTCTGCGGTGGGGATGGCATTCGCCGTGCACGCCATGGCCATGCGGTTTGCCGATGATTTAGACAGCGATTGCAAGAATTCGGCCAGACTTTGCGACGAATCGGCGAGCCGAAAATGCCTTGGGACGGAAAGATCGGGAACCCACTAACAACTTTCATGATGCCCACTCTTCATCTCGCATCATGAGGGTTATTTCGCGTTGACCCTCTTTGGAGTTGCCATGCATTTGTCCCCTGCGGACTCATTGCCACCGTTGCAAAGCGTCATCCTGGCCATCCTGACCATCGACTTCCTGCGCTATTTTCTGGCCGCCGGGCTGATCTGGCTCATCGTGACCGTGTTTCGCCGGACCCTGGCCGCGCGCCGAATCCTGGGCGGTACGCCCCGCGCCGGGCAAATGCGCCGCGAATTCATCTACTCCTTATCCACCGTGACGATCTTTGCAGCTACCGGCACGCTGGTATTCCTGGGTTCCATGGTGGGCTGGTTCAAGACGTATGACGATGTCGCCCTGTACGGCTGGGGCTGGTGGTGGGCCAGTGTGGCGCTCGTCATCGTGGCACACGACGCCTACTTTTACTGGACGCACCGCTGGCTGCACCACCCGCGCTGGTTCGCCTCGGTGCATGGCCGCCACCACCACTCCTTGCATCCGACGCCATGGGCCGCGTATGCGTTTCATCCGCTGGAGGCCGTCGTGCAATTCAAATGACATTCAGAGATCGGCGGTGGCTCCGCCGGGGCGGCGCAGACTCGCAACCTCACCATGAAAGGTTCTTTCGTCAGCACACGCCGCGACTACCGGCACGGTGCGGCTGATCTCCCGAATAGCCACCGGTGCGCCCCGACGCATGTACAGCCAACGGGCCAGGTTGTCACAAAACATTCATTGATTCAATAAATAATGAAGCAATGGATGCACCGCAGATTGTTCGCGCCTTGAGCGCATTGGCCCATGAGGCACGATTGGCCGTCTTCAAGTTGCTGGTCGAGGCTGGCCAAGAGGGCCTGCCAGCTGGCGTGATTGCGGAAATGCTGAAAATCGCACCTTCCGCGCTTACCTTTCACTTGAAGGAGCTGACACACGCCGGACTGTTGGTACAACGACCCGACGGCAGGCGGATTCACTATTCCGCCAACTTCAGCTCCATGAATGCGCTCATTGCGTACCTGACCGACAACTGCTGCGACGGAGCGTCCTGCGAGCTTGCCGTTCGGCCCGTTGCCATGCGGTGCTGATGACCGTCCCATCCGCAAATCCATTCCTGTTTCGCCGCAACCCCAAGAGGTCTCCCATGAGTGACAAAGTCTTCAATGTCCTGTTTCTTTGTACCGGCAACTCGGCCCGCAGCATTCTGGCGGAGAGTCTGCTAAACGCACTTGGCAAAGGCCGGTTCAAGGCGTTTTCCGCCGGCAGCCATCCCGGGGGCAAAGTCAACCCCTTTGCCATCGAGTTCCTCGAGAAGGCGGGTCTTCCAACCGAGGGCTTTCGCAGCAAATCCTGGGATGAGTTTGCAACTGCCGATGCGCCTGTGATGGATTACGTGCTGACAGTGTGCAACCAGGCGGCCGGTGAACAGTGTCCATTCTGGCCCGGTCAGCCCATGTCCGCCCACTGGGGTGTGGCCGACCCGGCTGCCGTCGAAGGCATCGACGACGAGAAGCGCCGGGCGTTCAAGGATGCTGCCACCACGTTGCAAAAGAGAATTGAGCTGTTCACCTCGTTGCCGACAGCCACGTTGAACCGTATGAGCCTGAAGGCAAAGCTCGACGAAATCGGAAAAGTCGTATGAACTTGCGGCGCGAGCTTGTGGCCGAATTCGTCGGCACCGCCATGCTGCTGGCGACCATCGTCGGCTCGGGCATCATGGGCGAGCGTCTGGCCGGCGGCAATGTGGCCATTGCGTTGCTGGCCAACACACTGGCTACGGGCGCAGCACTCATTGCGCTCATCGCCACATTCGGGCCGGCTTCTGGCGCGCACTTCAATCCACTGGTGACCGTTACAGCGCTCGCGTTTGGACACTTCAACATGCGCAAGGCCAGCTTGTACCTTGCAGCGCAAATCCTTGGTGCGATAGCTGGGGTCATGGCCGCGCATTACATGTTCGATTTGCCGCTGCTCACAGCGTCGGCACACGCGAGAACGGGAGCGCACCAGTGGTGGAGCGAGGTCGTGGCATCTTTCGGCTTGCTGACCGTCATCCTGAACGTCGCCAGGAACCGTCCTGACTTTGTTCCCGTCGCGGTGGGCTCCTACATCACGGCTGCCTACTGGTTCACAGCGTCGACCTCGTTTGCCAACCCGGCAGTGACCATTGCCCGTTCCCTGACCGACACCTTCTCCGGCATTCGGCCCGTCGACGCACCCGGTTTCATCGCCAGCCAGGCCATTGGCGCCTTCCTGGCATTCGCGCTGTTCCGTTGGTCGCAGAAGTCCGGCGATACTGCTGCTGCCACCCGCACCTCGGACGCCAACTCCAGCAAAGCCGCGCATGGGTGAAGTCACGAATGGCAAATGTGCCTGAAAACGAACTACCTTCTGCCAACCTCGACCTGCGTGCCTATCGCATTCCGTGCCAGGAAGGACTGGCAACCCGCACGCCCTCGACCCACGCGCCCAGAATACTGATGCTGTATGGCTCGCTGCGCGAGCGCTCGTTCAGCCGACTGCTGACTTTTGAGGCTTCGCGTCTGCTGGAGTCGATGGGGGCACAGGTGCATGTGTTCGACCCAACCGGGCTTCCGCAACCAGACACCGTACCGGAAACGCATCCCAAGGTGCAGGAGCTGCGCGACCTTGCGGCCTGGTCGGAGGGCATGGTCTGGTGTTCTCCAGAGCGCCATGGCGCGATGACCGGAATCATGAAGAGTCAGATTGACTGGATACCACTGTCCATCGGTGCGGTGCGTCCTACCCAGGGCAAGACGCTGGCCGTGATGGAGGTCAGCGGTGGCTCGCAGTCGTTCAACGCGGTCAATCAGTTGCGTATTCTCGGCAGGTGGATGCGCATGCTGACCATCCCGAACCAAAGTAGCGTTGCAAAAGCGTTCCTGGAGTTCGACGAGGCGGGCCGCATGAAGCCTTCTGCCTACTATGACCGGGTGGTCGACGTCATGGAGGAACTGCTCAAGTTCACGCTGCTTACCCGTGATGTCGCGCCTTACTTGGTGGACCGCTACAGCGAGCGCAAGGAATCGGCTAAAGAGCTGTCAATACGGGTAAATCAGAAGGCCATCTAATTGGCGCTCTGAACTATTACGCCGCCCTTGAACGGAGCAACTGGCTCAGCGTGAAATTCGCCCAAAAAACCGGGCTCGGTATTTAACGACCGCAGGGCTGGCTAGTTCGGGTAAACGTGACCATCGATGCGCCTGATTCACATTAAAGTGCGTTCACTAGCATTCTGAGGAGTTTTTCGAATGAATCGAATTGCCATGACAGCGCTTGCCACCGCAGCGGCCCTCTACACGGGAGTTGCCAGTGCCCAATCCGTGCTGACCGTCTCGAGCTGGGTACCGCCAACCCACTCAATCAGTACGACGCAAAAAGAATGGTGTGACTTGCTGGAGAAGAATACTTCGGCCAAGATCAAGTGCAACATCCTGCCACGCGCGGTGTCCGCCCCAGCTGGAGCTTATGACGCTGTCAAGAATGGCCTGGTGGATGTTTCATTTGTGGTCCATGGTTACACCCCTGGGCGCTTTGTCGCAGTAGAGATGGCTGAGTTTCCGTTCCTGGGCAATTTTGCGGAGCCGATCTCCGTTGCATTCAACAAAATTGCGACTAAATACCCGCGTTTCGCGCAGGAACATCAGGGGGTCAAAGTGCTGGCTTATTTCACGCACGGTCCCGGAATCGTATTCAACACCAAGAAGCCGATTGCCAAAACCGAGGACCTGAGCGGGCTGAAGTTCCGTATCGGGGGCGGGATGGTCAACGAAATTACCAAGACTTTGGGAATGAACGTGACGCTCAAGCCGGCCACCGAGTCGTACGAATTGTTGTCAGGCGGGGTAATGGATGGAACGTTGCTCCCGGCCGAATCCACGGAGTCGTTCAAGATCGACAAACTCATCAAGCACGCAACGCTGTTTCCGGGTGGCCTGTACAACACCAGCTTCGTGGCGATCATGAACCAGGCCCGTTACGACAAGCTCAGTGCCGACGAGAAGAAGGCGGTCGATACCATCTCGGGCGAAAACTACGCGCGCATGTTCGGACGCAGCTGGGACCGGGTGGACCGGCGAGGAATGGCATTGATGCAGGCCAATGGCGTCCAGATTGTCAAGGCTGACGCGAAATTCGTTGCCGACGTGAAAAGCAAGACGGCGGGACTGGAAGCGAAATGGGTCAGCGACGCACAGGCCAAGGGCCTCAACGATGCCGCAAAAATCCTGGCGGAATTCCGCGCAGAGATCGCCAAGCAGGAAAAGTAGCCAGCAGTCATTCAACCGACGCCCCCGGCGGGCCGGGAACATCCGGTAATTCCTGACCGCGCCCATGCGAAAAACCTCGCACCTTTGAGCGCCTCCGTTTCCCACGCGACCGACCTTTGTCTGCGTTTCACCGACAACGTGCGATCCACCGCGCAGTAAGTTTCTCCTGCACCGTATTTTGGCGCAGGCGGTCGTTCAATCTCGGCCAATCGACGCGGTCGAGATCCTGATCCTGGTTGAAACACGAGAACACATATTTGATCGAGCCGTCCGGCATCTTGTGTGGCTGCAGGCATTGGCCGCAAATCTCTTTCATCATGCACTGCATCGGCGAATTGATCGAACCAACCGCGAAATGCGACGTCTTCAGATAAGGCCGCAGCACCTCGTGCCGCGCTTGCGCTACCGCTGCCATCATGCGATCGGAGCCGATGGCAATGATACGATCCGCATCTTGCAGGCGAATCGGCGTCGAGCCAAGGCGTCCTTCGGCGTAATCGCATAACGCCTGCACGATATTGCCGACGAACGTTTTGTCCTGCGCGCGCTGCGGTTTGAAACCCGGTCCTTGATCCGAGCACCACACCACCAAATCGGACGCTGCTTCAATCTCCTCAATCTTGTAGCGGTCGATCATCTTTTTGTACCCGGCGAAGTAAAGCACCCTGGAGCCCAGCGCCTTGAGCGCCGCACCAATCGAGAACAGCACCGCATTGCCGAGTCCACCTCCGACCAGCAAGACGGTTTCGCCTGGCGCTATGTGCGTCGCAGCGCCGGTCGGGCCCATCAGCACTACCGGATCTCCGGCCTTCAGGTCGGCGCAAAGATCGGAAGATCCGCCCATTTCAAGCACGATCGTCGAGAGCAGTCCCTGGACCACATCGGTAGCGGCACCTGTCAGTGCCAATCCCTCCATCGTCAGTTTGGTGGAGGGCAAGCCGCCAGCGGATCGCGCACTTAACGATTCGAAGTTTTGCAGGCGATAGAACTGGCCGGGCTTGAAATTGCGCGCGGCGGCGGGCGCCTTGACCACGACCTCGACAATGGTGGGTGTGAGGCGGTGCACTGCATGCACCGTGGCGCGCCATTGCTGATCGAGATGCGTCAAGAAGTCGGCTTCCAGGCTGGCCCCAACCGGGGACTTTTGCCGCAGCACACGGGTGACAATCGGAAAGCCCTGCCTGGCCGATCCGAGGGCCTTCACCACATTGCCGAAGTAAGAGGGGTGCAAGTCGCCGAAATAGGACACGAACCGTCCATCGTCGGACTTGGTCAACAAAACTCTCGGCAGCGACGGCTTGGAAGTGGATGCCTCGGGCGTCACCGGGATGCCGGCCTCATCGATCGCTGCAAAATATTTCCCGTCCAGCTTGAAACGGCTTCGCAATGCTTCATCGCCCTCGCGCGCCAGAACCGTATTGGGCGAGGTGCCGGCTGCATAGAAGACGGCGCGTGCATTCAGCGTGACTTCATCGCCATCACTCCAGACACCATCCTCGCTTCGAATCTGTTTTCTGAACGCGAGCGCGTTGACGGCACCGAAGTCGTCGACCTCCACCGCACTCGGGCTTAGGCATTCGGCGAACTCAATGCCTTCCTGAAGCGCCAATTCCACCTCCTCATGATTCAGCGTGTAGGCCGGGCTGTCGATCAGGCGCTTACGGTACGCAATGGTTGAGCCGCCCCAGTCGCGCAGCAGCGCGATGATGTCGGGTTCACGGCCTTGTTCGGCGGCAGCGGTGCGCTCGATCCGCACGGCGCGTGCATGCGCAATAAATTCCAGTGCGATCTCGCGTTCCTCCGGGACCATTGAAAACAGAACTTCTTCAATTCCAACGATTTCGGCACGGGCCAGAAATTTTTCGATTTGCACCACGTAGTAGGCGAGCGACTCCGTGGCGGTATCGATTGCCGTGAGGCCGCCTCCGATCACCACGATCGGAAGCCTCACCTGCATATTGGCGATTGAATCGTTCTTGGCCGCACCGGTGAGTTGCAGTCCCATCAGGAAATCGCTCGCGGTGCGCACGCCGCGCGCGAGGCCATTGGGAATGTCGAGCGTGGTCGGTTTTCCCGCCCCCATGGCCAGGGCTACATGGTCGAACCCAAGTGCCCACGCATCGTCCAGCGTGACCGTGCCCCCAAAACGCACCCCGCCGAACAGCGAAAACCCGGCGCGGCGTTCGAGCAGCAGCCGAACGACCTTGAGAAAGCTCTTGTCCCAGCGCACCGTGATGCCGTACTCTGCCACGCCCCCAAATCCGGCCATGACACGATCGTCGAGAGACTCCTTGATCGTGGCGAAATCGCGTACTGGGTCGAAGACAGAGCGCGACCCGTCGAGGTTCACACCGCACAACTGCGCCGGCAGGGGCTCGATCTTCAGTCCGTCGATGCCAACCACGGTGTGCCCGTCATTGAGCAAATTGTGTGCAAGACCAAAGCCGGCCGGGCCCATGCCGGCAACCAACACGCGGTATCCACTGGGAACGGCCGGCAGCGGTCGCCGGATATTGAGCGGATTCCAGCGCGTTAGCAGTGAGTAGATCTCGAAACCGTAGGGCAGTTCGAGCACGTCCTTCAGGGTGCGGGTCTCGGCTTGCGGAATATCGACCGGTTCCTGCTTCTGGTAGATGCATGATTTCATGCAGTCATTGCAAATGCGGTGGCCGGTCGCAGCGGCCAGCGGGTTGTCCACCGTGATGATGGCCAATGCGCCGATGGCATGGCCCGCCACCTTGGCGCTGTGGAATTCAGATATTTTTTCTTCCAGCGGGCAGCCCGTGAGCTTGACGCCGAAGACCGTCTTCTTGAAGACTACCGACCTTTCCTTGCTACCGGCTGCATCCTTGGTTGGTTGTTCCCGCAGGCCTGTGGAGCACGAATCTTTCCCCTGCCGGTGACACCAGATGCAATAGTTGGCCTCGTCCAACGCCCCCGCCAGATCGGTGCCGCGGTCTGTGAGCTTGAAGCCTTCGCGTCTGCGGATTTGCCCGGGTTTGATCGTGAATGTCGTAAACCGACCGTCCTGGCGATCAACTGCATGGTCGATCAGGCGCAATGGATCGATCTTGCCGGGGGCCTTGAACAAGATGCCTCGGTGGTGACGCTGCCCGCCGGCTTCGGTGAGCAATGCCCACGCCGCGTACCGGAGCGCCAGGTCGAGCGCTACGGAAAAAGTGGTTTCATCCGCCTGCCAGCGCATTACATTACGCGCGAATGCCAACTCGAACGCAGCAAGGCCGGTCGCCGTTTCGCCGACAGGCGCGCCGAGCAGGTGTTCCAGCTCGGCGCAAAGTCGCAGGCCGTCCATCGCGGCAAGCTCGGCCGCGTCGAACGCCCTGGCCGCTTTGCGTTGCACGAACTGGCGTTTGACCTCAAAAAGCGGCGCCAGCGCTTGATGCCGCTGCGCGAGCGCGCTGACCTGCACGGAAATGCCGAACAGCTTGCCGATGAAATCGTCCATATGCGGCGCCAGGTCGAGCAGCAGCTGCGATTCCAGCTTCGCGTCAAGCCCCAGCGGGTCGCGTCGCGCCGCGTTCAGCCGGTTTGCCAATGCGCCATCGCCCGTTGCCAATTCGGCCAAGAAAGCCACGTCGACTTCCAGCAGCCCGGCGCGGGTGTACAGACTGTGGAAATCGATATCGAACCCGAGCTTCATTCACTAATCCCTGCAGCAGAAAAAATGACCGCGCGCATGCGGCTGAGCGTTGCAATTGCGTCTGTCAACCCCGATCAAGATACGCGAGCTTGTTTTTCGTATCTTTCCAGTCGTCTGCGTCGGCGGGCGCGCTTTTAGCCTTGGTGATCGTCTTCCAGGCCTTGGCGAGTTCGGCATTGAGATCCGTGAAATGCCTATGATCTTCAGGCACGTCTTCTTCCGCATAGATGGCGTTAACCGGGCACTCCGGAATACAAACCGCACAGTCGATACATTCGTCCGGGTCGATGACCAGCATGTTGGGGCCTTCACGAAAACAGTCGACCGGGCAGACTTCCACGCAGTCGGTGTACTTGCATTTGATGCACGATTCGGTAACGACATAGGTCATAGCGCGGAGTTCTCAAGTCTGGCAAATCAAGTCTGGCAAATAGTGGGTAGATTGCTCTTCAGGGTCACTGGTCGGCGGCACTCAGCGACCGTGAGTCATCGGTTCGTTCCACCTGGTCTTCACGCAGCATGGCGCGTGACACTCTTGCGACGCTGGCGGGTATCGACCAGGGCCAGTGCGGTTTTGGGCGGTTCGACGGGCACCGCAAAAAGGCCGGATGAAATCAACCGCGTGAACGTCGAGGCTATGGCGTCCAACTGCAGATCGCCCGAGACGCGCGACCAACGCGCCACGGCGTTGCACATGCCCAGGATGGCAAGTACCGTGATTTTGCGGTCGATGTCTTTTGAAATCACGCCCCGGGTCTGCCCTTCGACCAGCAATGCGTGCCAGAGCTCCTCGTAATTGCGGGCCAGGGCGTCCAAAGGGCGGCGCACCGCTGACGGCAGCTCGCGACGCTGGAACAGGAAAGCGTGCACATAGAACCGGTTATCAATCAGCGGCTCCAGATGCGCACGAATGGCCTGTTCGACCTTCTGCTCGACTGCCAACTCCGTGGCCTGGATTGCCGCCAGCCGCTCCACGAATTGTGTTGCTCCGTAGTTGCAGATCGCCTCCAGGATCGTCGCCTTGGACGGAAAGTAGTAATAAAGCGCCGCCGGCTGCACGCCGCAACGCTCGGCTATTTCGCGCATCCCCGCGCCCTGGTAGCCGCGCTGTGCAAACACGTCTGCGGCGATGCGCAAAAGTTCGTCGCGCCGCCGCGACTGAACTTCGGTCAGCCCGCTCGCAGGTTGAGAAATCATGCCTTGGGTACGCCTTATCGGTAAATTACAACTGTTAGAAACGGCTCCAAATATACGGTTGATCTAAAAAGGGGTCAAGCCGTTTATGGCTGGCATATTGGCAAATATTTGAACGGGTGAACACACTGTTGACATGATTGAACACTGGTTATAGTATGGCGTCGTGCGACGTTCAAGTCGGTTTGCTGCCGGCTTTTTGTGAGGGAATGGCAATGGGTTCGGTTCAGGAAGTGGAACGGCTGACGCAGGAGCGGCAACCATCCAGCGAGGGGCCATATCGCCTTCAAGGAGAACCTCGCCACGCCAAGGACGCGGCCTGCGGCTTCGAGGTGCTGGATACTTTTGAGCGCTTCAACCAATCGAACGATATTTACACCCGTGGACAGTGGGATTCGCGTATCCGTTCAGAGAAAGTGCTCAACTGGTTCAAAGGAATGTTTAAGCCCGGGCTGGGCGCGCGCAACGCCGACGGTTATTCGGTGCGCGATTTCGCGTTGCGCAATGCGGGCTGGATGGGTGCCAATCTGACCATTCAGCGCAGCCTGCACCAAGGCCGCGTGGACGGTTTTCTTGACCCGATCCGGCCTTACTCCGAACCCAGTCCTGAACAGGTTCCGGTCGAATCTCCAGGCGCCATGGCCGAAGAGATAAAGCGCGTGAGCCGTCTGTTCGGTGCCGATGGGGTCGGCATAACCCACGCGGATCTGCGTTGGCACTACACCAAGAGCTTTTCTACCAAGGCCCTGGCGGAGAAGCCTTCCGAGATTCCGGAGGGTCTTTCCAACGTGATTGTCATCGTCACTGCGATGCATTACGACGCGGTCAAATGTTATCCATCAGCCACGGCCGGGATCGCAGTCGGCCACGGCTACTCTCGCGATTGCGAACTGGCGCAAAGCATCGCCACTTACGTTTTGAACCTCGGGTATCGCGCGATCGCGAGTGTCAACGACACGTCGCTCGCCATTCCATATGCAATCCAGGCCGGCTTGGGGGAGTACGGCCGCAACGGCCTTTTGATCACGAAGGATTTTGGACCGCGCGTACGCATTGGACGCATCTACACGGACATGCCACTGACCCACGACGAACCGATCCGTTTTGGGGTGCGCGAATTCTGCGACACGACCTGCCGTCGTTGTGCCGAGGCTTGCCCTCCCAAAGCCATTTCCTTCGGCCCGCCGACGGAGGTGATACCGAACCAGTCGTCGATCATCGGCATTCGCAAATGGCAGGTCGACGCCGAAAAGTGTTTCAAGTTCTGGGTCAACCAGGCTACCGAATGCGGCATCTGCATGCGCGTATGCCCCTATAACAAGGACATCTCGCGCTGGTGGTCACGGTGGTACTTTCGCGCCTGGCGCCGCCTCGCGGCGTCGCCCTTCAAGAAAACGGCGTTATGGCTGGACGTGAAGCTGGGTTTTGGCAAGCGCATGAAGCCCAGTCAGTTCTGGCAGCAGTTCCGATCCAAATGAACCTGGTCCGGGCCTTCCAATCGACGGTTCGCCACCACGGGCCGCGCCCCGCCATGCTGGACGCCAACCGCACGTATTCGTGGTCCGAATTCGGCCAGCGAGTGGCTCTTGCCGCTGGCATGCTGCAGCAACTGGGAGTATTGCCCGGCAAACGCTTTGGCATCTTGTCGCGCAACGGATTTCGCTATGAAGAACTCAAGTGGGCCGGCTTCTGGCTCGGCGCGATCCCGGTTCCGGTGAGCTTCCGGCTGGCGCCACCCGAGATTGCACAGATCCTGGAGGACGCGCAGTGTACCCACGTCATGGTCGAAATCGCATTCGCGGCCCTGCTGGAGCATCCTGCCCTCGCGGGCTGGCAATCGCGCATGACGCTGTTTGGCGAAAGCGCCGGCGACAACGCAGAGACCTACGAAAAATTGCTCGCCACAGCGAGACCGCCTGCCGCGAGCGACCCCGATCCCGATTCAGATGCGCTGCTTCTGTACACCGGGGGCACCACTGGCCGCTGCAAGGGTGTCCGCTTGTCGCACACCAACATTTTGTCCAACAACATCGCCTTTGGATTGGCGGTTGGCGCGCGTCCGGAACACGTTTACCTGCATGCAGCGCCGATGTTTCACTCGGCCGGTCTGCTGGCGCTGGGCTGGTTCCTGCAGGGCGCGGCGCAATGTTTTTTGCCGATGTTCTCGCCCCAGTCGTTCCTGGATGCGGTGGCGCGTTACCGGGTCGGTGCTGTGGTGAGCGTGCCCACCATGTTGATCGGGGTGGTTTCCAATCCCGAATTCGCCGCAGCGGATATTTCATCACTGCGGGTTCTGATCTATGGCGCCGCTCCGATGGCACTGGACTGGATCGACCGTGTTGCCGCCGCGTTTCCGGCGGTAGAGCTTTTTAACTGCTACGGCCTCACCGAGACTGCGCCCGACCTCACGATCTTCAATTCACGCGAGTTTCGAGCCGCGATTGAAGAACGGCGCACGACCGGCTCAAGCGGCGGGCCGCTTCTGTCGGTCGGCAAACCCAACGCGCTCAATGAACTGCGGGTGGTGGGGCCCGATGGCCGCGTGCTCGCAACCGGCGAGGCCGGCGAACTGATTGCGCGCGGCCCGAACATCATGCTGGGTTACCAGGACCGGCCCGAGGAAACCAGTTCGGCGCTGCGCGAGGGCTGGCTGTACACCGGAGACGTTGCGCGCATTGACGCGTCGGGGTACGTGTACCTGCTTGATCGCCTCAAGGACATGGTGATCACCGGAGGTGAAAACGTTTACTCTTCGGAAGTGGAGGCTGTTTTGCACCAACATCCGGCTGTCGCGGAGGCGGTGATTGTCGCCATGCCGGATGAGCGCCTGGGTGAAATCGTCACTGCGGTGATTGTGCTCAAACCCGGAGCAAGTTCCAGTGGCGACGAAATAGCCACGCACTGCCGCAAATTCCTGGGAGGTTTCAAAGTGCCGCGCCGCTACCAGTTTGTGGAAAATTTACCTAAGAGCGCGCTCGGCAAGGTGCTGAAAGGCGATATTCGAAAATCCTACTTACGGGAGAATCACAATGCTTGACCTCGCGGAACTCGTGCAATCGGCGATCGCTCCCGACCTGGATGCCACGATGGCGATGGCGCGCAGCGACGATATTCGCAAGCTCGCGCTTGCGGCGGGCGTGGACGTTGTCGGAATCGCCCCGGTCGATCGCTGGGAGGAGTTCGTTCCGCCTGGGTCCCGACCTTACGACATCTTGCCCGGTGCAAAAACCGTGGTGGTGGTTGGTGTGCGCGGACCGTCGGCAGGCGCCTGGCAATCGCCCGACCACCGGTTGATCGAGATGAACGGTTACGACTTCGCCAACGACCGCGTGATTCACCTGGTCGCCGACCACATCGAGCGCGAATACGGCTATCAAGCGATCCAGGCGCCAGGGTTGCCGGTGGGCGGACATCAGCCCGCGTTCTCGATGATGTTGGCGGCGGTGCTGGCGGGTCTGGGGACACGTTCGTTTGCGGCCAACATCATCCTGAATCCGAAGTACGGCTTGTTGTATTACTCGGCATGTATCACCACGCTGGAATTGCCAGTCGATGCGATGCTCGAGCAGGATGTATGCCCTGCGCCGATGTGTGTGCAGGTCTACAAGGCTGGCGGTCGCACGCCGTGCCAGGCGGCTTGTCCGTCCGACGAAGGCGGATGCCTGCACGGCACCATTGGAGCGGACAACCGAATCGAATCGACCTACTATGACCGCGAGCGCTGCGTCTCGCGCGCGATGAATTTCGGTATCAATAGCTTCCAGAAAGGGCTCGAGCAGATCGCGAACGAGGATGACTCCGAACGTCGGCGCATGATGATCCACTCCGATTTCTTCACCCGCTCCGCTTCGGCGATCGCGTTTTACAAGGAATCGGTCGCACAGTGTTTCGAATGCATGCGCGTGTGCCCGATCGGCCGCGCCGAACGGAAGTTGAAATGAGAGCGCGACCGGATTCCCAAGGCGCTCTGCTCCCCGCCGGGGGGACCTGCGCAAAGCGCCGCAAGGAGATCGCGTGAGCCCCGCCGACCTGGACCAGATGCAGACTTACCGGCGCGAGCTCGACGACGTGGCGCGCAAGTCCGGTGCCCTTGTGACCGGGGTCGCCGACGCCGAGGCCTTCACGGCGGCGATGGAAGGACAACGTCCGACCGAGTTGTTGCCCGGTTGCAAGACCGTGTTCGTTCTGGGAGGCGCGCAACCACGCGCGGGTGACTGGAAAAGCCCGTCGTACCGCCACATGGAGACCACGTCCACGTCAGACCGCCTCACCGCGATGGGCAACCGTATTGCGCAACATATCGAACGCCGTTGCGGCTACTACGCGGTCACGGTTCCACCCGGCGTTGACCGGGCGCGCCGACCGTTCCTGAACATCGCTCTGGCCGCAGAGCTGGCTGGCTGCGGTTCGCCCAGTCTGGCCGGGCCGGTGCTGCATCCGGAGCACGGCTTCATGTATTACACGGCAGTGCTCACGACCCTTCCATTGGCGGCGGATGGCCCGCTCAAGCAGCCCGCGTGCCCGGCGCCGGAATGCGTGTCGATGTGGAACGAGGCCGGCACCACCCCCTGCATGGCAACCTGCCCGATCGATGAAGGCGGCTGCCTGGGTGGCAAGCTCGAGGACGGTCGAATCAAGGAGCGCCGCTACGACGTGGCACGCTGCACGACCCGCGTACATACCTCTTTCATTCCAGGGTTCCAGAAGGCGCTTGAAGCCGTGTTCGACGAGCCGGCCAAAGAGAAACGCAAAATGATCCTGTACTCTTCGCAGTTCACGCGCACACTGTGGTCGATGTCCTACTCGAACGTCAGTCAGGGCCAGTGTTTCGAATGTATGCGGGTGTGCCCGGTCGGATCCAAACAGCGCGACCTGCGCTAGCCTAGGAGCATACGCATGGGGTTTTACTTCGTCGATACCGCGCTTTACCACCAGTACAAGGGCCAGGTGCTCGCGATGTCGCAGGCGATCCAGATCAATTATCCCGAGCACCTTCCACCGGAGCGGCGGCAGCCTGGGTTTTCCGACCGCCAGATCGCCGAAAAACTGGGGATCGAGGAACGCGTGGTGCGCGAAATCCGCTGTGTCGCAGAGCGCGAGTTTTACCCGATCGACGAATGGGAGGCGGCGCTTGAATTCAAGGACCGCGCGTGCAAGGGTTTCGCAGCGGGAGGCGTAGCCTTCTCGACCAAGAAATACATCGACCGAGCCAAGGCCGACAAAGCGGCAAAAGCGCCAGGCTCACCTTGAGGCAGGATGCGTTGTGGTGACGATGTCCTCAGCGTTGGAACGCGCGCGCCGTCAGCAGGCCGGGCGCCCTGCGATCATCACGCCGGAGCGCACGTTTTCCTGGACCCAGCATGTCGAACGTGTGGCGCGCCTTGCAGGGGGTTTGAAGAGATTGGGGCTCGCGCCCGCAGACCACTTCGGCATCTTGTCACGCAACTCGTTCCGCCAGGCCGAGCTGTTTCATGCGGGTTACTGGTCCGGTGTGATTCCGGTACCGGTCAATGTCCGGCTTGCGCCGCGCGAAATCGCTTTCGCATTGAAGGATTCGGGCTGCGATCTTTTGGTAGTCGATCCGCTTTTCATGCCCATGCTGGACAAGGACGAACTCGCACCCTGGCGTGACCGTGTCATGCCATTGGATGGCGTCGATGCGGGTTCCCGGTCCCATGAGGGGCTGATTGCCAGGTCCGACCCCGTGTCTCGACGCGACGCCCACGAAGACGACGACGCGATCCTGATCTACACCGGTGGCACCACGGGTCGCGCCAAGGGCGTGCGCCTCACGCATCGCAACATCGTCTCGAACGCGATGCAGGTCGGTCTCACATTGGGTATCCGGCATGACGACATCTACCTGCATGTCGCGCCGATGTTCCATTCTGCGGACTTGTTGGGTACCGCGCTGACGCTGACCGGCGGGGCGCACGTCTACCTGCCTGAATTCAGCCCGGCTGCGTTCCTGGGCGCGATCCAGGCGTCTCGGGTCACATTCACGATGCTGCCTCCCACGATGCTCATGATGGTGCTGCAGCATCCGGAATTCAGCCAATACGACCTGTCGTCTCTGCGCATCCAGGTCTATGGCAGCTCACCGATGGCGCAGCCGTGGATCCTGCGCGCGCTCGAATCGTTGCCGGGCGCTCAGGTGACGCAGGGATACGGCCTGACGGAGACCGCGCCGATCTTGTCCTTCTTGGAACATCGGCATCACCTGGAGGCGATTGCCACCGGCAATGTTGCGCGGCTGGGCAGCGCCGGCAAGACGCTGGCCGGGATCGATCTGCGAATCGTCGACGAGGCGGGCAACGATGTTGCGCAAGGCGGCTCGGGAGAGGTGGTCGTGCGCGGCCCCAACATTGCGCCAAGTTATTACCTTCAACCGGAGGCAAACCAGGAGGCGTTTCGGGCCGGCTGGTTCCACACCGGCGACATCGGGCGTGAAGACGAAGAAGGATTTTTGTATCTACTTGATCGCAAGAAGGACATGATCGTGACCGGCGGGGAAAACGTCTACTCGTCGGAAGTCGAGTCCGCGTTGTTCACACATCCCGGCGTCGCCGAGGCTGCAGTCATAGCAGTCCCCGACGATATCTATGGCGAGCGAGTGTTCGCAGTGGTCGTCGCCAAAGCGGGCGTGACCCTCACTGAAGCCGAACTGATCACGCATTGCCGCGACCGCATCGGCGGGTACAAAATTCCGCGCCGGTTCGCCTTCGTCGACGTGCTTCCGAAAAGCGCGCTTGGAAAGATTCTCAAGGCCGATCTGCGCAAGCGTTTTGGCGCCAGGGATCCAACCGAACGGACCTGACCGCGCCAGGCAGCGATGAAATCGCGTCAAGCTGCGCTCTATCGCCGCCGATGCGAGGATGACCTTTGTCGCGGCAAAGCTGACCGGACAGCAGCGGCGTTGACGCCGACCGGTCATGCTACTTGCGTCTGCGCTCGTAGTCTTCGATGGCGCGGGCCAGGTCCAGGTATTCCACGCAGCTACGGTTGCCGCAGAGTTGTTCCAGAGTGGCCAGATGGACACGGGCCTGGTTCGGCTTGTGGTCCATCAGGTAGGCCTCCCCGATGTACTCGTGCGCGCCGCGGTGACCCGGGTCAAGACGCAAAGCCTGGCGATAGTGCACGAACGCCCGGGTCAGATCGGGCTGCGGCTGTTTGCGAAACGCGTAGGCCAACAGGTTGTGCACGTCCGCGTTGGCCGGTTCGTCCTGAACTGCCTCCTGCAACTCCGCCAACGCGTTGCTCCAGTCGTTGGCCTGGATAGCGTCGCGCGCCCGGTTCAGCCTCTCGGCGACTGCGGGTGTGCCGGACGTGGCCTCGTAGCGGGCCCACGCAGGAGCTGCGTGTACCCAGAACACGGCGGCAAGAAGACCTGGCAACAGTGCTTGGCGCATGGAACGCTCCTAGGATGAATGGGAACCATGACCGAGTTTGTACCCTATCCGGCAGCGCTGGGACGCAACCCGGTGGTGCACATGGTTGTCACACCAATGTCACCAAAAGAGCGCAACCTACCTGGACCCTTCTTCATCCCCAAAGCACAACTTGCACACCATGAAACAGTCAATTGCCAAACTATCCGACAGCTTCAACAATGAGGACTCCAACAGCAGCTCGAACCCCCATTTCGACGATGTTGTCAATGTTCGACTAAGCCGCCGCGCAATGCTGCGTGGCGGAGTTGCCGCCACCACGAGCGCCGTATTCGGCACTGCAGCACTGAGCGGTTGCGCCAGCATGGGCGGCATGGCAAACCGCATTGACACGCTGGGCTTTGCACCCGTCCCACGCAGCCTGGCCGACACGGTGATCGTTCCGGCGGGCTACAAGGCCCAGGTCATCGTCGCGCTCGGCGACCCCCTGCTGCCGGGTACTGCGGCATTCAAGAACGACGGCACCGACACCGACTTTGACAAGCGCTCCGGCGACCACCATGACGGCATGGAATGGTTCAGCCTGGACGCCAGCGGCAAGGCCTCTGCGACCTACAACTCGCGCGGTCTGATTGCCATGAATCACGAAGCCACGACCGACGAGAAGCTTTCGTCGTTCTTCATACACGCCGACGGTGGCACATCGACCCTGCCCCGCAAAGGCGATGAAGTCGACAAGGAGCTGATGATCCACGGCCTGTCGGTAGTGGAAGTCCAGTCCCAGGGCAGCAGCTGGGCGTACAAGGCGGACTCGCAGTTCAACCACCGCGTCACCACCATGTCGGATGCGGTGATCATGGGGCCGGCTCGGGGCAGCCCGCACCTGGCGACCAGGTTCAACCAGGACGCCACCCGTTCGCGCGGCACCCTCAACAACTGCGGCACCGGCAAGACACCCTGGGGCACCTACGCCTCCGGCGAAGAAAACTGGTTCGGATATTTCTCGCGTCCCGCCAACGACAACGACCGGCGCGGTCGCAACGACAAGTCGGTGGTTGCGCTCAACCGTTATGGACGCGCTGCCGGCGCACCGAGCCGCCACGGCTGGGAGACTGGCGGAACGGCTGACAGGTATGTGCGCTGGAACAACGGCGCGACCGGCGCCTCGGCGCGCGAAGACTACCGCAACGAGATGAACACCTTTGGCTACATCGTGGAAATCGACCCCTACGACAAGAGCCAGCCAGTGCACAAACGTACCGCACTGGGCCGCATGGGCCACGAGAACGTGACCTTTGCGATCCCGGTCGCCGGCCAACCCATCGTGGCCTACATGGGCGACGACGCGCGTGGCGAATACATCTACAAGTTCGTGTCGGACGCCAAATGGGAGTCGCAGGACGCCAACCCGGCCAACCGCCTGGTCACGGGCAGCAAATACCTCGACCGGGGCACCCTGTTTGTTGCCAAGTTCCGCGAAGACGGCGCCGGCGAATGGATCGAGTTGTCGATGAAGAATCCGATCGTGGCAGCGAATCCCGACTTTGAATTCACCTCCGACGCCGAGGTGGCCATCTTCACCCGCCTCGCCGCCGACGCCGTGGGTGCAACCCGGATGGACCGCCCGGAGTGGGGCGGCGTCAACCCGCGCAACGGCGAGATTTACTTCACGCTGACCAACAACAGCAACCGCACGGTGGATGGCGAGGTCGCCACCGACGCGGCCAATCCGCGTTTTTACCGCGACATGCGCGGCACGCGCCAACAACTTGGCAACGTGAACGGGCACATCCTGCGCCTGGCTGAAGCCAAGCCGACCGACGCGCGCTTCAAGTGGGACATCTACCTGTTCGCCTCCGAGGCCGGTGCCGACAAGGCCATGGTCAATTTGTCCAACCTGTCCGACGCCAACGACATGTCGTCACCCGACGGCCTGGTGTTCAGCCCGGCCACCGGAATTTGCTGGATCCAGACCGACGACGGCGCCTACACCGACCAGACCAACTGCATGATGCTGGCCGCGCTGCCAGGAAAGCTGGGCGACGGCGGCAAACGCACACTCACGTACAAGCGCTCTGACGGCAGCGAAAAGCGGGTCGATACGCAGATCGGCAAGCCGCAAAGTGAGGCCACCCTGAAGCGCTTCCTGGTCGGACCGAAGGGCGCCGAGATCACCGGCTGGTGCGAAACACCGGACGGGCGGGCGATCTTCATCAACATCCAGCACCCCGGCGAAAACACCAAAATGGCCGATGTCCGCGACCCGTCCAAATACGAGAGCCAATGGCCTGCCAACGCCGGCTACGGCGCTGGAAGACGGCCGCGCTCGGCCACCATCGTGATCACGAAGAACGACGGTGGGGTGATCGGCAGCTGAACGCCGCAGGCCCGGCGCATACGTATTGCGCGGTGCGACCGGGCTTCGTTCCGGGCTTCGTTGAGCGGGGGCCGCAACGCGGCCAACCTTTGCTGTGGCCTGCACCTGCGCCCGCCCTGCCCGGCGGCTGTACGTTCCGACCGCGTTGTCCCAAGGCTATCGATCATGCGCGCGGACGGTGCCGGTGCTGGTGGACCAAGGTGCGGCAGGGCAAGCTGCCTGCGTGCACTTGCACACGCCAGGCGCCCCTGGCGCAGCGGCGGCCACGGCGGCCACGGCGTGAGCAAGCACGCCAATCCCGTGACGCGCACCGTCAGGGATCGCCTTGGTCAATCCGAACGCCACTGTCAAGTTGCCAGCGTGATTCGAACGATGCACGACGTTGACTGGGCGACCACCAAAGTCAACCGTCGGTCACATACGCCAGAACACAAATGGGTGTGCAATTGGTACATTCCATGCACAAACAGCCGCCAAACTGCTGCGCGACCTGTACGTCTGGGCCTATGAGCGCTCAACGCAGGAATATCTGGCGATCAAGCAAGATCTGGTTGAACCCGACCCCCTTCGCCTGGCTTGGCGTGACTTCATCAAGCAGACCCTTCGGGAAGTCGTCACACATCCGGGACTTGACCCGCTCTCCAACATTCGGCGATCCGTGGCGGCACGTGTGCCGGAGCAAGAGCAGCCCGCAGTGCAGGCCCTGATCGTCGAAGAACTCCGACGGCTGCACGAGGGCGTCCTCGCACGCTATGGTCTGCGGCCGTCTGAATACGCGGCGTGGAAAGCCGTCCAAGGGCATTGACGGACGCGGGTTCGATCCCGGATTCCGCGTCTGACGGCCTGCCAGGCTTGCAGCACGTTGGCATCGAGCGGCACCGTCTGCACGTGTCGGCTCATGACGTCCGCCACGCGCGTGAGCGGTCGTCGCGCCTGGCCACCCTGCGCGGCGGCTGCATAGGCGGCCAGCACGCCGCTGCGGGCCGTAGCGGTGGCGGATGGCGGCGGCGGGTCATCGGTCGCCGCACGCGGTTCAAACGCGTCGTGGCCAACCGGCGCGATGCACCGCGCACGCGCCACCGCGCTCGTCGGAGCCACCTGACGCCATTGCTCCAGGCTGCCGCTGAACACGCGGCCGGCGTTCGAATAGACATGGAACATGGGCATTCACTCCTTCGGCGTGGGTCGTTGTCCGTGGCATCGAAACTCGGCACCAATTGTTGCCCGGCGCGATGGCCAGTGCCGGGCGGGGCGCAACGCGGCCTCTTCGATGGCACCGCCCAGGCCGAGCGCTGCCAATACTGAAGCGACCCCCCAATCCACTGCCCTGAAAGCCTGGCCGGCGCACGCCACGCTAGCCGTAACTGAACAACACATACGCATTGAGCACATACACAGCTCCCAGCGCTACGCTGGCCCAGCTGGCCAGGCGCATGACTCGTCCAGCCGGCTTTGTCAGCAGCGCAATGATTACCACACCGCTCATCAGGATCGCCGACATGGCAGACACCGCGTGCACCTGCGATACCGCACCCAGAATCGGGCCGCGTACATAGAAAATATCGTCGATCGCCAGGATCAGCACGTTGAACAAATTGCTGCCCAGCAGGTTGGCGATCGCCATGTCGACGGCGCCCAGTCGCAGGGCCGACAGCGTCACCACCAGTTCCGGCAGCGACGTCACCATGGCCACCAGCAGCGTGCCGACAAAGCTCTGCGTCCACTGCATGGCCAGCGCCAGATCGGTGGCGATGAAGGGCAACCAGACGCCCGCCGCGACCACGACGCTTGCCGCCAGGCCGAAGCGCCACGCGGCCTGGTGAAGCGACATGTGGGGGTAGCGGCTCGCCGCCTGCTCGGCGCCTGCGGCTACTTGTGAACGCTCGTAGCGGAAAGTGATTCGTACCGCCAGTACGTACAGGACCAGCAACGCCGGCGCAGACAGCCCGACATGCCCGAGCGACCGCGCCAGCGGAAACTGCGATAGGGCCAGCCCCAGGCCGGACACGGCCAGCATGATGATGCCGAAGCCTGCGAGGCCGATGTGGCCCAGACCGGCGCGCTGGAACAGCGGCTCGTCGCGCTTGAGCACATCCAGTACCGCCACGTATGTCAGATTGAGCACACAGGCCCCTAGTACGTTGCCCACCGCGACGTCCGGCGCGTCGGCAAGCGTCACCGAGCTGATGCCGGTGGCCAGTTCGGGCAGCGAGGTGACCGTAGCCAGCAGCGCCAGTCCGACCCAGGCGCCGGACCACCCGGTCTTGTCGGCGATCACATCGGCATAACGCGACAGCAGCGTGCCGGCCACGGCAATCGCGCCGGCGCACAGGGCGAGCTTGGCCCAGATCATTCCGAGCTCGCTCACATTGCCCACGGTGTGCTCCGTGCAATCGGCGTGAGGGCGGACGCAGCGCGCATGCTTTTCACGCGTCCGGTTTACTTGACCAAGGTGACAGGCACGCTCGCCAGTTGCACGACCTTCTGCGCCACCGACCCCATCACCAGGCCGGTGACGGCGCCCATGCCGCGTGTGCCCATCACGATGGCATCGCAGCCGTGCTCGCCGGCGTAGGCCGCGACTTCATCGC
>ENA-ORBV01005780-ORBV01005780.1-microbial-mat-metagenome-genome-assembly--contig:-NODE-5780-length-22396-cov-4.861867_pt1 | contig 22396 bp, 18 predicted proteins | sample MGYA00237777_ERZ505514 | MGnify/ENA primary metagenome ERZ505514 (study PRJEB26160, sample SAMN06269048) | microbial mat metagenome | isolation source: Oligotrophic lake microbial mat | place... | reverse complement strand
CGCTGACGCGGCCGTCGGCCGCATGTTTGCGGTCCTCGGACTCGGCGAAGCGGTCGCGCGATTGATCGGATTCGCGGGCACGGTCTACGTGGCGCGCACACTCGGCGTCGAATCGTACGGCATCATCGCCGTGGCCGCAGCCATCGTGTTGTATTTCGCGCAGATCGCCAACTACTCCGTGGAGATGCTGGGCGCGCGCGAGATCGCCAAGGCGTTGGGCGAGACTGGCGCAGACGACCTTACCTCCGAGCAGTCGGGACGACGAAGCGCATCGATGGAGGCGCGGTGGCGTGTGGCACGTGCCGCCGTCCATCGCATCGTTCCGCCGCTGTTGGCTGCCCGATTGCTGGTGGCGTCGGGGTGCATCGCGTTGCTCGTCACCTGCGGGATGCTCGGCATGGGCACGCCAGAGGGCAGCGTGCTGGCCATCGGTGCGTTCACCCTGCTCGCGGTGGCGTCGAGCACGCGCTTCACCTTCGTGGGGCTCGAGCAGCCCATCACACCCGCCGTCGCGAGCGTCACGGGGGAGTTGCTCTCGCTTGGCATCGTGTTGCTGTTCGTACACAACGCGAGCGATGTGCGCACCGTCCCGATCAGTCGCATCGTCGGCGAAGTGGGGACGTCGGTGTTGATGCTGCTGGTGTTGCGACGGATGGGCGTTTCGCTCTCGCTCGCCCGCGGAGCGGAGGCGCGGACGCGGGCGATGAACGAGGTAGTCAAGCCCGTGTTCTCGGCCGCGACACCGCTCGTCATCCACGCCATGCTCGGTCTGGCGATTTTCAACAGCGACCTGATTTTCCTGCGGGCGATGCGTGATGCGCGCACCGCGGGCATGTACGCGGCCGCCTACACGCTCATCAGCTTTCTGCTCAATCTTGGCGTGACGTACGGCTCGAGTATCCTGCCGGCGCTGTCACGCGCGCACGACGACGCGCCGAAGCAGCAATCCATCTACGATCAGGCGATGCTGCAGATGCTCACCGTCGCCATTCCCGTCGCCGTGGGTGGTGCGCTGCTGGCAGGGGGATTGCTCGACCTGGTGTTCGGATCGCGATATGTCGATGCGGTGCGGCCGCTGCAGATCCTCATGTGGTCGATCGTCGTGGCGTGGGTGCGCAACGTCGTGCAGATCGGACTCATTGCACGCGACCAGCAGGCGTTCATCCTGCGCACCACGATCTGGAGCGCGGCCGTGAACACGGTGTTCAACCTGCTGCTGATCCCGAGCTTCGGGATGATCGGGGCTGCGGCCGCGACGCTCATCACCGAGAGCATTCGCACCCTCGTGGCCCTGTGGTACGCGGAGCGATTGGAGCTGCCCTTTGGTGTGTGGCGCCAGCTGTGGCAGCCAACGTTGGGTGCCACGTGCATGGGCGCGACGGTGTGGTTCGTCCCGTTTCCGCATGTCGTGGTGGCGGTCGCCGCGGGCGCCGCCGTGTACGGGATTGTGCTGCTGGCGACGGGCGGAATTCGCGTGGTGAACGGAAGCGTGCGATTCGGCACGTAGCGGCGACACGTTCGTCACGCGTCGCCGCTACGCAGCCGCTACGACGCCGGCGAGAGACTCCCCAACAACTCGCCGAACCCCCAGGCGCCGAAGATCAGCAACATCGCGGGGGTCGCGGCAACGGCGCGCGCGAGACTGCCCGCAGTCCGTTGTCGTTGCATCACGCGCAGCCAGAGCACAAACGGCACCAGCGGCGACTGCAGGGCAAAGCGCCACCGGCCGCCCCCCTCAGACGCCCGTGTGCGATGTTCCGCGAAGCGGCGCCCCCAGGCGAAACGTTCCCCGATCAGCATACCCAATCGCTCGCCGTCGCCACGTTGCTGCTGCACGCGCAGTTCCGACGCGAGCCATAGCCTCTCGCCGAGCGCGGCGAGTGCATTGTGCACCTCGAGATCGTAGTACGTCCCGCTCCACACCGCTCGCGTCTGCTCGAGCGCCGACCGTTTGTAGCAGATATTCACGTACGACACGAAATCGCGCGGTCCCGAGGCGAATGGCGGTTGGTAGCGATAGAAGTCGCACAGGTAGTCGGCATGCCCCACCAGCGTGTGGCGCCCATCGGCCAGCGCGCCGCCAATCACCCCGTTGGGGAGCGTGGCGTGCAGCGCCACCGCGCGTTCGGCCCAATCGGGCTCGGGGACACTGCGATCTTCCAGCAACCCCACCAGATCGCCCGTGGCGGCGTGCAACCCCACCGTGCGACGGCGGTCGTAGAGTTCGTGCAGACCGGCGTGACTATCCGGCGCCTGCACCGTCTCCACGGCGCCGATGGCCGGAAAGCGGAACTGCGGATACTGCGCCGCGACCGTTTCGATTCCGGTGACGTGGTCGTCCCACGGCACGATCACGTCCAGCGAAGGGGCGTTCCGTTGTCCGGCCAGTGCGGCAAGACAACGACCGAGCTGGGCGCCGCCGTCCACGATGCAGACGATGATCGAGAGTTGCACGGCCGTAGTGTAACCGCCTGACGACGAAGTTGTGAACGGTTCCCGATGATGGCGATTGCTCCGCGACAACTGACCGATCCCTCCTGCAGCACGCGAATCTCGCCTGGTGCCTTCGTGTGTTGCCCAGCGTGTTGCCCAGCGTGTTGCCCGGCGTGTTGCGCAGCGTGTTGCGCATGAGGGAAGTCGTTGGGCATATTCGTGCGCTTGAACCACCGATCGCGCCCTTTTCATGGTGAATCACAATGGTGATGCCCTCGTGAGTGATTCGAGCAACGGAACGCGCGCCGAGCTGCATCGCGTGCGCACGCACTGTCGGGCCTGCGGCGAGGAACGGCTCACCCGTTTCCTGGTGCTCGGCCCACAGCCGCTCGCCAACGCCAACCTTCGCGATCTCGCCGACGCCAGGGATGAGCAGCGCTTTCCGCTCGACGTCTATTTCTGCGAGCAGTGTTCGCTGGTGCAACTCGCCGACGTGATCGATCCGGAAGTGCTCTTCCGTCACTACATCTACGTCACCGGCACGTCCGAAACGATTGCCGCGCACAACGTCGACTACGCACGCACCGTCGTCGAACTGCTCAACCTCGGCCCCGATGATCTCGTGGTCGAAGTGGCCAGCAACGATGGCAGTCTGCTCGCCTGCTTTCAGCCGCATGGCGTGCGTACGCTGGGCGTCGAACCGGCCACCAACATCGCGGCCATCGCGCGCGATCGTGGCGTGGAAACCGTCGGCGATTTCTTCAATGGTGCAACAGGCGCGCGCCTGCGCGTCGAACGTGGCGCCGCACGCGCGGTGATCGGCAACAACGTCCTCGCCCACGTCGATGATACGCAGGACTTTCTGCGCGGCGCCAAGGTGCTCATCGATGGCGATGGTCTCGTCATCACGGAAGTGCCGTACGCGCGCACGATGCTCGAACACCTCGAATACGACACGGTCTACCACGAACATCTCTGCTACTTCTCGGTGACCTCGCTCGTGCGACTCTGCGAAGCCGTCGGGCTCACTGTCGTGCGGGTGGACGAAGTCGCGGTGCATGGTGGATCGCTGCGCATGTACGCGGGACGCGCCGAACACTACCCGACGGTGAGCGAAAGCGTGCAGCGCATGATGCACGAGGAAGCGGCCATCGGCCTGACGAGTCTCGAACGGTGGCGTGAGTTCGCGCGCGATGTGGAGGCACAGCGCACCGCGTTGCGCGCGTTGCTCGAACGTCTGCACGATGAGGGCAGGACGGTGGCCGCGTACGGCGCGCCGGCCAAAGGCAATACGCTGCTCAACTACTGCAACATCGGCACCGATCTGGTGCCGTACACCGTCGATCGGAGCGCACTCAAGATCGGTACGTACACGCCGGGTATGCATCTGCCGGTGTTGCCGGCGCATACGCTCGTCGAGCGGCAGCCGGACTACGTGCTGATCCTCGCCTGGAACTTCGCCGAAGAGATCATGCGCCAACAGCAGGCGTATCGCGATGCGGGCGGTCGCTTCATCGTGCCGATCCCCTTCCCGACCATCGTGTGAGCGGGCGATCAGGCATCGCCGCGGCCATTGGCTGGGCGCTGCTTTCCTTCGCGGCGTTTGCGGCCGCGTTGTCGCTGGTCGTCGCGGGCGAGTCGGTCGGATACCAGCATTACCTCTCGCTCGCGGCGATGAAGTCGAAGCCGCTGAGCGTCGGCGTTTTGCTGCTGCAAGCGCTGGTCGTGCTCTTCGCGCTGCGCGGACGTGTGCGGTTCATCGTGGCACGGGTGACGGCATTGCTCCCGTCGTGGCGGCTGCCCGTGTTCGCCTTGGCCATGCTCGTTTCGAGTGCGATTGTCGGTCGCGACCTGCCGAAGTACACCGAAGAGTTGTTGGTCGCCACGGCCCTGCACGCAATGAGTCTGGCGACGACGGTGCTCGCGGTGCGCGCCATTCCACCGGACGCGCTGCAACGACTTCGTGCACGCTTCGCTTCACTGCTCGGCGGCGACGTCGCGTTTGGCGACGACCTCGCGCCGCGCATGGATCGTTTCGCGCTGGCGCTGACATTCATCGTCACCGCCATCTGCGTGCTGCTGGCCGTCGTCGTGTACGAGCGACATCCGCACCTCCCCGACGAAGTCGCGTATCTCTTTCAGGCACGCACCTTCGCCACTGGCCGCCTCACGCTGCCCAATCCGCCGGTGCCGGAGTCGTTCGCGCTCTATCTCATCGCGACCGGCGCGCACGGATGGTATTCGCCGGTGCCGCCGGGAATGGCGCTGGCGCTGGCCCCCGGTGTCTGGCTTGGTGCCGCGTGGTTGGTGAATCCCGCGCTCACGGGGCTCAACGTGTTGCTCACGTATCTCGTGTTGCAGCCGTTGTACGGACGTCGCATGGCGCGACTCGGCACGCTGCTCTTTGCGCTCTCGCCGTGGAATCTCTTTCTCGGCATGGGATTCATGCCGCACGCGTTCACCCTCTGCTGCGCATTGCTGGCCACGCTGTCCGTGATCACCACGCGTCGTAACGGACAGGCGCGCTGGATGTGGCTCGGCGGCATTGCGCTCGGACTGGTGGCCACGGTGCGTCAGCTCGACGCGATGGTGATGGCGGCCGCACTCGGACTCTGGGCCATCGGTCTTGGTGGCAGGCGCGTGAAGCTCAGTGGCACGATCGGCCTGGTGCTGGGCTCCATGCTCTCCGCCGCGCCGCTGCTTTGGTACAACCGATTCTTCACCGGCAAGCCAGGCATCTTTCCGATCATGTCGTACAACGATGCGTTGTACGGGAAAGGCGCGAACGATTACGGCTTCGGTATCGATCGCGGCATGGGCTGGGCGCTCGACCCCAATCCGGGGCACGGACCCATTGACGGTATCATCAACTCAGCGCTCAATACCGTCGCCACGCACGTGGAGTTGTTCGGATGGAGCGTGGGTTCGCTGCTGCTTGTGTACTTCGTTGTGCTGCGTGGTGATCTGCAGCGCGCCGACTGGCTCATGCTTGGCGTCCTCGCACTCACCTGGCTGGCGTACTTCTTCAACTACTTTTCCGGCGGACCGGACTTCGGGGCGCGATACTGGTTCCTGATGATCGTGCCACTGGCGGCGCTGTCGGCGAGTGGCGCAATCGCGCTGGGCGCCTCGAACGGTGGACCGGCGGCGACTGTGAAGGCCGACCCCTTCACCGAAACGCGCGTACTCAGCGGGGTCGCGCTGTTGGTGGCCGGAGCACTGCTGGTGTTCATGCCGTGGCGCTCCGCGGACAAGTACTGGCACTACCGCGGTATGCGGCCCGACCTCGCGACCTTGGCGGCCGAGGCCGGAATCGGCAATGGCCTCGTGCTCGTGTCGGGTCGCGAAGTGCCCGATTACGCCTCGGCGGCGGCGTTCAATCCGCTCGATCTCTCCGAAAGGACACCCATTTACGTGCGGCACTCGGGAACGCCGGCCGACAGCGCGGTCATCGCCGCGTTTCCCACGCGACAGGTCTGGTTTGTCGACGGCCCTACCGTCTCCATGACGGGCTACGTGCTCAAGGCGGGACCACTGTCGTCGCCCGCCGTGCCTGCACATCCGCCGTCTCCCTCCGCCGAGTCGGCGACCCCACCGTCGCCGCGACGTTGAAATGAGCTCCGCATGACCACGAGCGCCCAGCATCGGGACGCCCTCCGCTACGCCAACGTGCCCGTGCTGGTGCTGGGTGCGTCGGGGTTCATCGGGCGGTGGGTGGCGCGCCGACTGTCCGCAACGGGCGCGCGGGTGACCTGCGCGGTGCGCGACGTCGCAGCGATGCAGACGGTCTGTTCGGACTACGACATTCGCGCCGAGATCCGGCCGATCGACCTGCGGGATAGCGTCGCATTGCACGATCTCGTCGCAGAACTTCGTCCATCCGTGACATTCAACCTCGCCGGATACGGCGTCGACCGGTCGGAGCGCGACGATGCACTGGCATGGCGCATCAATGCCGACCTGGTGGGTGAACTCGGCGAGCTGACGGAACGCTACGTGGGGTCGGATTGGCGCGGCCAGTGTCTGGTGCACACCGGTTCCGCGCTCGAATACGGCACCATCGGTGGCCACCTGCCGGAAAACGCCGAGCCTCACCCGGAGACGCTGTACGGACAGACCAAATTGGCTGGAACCCGGACGCTGCTTGCCGGTCCGTTCCGTCGGACGGTGACCGCTCGTCTGTTCACTGTCTTTGGCGCCGGCGAGCATGCCGGTCGCCTGTTGCCAACTTTGCTGGCGGCGTCGCGGCACGGTCAGCCGGTGCCGTTGTCCGCTGGAGTACAGCGCCGGGATTTCACGTACGTGGAGGACGTGGCAGAAGGGTTACTGAGGCTGGGGCTGCTCGAGGCGGTCCCGGGTGGCGTGGTGAACGTCGCCACTGGTAAGCTGTACAGCGTACGCGAGTTTGCCGAACTTGCAGCCCGCGTCTTGCACATCCCCGCCGATCGACTCGAGTTTGGTGCCTTGCCGCAGTTGGCCGACGAAATGCCCCACGAGACCGTTTCCGTCGAGCGCCTTCGAGAGTCCATTGCGTGGGTGCCTGAAACGTCCATTGCGGACGGTGTGTTGCGTACGGCCCAGTTTCTCGGAGTGATCTCCGCGTAGGGTGTCACCGGGCGTCAGCCCCATTCGACCACGACCAGGAGTTTAGCCATGATGTTCCGTCTCGATTCGTTCAATGAAGCCAGCCTCGATGCCGCCGCGCGTCAGTTCGAGGAAGATGGCTACTTCATGGTCGAAGGCGTCGCCGACGCGATCACGAGCCAGTTCGTGCCGATCGTCGCGGAACGTCTGGGCGTGGGGCACGACGAGATGGAGAACATCCTCGACCCCAACAGCCCGCCGGTGATCCTGCCCGTCGAAGTGCGGCAGCGCATGTCGCGCATCGACACATCGCCCGAACTTGCACAGGGATTGCTCGCGCAACTCGCGCCGGTCTTCTCGCGATTGATCGGGCCGATCGTGCATGTGAGCAGCAACTTTCACGGGCAGTTCAAGGGCGGTGACACACCGGCGGTGGATCACGGCGGCTACGACCCCAAGGCGCAGTTCCTCGAAGTGCAAGGGCAGTATCTCATTCATCAGGACTTCAGTGGCGCCGCACTGCCGACGAGCCCCGCCGGCATCACGCTCTGGACGCCGCTCAATTCCTGCGAAGACTGGAACCTGCGCATCTATCCGGGCTCGCATCGCTACGGCCTGCTCTGTCACCAGTGGCTCAAGCTCGACGACCCGCGTCTGTCGACGTTTCGCGAGCCGATCGACGTCAAGGCGAAGGCCGGCACCTGCGTGATCTTCAATTCGCTGCTGCTGCACTCAAGCTCCAACCCGGGGCCACGTCGTCGCCTCAGCTGCGACATCCGCTTCTTCCCGCTTACCGGTTTCCTGCCGTCCACGCCGCACATCCTGGGCGATACACCGCTCAGGACGCTTCGCGAGCAGCTGGCCAAGCCGAACGGCCCAACGTTGCGCGACCCGCTGCTCGAGGTGCTCGCGTTCCTCGGCAACGATGTGTACGACGCCGGGGTGCCGCCGCACTCCATTCTCAACTGGCCGAACTATCTCTCGGTGCTGTTGCGCGGTGATACTGCCGCCGCGTTGCCGATCATGGAGCGTTTCGTGAACGAAGCGCAGGGTTGGGACACGCCCGATATCTACACGTCCAAGTTTCACGATCGCACGGTGCACCTTGCTGTCCTCGAAGGTGTGCGTGATCGTCTCGCTGCATTGGAGCCCGACGCCCCCGAACTGGCGATGTTCGACCAGCTCGCGTCGCGACTGGCGGGAGCGTCCGCCTGAACACCGAGCGCGGGATGAGCGACACGACCGGGAGACGTCCAGATCTTTCGATCGTGATGCCGTGCTACAACGAGTCGGAGAACGTGCCGCACACGGTTCCGCGACTCGTGCGCGCCTTCTCGCAGATCGATCTCACGTACGAGATCGTCACGGTCGACAACGGCTCGAAGGACGACACCTGGGAGAAGCTCAATCGGCTCGCCGAGAAGTTTCCGGGGATTGTGAAGCCGGTGAAAGTCGATGTGAACATCGGCTTCGGCAACGGCGTGCTGCAGGGCATCCGCAATGCGGACGGCGCGTGGATCGGCACCATCGCGGCCGATGGCCAGGTGGATGCGGAAGATCTCGTGCGTCTCTATGAAGCCTGCTCCGAAACCGATGGCAAAGTGCTCGGCAAGGTGCGCCGACGCTATCGCATGGATGGCTTTCAGCGACAGATCATTTCCGTGGGCTACAACGTGTTTGTGCGCTCGCTGTGGCCCAAGCTGGGGTCGTGGGATGTGAACGGACAGCCGCGCATGCTGCGTCGTGATGTCGTGCAGGCGATGGATCTGCAGTCCACCAACTGGTTGCTCGATCCGGAAATGCTCATCAAGGCGCACTACATGGGCGTACGCGTGATGGAGTTGAATGTGTTCGCACGCATGCGCGGCAACGGACTCTCGCACGTGAAGATGGCCACCTGCTGGGAGTTCTTCACGTATCTGCTGCGCTTCCGGTTCTCCGGCGCGCTCAAGAGCTGGCGCACGCGCATCGCCGAACAACCGCTGGGCGCCACGGTGCGTGCATCGTGACGGTGCGTGCATCGTGAAGGTGACGGAGGCTTCAGTGAAGGTCGTGATTCTGGCCGGTGGTCGTGGAACCCGTCTCGCAGAAGAAACCGGAACGCGTCCCAAGCCGATGGTGGAGATCGGGGGCATGCCACTGCTCTGGCACCTCATGGGCGTGTATGCGGGACACGGCTTCCGCGACTTCGTGGTGGCATGCGGCTACAAGGGTGCGCTGATCAAGGAGTTCTTCCACAACTACGCGGTGCATCACGGCGATTTTTCCGTCGATCTGCACAGCGGTGAGCTGCAGTTCCTCAATGCGCCGCGCACCGACTGGCACGTGTCGGTGGTGGACACGGGTCTCGACACGATGACCGGTGGTCGCCTGTCGCGACTGCGCTCACTCGTTGGCGATAGCACCTTCATGGTGACGTATGGCGATGGACTCGGCAACGTGAACATCGCCGAGTTGCTGGCGTTTCATCGTGCGCACGGGAAACTGGCGACGGTGACCGCAGTGCGACCGCCAGCGCGGTTCGGCGATCTTACGATCGATGGCGATGCGGTGCGTGCCTTTGCGGAAAAGCCGCAGGGACACGAAGGATGGATCAACGGCGGCTTCTTCGTCTTCGAACCCGGTGTGCTGGACTACATCGCCGGCGACGACACGAGTCTCGAACGTGAACCGCTCGAGCGCATTGCACGCGAAGGACAATTGATGGCCTTTCGCCATCACGGCTTCTGGCAGCCCATGGACACGCTGCGAGAGAAGCTGTTGCTCGAGGAGCTCTGGGCTTCGGGCTCGGCTCCCTGGAAAACGGATTCATGAGCTTCTGGAACAACAAGAACGTCTTCGTCACCGGTGCGACCGGCCTGCTCGGCTCGCATCTCACCGAGGAACTGCTGGCGCGTGGTGCGCGTGTGACAGTGCTCGTGCGCGATTGGGTGCCCGACTCCCGTGCGGTCTCGTCAGCGCTGCTGCCGCGCTGCCAGGTCATTCGCGGCGAGCTCGAAGATCATCCGACGTTGCTGCGCGTGCTCAACGAGTACGAGATCGACACCGTGTTTCATCTCGGCGCGCAGACGATTGTCGGAACGGCGTCGCGCAGTGCGATGTCCACCTTCGAGGCGAATATCCGCGGCTCGTGGTGCCTGCTGGAAGCCGCCAAGCAGAATTCGCCGCGCATCCAGCGTGTGATCGTTGCGTCGAGCGACAAGGCCTATGGTTCGCACGACACTTTGCCATACACGGAAGACGCGCCTCTGCAGGGGCGCTTTCCGTACGACGTGTCGAAGTCGTGCACGGATCTCATCAGCTTCAGCTACTGGCACACGTACCAGGTGCCGATTGCTGTGACGCGCTGCGGCAATCTGTTCGGCGCGGGCGACCTCAATTTCAATCGACTCATTCCGGGTACGATCCGTTCGGCGCTGCAGAACGAGCGCCCGGTCATCCGGAGCGATGGCACCTTCGTGCGCGACTATTTCTACGTGCGCGATGCCGTCGATGCGTATCTGCAGTTGGCCGAACACATGCCGCAGGACGGGATCACGGGCGAGGCGTTCAACTTCGGCACCGAGACGCCACTCAACGTGATCGAAGTCGTCGATCGCATCATGCGCGTGATGGGTGTGAGCGATCTCGCGCCCGACATCCGCAACGAGGCGACGCACGAGATTCCAGCGCAGTTCCTCGACTGTCGGAAGGCCCGCGCGCGCATGAACTGGCATCCCCGTTTCACGTTCGAAGACGGACTGGCGGAAACCGTGGCGTGGTATCGGGAGTGGCTCGCGGCGCGTCAGCACGGGCGTTGACGGTCGCATGAGCGACAAGGCGCAAGGCTCGGCGTTCACGTCGGGCAAGCATTGGCCCGCACTGGATGGACTGCGTGCCGCCATTCTTGTGCTGGTGGCGCTGCGTCACTTCAACACGTTCTGGCAGCCGGAGAATCTGCTCGAATACGCCTACATGATCGGCGTGCACCTGAGCGTGCCCGGGCTCGACGTGTTCTTTGCGCTGTCGGGCTTTCTGATCACCGGCATCCTGATCGACAGCAAAGGAAGGGACGGGTACTACCGCAACTTCTACATGCGGCGCGCGCTCAGAATTTTCCCCGTCTACTACTTCTTCCTGATCGTGTGGTTTTTGGTGTTGCCCAATGTGCTTCCCGGCGACACGAGCGATCTCAAGTTCCCCGTCTCCACGCAGGCGTGGTACTGGACGTACACCACCAACTTCCTCATCGCCATCAAGGGCGGTGACTTCCCACCGCCGCGTACCTATCACCTGTGGTCGCTGGCGCTCGAGGAACAGTTCTACTTCATCTGGCCCGCCGTCATCGCGGCCTGCAGCATGAAGACGTTCAAAAAGGTCATCATCGGCTGCTTCTTCGCGTCGTTCCTGTTTCGCGTCGGCGTCTATCTCAGCGGCTCGATCTACCAGTGGGGCTTTCTCATGCTCCCGGGGCACATGGACGCGATCATGACGGGGTGCATGTTGACGCTGCTGGTGCGCGAACCGGCGTGGCGCGGGCGACTCGAGCGGTGGTGCAAGCCGGTGTGGTGGGTAGGCATGTGCGCGATCGGCGGCATCATGCTGGTGAGCAGCGCCTTCATTCCCGACGACCCGTTCACGCTCACGTTCGGCCTGACGATCTCCGCCATCGTGGCTGCCGCGACAGTCATGAGCGTGATCTCACTGTCAACGGACGGTATCGTCTACAAGCTGCTCAGTCATCCGATCACGACCAAGGTCGGTGGCTACAGCTACGCGTGGTACATCTTCCACTGGCCGGTGATGCTGCTCATCAATCGTGCCGGCCTCGATATCGCGTGGTTCAACGCGCACATCCCGACCAGACTTGGCGCGCAACTCGCGCACACCGCGTTCTTCATGTCGACCGCGCTCGCCGTGGCCGTCGCGAGCTGGTATCTGATCGAGACACCGGCGCTCAAGCTCAAGCGCTTCTTCCCGTACGGAAACGTCCGCACATGACCGCGCTCGCGCGTCGCGCTGCTTGCGGCGCGTGGTGCCTGTCGCGCCGGTGAGCACCTCGCGCATGCCACGTCATGGCGCGCGGATCACGTCGCCGTTCGTCGCGCGGCCCGCGTCGTGAGCGCGATTGCCGAGCTGCTCGCCTTCGGACTCTGTTGTCCTCGTTGCAAGGGCAACCTGCGCGACGACATGAACGAAACCGGCGAGCAAGGTACGCTCACCTGCGAGGCGTGCAACGAGACCTATCCGGTGCTGCATGGCATTCCTGATCTGCGTGTGGCGCCCGATCCGTACATCGGCATCGAGGCCGATCGCGCGAAGGGTGCACGTCTGGCGGCGCACGTCGCACCGCGTTGGGAAGACTTGGCCGCACACTACTACGACATCACGCTCGATACCGTACCACCTGCACAAGCACGACTCTTCGCGGCAGGGCTGCAGGCAGCGCAACCTCGCGCGGCCGCCGCACTCGAGGAGTGGGAGCGGCTCTCGAGCGCTCCCTTGCGATCGGCGGACGCATTGCTGGACGTTGGCTGCGGCACAGCGCCATTACTCGCCGCCGTTGGCACGCGTGATCGTACGCGCACCGGTATCTGCATCGGCATCGACGTCGCCTTTCGATGGCTGGTGGTCGGCAAACGGCGACTGGCCAACGCGGGCGTGCAGGCACACCTCGTCTGCGCCTGTGCCGAAGCACTCCCGTTCCGCGACGAATGCTTCGACGTCGCCACCTCGCAGGCCACACTCGAAAACGTGCGAGACCAGGCGAAAGCGATGACGGAAATGTTTCGCGTGCTGCAGTCCAACGGACGCGCCTGGATTTCGACGGCCAACAAACACAGCTTGGGCCCCGATCCGCATCTCGGCATCGTCGCCGGTGGCCTGCTCCCCGATGCAGTCGCAGCTCGCATCGCCCGATCGCGCGGGGCGCTGCCGCCAGAACGACAATTGCTCACCCGTTCGAACATTGCGCGTCTGCTGCATCGCGCGTCCTTCTCGAACATGCAATTCAGCGTTCCCGCAATTCCGGCGGCGCAACGCGAAGCCGCTGGCGGACTGATGGCGATCGCAGCCACGGTCTACGAGATTGCACGACGACAGCCGGTCCTCCGCGCGGCGCTGCTGCGCATCGGTCCGACGCTGCTCGTGACGGCGCGCCCAAACCGTTCATCGCCTTCGACCGACCAACACTGATGGAGAACATCGCGATATGACCGCCCCCGGACGTGCGCGTGCCGTGCCCGGCATGCGCTGGTGGCACAAGTGGATTGGCATCGTGATCGGACTCCTTCTGTTCGGCTGGGTCGCCAGTGGCATCATCATGATTCTGCCACTCTCGTCAGCGGCGAAGGGATTGGGTGTGGTCGAGCCGGTGATCGACCTCGCAACGGTTGCCATCTCACCGTCGCAGGCCGCAACCGCAGCGCGAGTTGAAGGTCCCATTCGCACCATCGCGTTGCATCAGGTGCTCGGCGTCACCGTGTGGGCGGTGACGCCCGCGAACGGCCAGCCGATACTCGTACACGCCACCACGGCTCAACGCTTTTCGATCACGCCCGAGCGCGCGAAGGCCATTGCGCAGACGTCGGAGCCGGATCTCACACCCGTCGCGGTCGATCGCATCGAGACACAACCCGCCGGATACTGGGGACGTTTGCCAGCGTATCGCGTCGCGTTCAACGATGCCGCGCATACCGAGGCGATCGTCGCTGCGTCCACAGGCGAAGTGCAACGTTCACAACGACGCGATCGCATCATGAACAGCATCGGGCACAACTTTCACGTGTTCGGTCCGCTCACGCAGTTGCCGGGCGGTCAGAATACACGCAAGGGCAGTCTTATCATGACAGGGCTCATCGCATTGCTGTCGATCATTTCCGGCTACTGGCTGTCGCTGCCAAAGCGTTGGACGCGCGCCTCGGCAAGCGCATCCGAATGAGAGTCGCCGTGCTGGGACTCGGCAACGCCGGATTCGACCTGCACCTGCCGGCCCTCGTCGGCATCGCCGGCGTACAAGCCATCGGTGTCGATCCGGATGCGTCGCGCCGCGATCGTGCCGCCGCACGGTACAAGGTGCCGGCAGTCGAGTCGCTCGACGCTGCGTTCGCGCTTGGCGCCGTCGATGCCGTCATTGTCGCAACGCCGCCCAACTCGCACGTCGCGCTCTGCCTGCAAGCACTCGAGCGCGGCGCCAACGTGTTGTGCGAGAAACCGTTCGCGCCGAGCGTGGTCGATGCGCAACGTATCATCGACGGTGCCACGAAAGCCGGACGTCGTGTCGCACTGAATCACGAGTTCCGCGAGATGCCGATCTTTCGTGCGGTGCGGGATCAGGTCGGCAAGCCGGACGTCGGACCGCTCGTCTTCGTGCAGGTGTGGCAGAACATGGACCTTCCACCATGGAAAGAACCGGGGTGGCGCGGCGGACTGCTCACGGGCACGCTCTACGAAGCTGGACTGCATCTCACGGACTATGTCATCGCGCTGTTCGGCGAGAAGCCCGTCGCGGTGAGCTCCACCATGTCCACCTGTGGTGTGCGTCCGGAAGCATCCGACGCGGTCGCCCTGGTGACGATGGAGTTCTCGCGCGGCCGACTGGCGCAGGTGGTACAGAATCGCCTGTGCCCGGGAGAGACGCAGTATTTCGAGGTGCGCGCAGATGCGGAGAAAGCGTCGTTGCGCGCATCGTTTGGCGGACGCGCGCGCATCTCCGCCGGACTGTATCGCAGCACCAAGCCGCATGTGCGTATGGAACTCGGCGCCTCCGGCATGGCGTGGAAGGAGTCGGGGCATTCGCGCACGCCGATCGGCACCAATCCCAAGTCGCCGGCGATGGTGGCGACACGCATGATGATCGAAAAGACGCTGGCTGGATTTCGCAGTGGTGGAACGGTGCCGGCAAGCGCCGAAGACGGTCGGGACTCACTCGAAGTGCTGGCGGCATGTTACATCTCGGCACGCGAGGGTCGTCGCGTCGCGGTTGATGGATCCGCCGAGCTGACGTCGTTCGATTTTGCTGCACCGCGCGCGCCCGACAGCGGAGCGACGCGCTAGTGTCCCACGCACGTCGCACATGGACGTTGGCCGCGATTCTTTTTGCCGCCGTGCTTCCTGTGCTCGTTATCGTTCCAACGCTCTTCCCTACCGATCCGACGGTGCTCAGCGCCGCCGGTCTCGAGGGATACAGCACCGTGTGGGCGTATCGGTCGGCCGTGGTGTGGAGTGTCGTTACGCTCGCGCTGGCGGCGTTCGCCACTCGTGTCGGTTGGCTCGACCTCGAGTTCGACGACACCTATGTGCGCAGCGGAACACACGCTGCGACCATGACCGCGCGTACGAAGTGGGTGGAGCGCGGCATCGTTGCGCTGATCGTCGTCGTAGCGCTCTGGCCACCGTTCCTTTCGCGCTACGGCCCATTCATCGAGGACACCATCTTCGCGACGGCGCTGCATCGCATGCAGGGCGGCATGGTGCCCTATCGCGACTTCGAATTCCTGTACGGTCCGCTCATGCTGGTGCCCGCGTCCTGGTTCATGAGCGCGGTGGGATACTCCCTCGAGCACTACTACATCTACCTCACGACCATCGAGGTGGTGCAGTACGTGCTCATCGTCGCGCTGCTGCAATCGCTCATTCCCGAGCGTCGCACACGCCTGGTCGTCTTTGTCATCCTTGTCGGCTTGCTGGCCAATCCGTTGCTTGGCCTCAACTACAATGGCGTGCGACGACTATTGCCGCTGGGCACATTGCTGCTGCTCACCCGCGACCCGCGGTCACTGCCGCGCGCCGCGATTGCCGCTGTGCTGCTCGGCCTGAGCGTTGCGTATGCTCACGATTACAGCCTGGGCGCAGCGTTCGCATCAGCAGGCTTGTACGTCGCGATGTTCGTCCGCAAGCCGTCGCGCGAACTGGTCGTACCGGCGCTCGCGTTCGGTGTCATCTCCGTTGCCACCTGGTTGTCCGTATCGTACCTGCTGCTCGGCGACGGATTTCCGTCATATATCAGCGACACACGAGGACTCGTCGCGCGTTTCAGCGCCGGTGAAGCGGGCTTCCGTTTCTACTGGACGGCGAATGCCGCAGCGGCGTTCGCGCTGCTCGCCCTCGGGCTCGTGATCGCGGGGCGAGGCATCGCGCATCGACTGGAGTTGAGCGAGTGGGGCGACCGGTTCTTTCTCACCGCGGTGCTGGCCACCTTCCTCGCCCTCAAGAGCGGGCTCAATCGCTCCGATGTGTGGCACCTCGACGGCGCGTTCTTCGCCGTGTGCGTGGCGTTCCTGTTGCCGCTGCCGCGGCGCGTGATGCGCTGGTCATCCAGTACGCAGAACATCGCAACTACACTGGCTGGCGTGGTCTCCGTCACCCACCTGTTGGGCAACGCACCGACTGCGGCGTATATCGCCGAGGGGTGGGTGAAGGGATTCCGTGATGCGCGAGCCGGGCTGGTCACCACGACGGCGTGCGCGGCGCAGGCCGTCGCGCCGTGCATCGAGAACGAGAAGTCGCATCCGCGCGAAGCGCTCGTCGCCGTTGGTGCGTATCTCGCTGAACCCGCGCAGCGTGGCCAGCGCGTCCTGCTCTACGGCGAACTATGGGGCGCCGGTCAGCGCATGGGCGTCTACAAGCGCGATCATCTCAACGATGACTTCATCTACGACGATGCGCGCGGTATCGCGGTGGGCGAATGGATCAACGAGCCTGCCGACGCATTGGTCGTCATGGCCAAGCCGTGGTACGAGCGGCTCTACGCTCCTCCCGGTGCCGATACCATCGGCGCGAAGGCGCCGTTCACACCCAGCATCGTGAAGACAGCGGGCGAGTATCTCGCCAGTGTGCACTATCGCGGCGTCGTGGTGGAGCGGCCACTCGCCGAGTTGCGCTGGCGCAGGACCGTCGGTGTGCGCGTGCGTGAGCGGTTTGCGCTCGATCGCACCTTTGGCGACCTGGTGGTACTCAGGCGCCGTAGTTCGCCCTGAGTACACCGAGCGCGCGTCGCAGTCCGACCAGTCCGTCGGCCGGCGCGCGCATCTCCATCGATACCCACTGGTCGTAGCCGACACCTCGCAATGCGTCGGCACAGGCCGCGTGATCGCTCGCACCATCGCCCAACGTCGCCAGAAACGGCTCGCTCGCGTGGAAGTGACGCATCACCCGCGCGGCGTTCGCGATCGTCTCCGCAACCGACTCGACATTCAGCGACATGGCGCCGGCATCCAAGTGCAGGCCAAAGCCGCGGTGATGAACCGCATCAACCAGCGCCATTCCATCGGACACAGTATTGACGAAATCGCAGTCGTATGCCGGTGGATTGGGCTCCATACACAGACAGACCCCGCGCGCTTCGGCGCGCGTGCCGGCTGCGCGAAAAAAGTCGACCGCGATCTGCGCTGCTTCGTTTCTTGGCAACGAGCCCACCGCGCGATTCTTTGGCGAGCCGAACACCAACGGACCCGCGCCGAGTGCCGCTGCGATATCCATCATGCCGGTGAGGTGCTCCAGCATCCCCGCACGTGCGTCCACATCGCCAAAGAGCGTGAGTTCCGGCTTTCCGAACAGCAGCGCCTGCATCGAGACGATCTGAACTCCGCGCGCTTCCCACCAGGCGCGATACTCCTCCAGCGCTGCACGCGGGAGACGTAACGGCTCCGGCCACGCGGCCGTCGGCGCGATCTCCACGCCGCTCACCCCGTACTCGACGAGCAACTCGGCCACCGCTGCATCGTCCTCGCGCTTCCACGCGATGTTCGACGCCGCGAGCTTCACGCGTGGCCCCGGCGCCAGTCGATCACGAATGCACGAATGGCCGACAACACCTCGTCGTGCGACGAGAGATACGCACCGCTGCCGCCGAAAAGCGTTGCGTACCTGGTGCGCATGTCGTAGCGCGCGGGCGTCGTGGGCTTGAGGTTCTCGAACATCCTGTCGAAGCCGATGCGCGCCACATCGCGCACACTCACCGGCTCCACCGCAAAGTTGACCGTGCGCAGTTCGTGTGCGCGCGCCGTGCCGATGTCGCGCCACAGTCGATCGAGATGATAGAACTGGAAGACGCTGTCGGCGCAGATCGTGTCGACCGCGTTGTTGTTCAGCAAGTCGTAGATGATGTTCTTCTTGAGACCGTGACCGAACAGTCCGGGCAACCGCACGCACGTCGTGTCGAAGCGATCGCGCACGAATTCCTCGAGCTCGAATCGATGGCGCCCGTACGCGGTGGCCGTAGCCGGATCGATCGGCGTGTCCTCATCCACTTCGATCGGTGTCCCGTACACGTCCACCGTCGACACGAGCACCACGTGCGCGGCCTTCGTTTCGCTGAGGCATGACATCAATCGCGCGATGTTCGCCTTGTCGCGCTCGGGCTCCTTGTTGGCCTTCCACTTCTCGGCCGGCGCACCGGCGCACACCAGCAGGTCGTACGAGCGTCCGCGAATCGTTTCGATGTCCGTCGAATGATACAGATCGTCGAACGTCGTCTGTCGCAGCAGCGTGCCGCCCACGAAGCCGGTGGAACCGATCAAGGCGCTACGCATGATGCGCTCCGTTGTTCGTCGGCACGTTCGTCGCCGCTGGAGGATCGTACTTGTGCATCACCGCGCGCATGAGTGTCTGCAGAATCTTGATGCTCCCTCTGATCGGACTGATCTTGGTCGGCACCGGTCCGTGCGACGGGTACGCGCGCGTCACCGGAATCTCGGCGCAACGAAAGCCCAGTCGTGCCGCACGAATGGCGAGGTAGTAGTGCAACTCGTACGCGGAGAACACCGCACGAAACGGAGCCACGCGCGGATCGAGCAACAGCGTGCGACTGTAAGCGCGGAAGCCATTGGTGGTGTCGGTATAGCGCGTGCGCGCAGCGAGACTGATGAGCGGGGCGTGCAACAGGTGGATGCCGAGCAACCGCGCCGGTGGGGTATTCTCCGCGTGTCCGCCCGGAATGAAGCGCGAACCCTGCAGATGATCGCCACCACCATCGAGTGCGGCGATGAACAGCGGGATCGCCGACGGATCGTCCTTGTTGTTGCCGTCGATCACGATCAGCGCGTCATAGCCTTCGTCCATCGCATACGCCATCGCCATGCGCATCTGCGCACTCAGCTTGCCGGCACCGGTCTTGGTGAGCAGCGCGCGCACGCCACGCGGTCGCAGCTGCTCCTCGCTCACCGAGCCGTCGGTGCTGTTGCCATCGGCGATGACGATATCGACGAGATCGGAATAGGGGCGCATGCGCTCGAGCTGTGCATGCAGGCGGCCGTTCTCGTTGAGCACGAACACCGCGCAGCAATAGCGCGTGCGCTTCGCGCGAAACTCCGTGACCCGGTGCTCCGGTACGGCGCGTGCAGTCATCGGTTCAGCGGACAACGGGATCCGTCACGATGTTCATGCGATCTTCAGCGCTCGACGCGACGGCGCTTTGCCGCTCCTCGAGCAGGAAGTACAGCGGTCGATCCTGATTCTCGCCAAGCAGGCGTGCGAGGTACGCCGCAACCGTGGTCAGCAGCAGCCCCATCGATCCGAACATCGCGCCAAGTACGAGCGATTGTGTCGTCCACCCTTCGGCGACATCGCGCTTGAGCAGGTAAATGGTCACCACGTACGCGAGAAAGAGCACGTTGGCCGCCACCACCAGCAGGCCAAGTCCTACGGCGAGGTACAGCGGCTGCAGAGAATTGGCGACGATGATACCCACGGCCAGCTTCACCCCATCGAGCACGCTCTTGCGGCGCGGCACACGTCGGCGGCGCAACGTCTCGTACTGCACACTCTGACTGGCGTAGCCCACGTACGCGCTCAGCGTGCGCAGATAGCGGTTGCGATCGCGAATCTGCACGACCGCGTTCACCGCCTGCCGACTCAGCACACGGAAGTGCGTGGAGTTCTTCGGGATGTTCAACCCGAACAGCGTGTTGCCCGCGCCATAAAACAGCGCCGCGCCCATGCGCAGCAGCACCGACTCGCCCGCGCGGCTGGTGCGAATACCAAACACCACGCCAACCCCCTGTCGTGACTGCTCCACCATGCGCGGAATGAGCGTGGGCGGATCGCTGTCCGGCATCATCACCACCACGAAGTCGCCGATCGCGGCGTCCAGCCCGGCCGAAATCGCGACCTCGCTGCCAAAGCGCCGCGACAGTCGAATGAGTCGCACCGATTCGTTGCGCGCGAGCTGCTCATCAACGGCGCGCACCGTATCGTCCGTCGAACCATCGTCCACCAGCAGCAGTTCGTAGTGCACGTAGTGCTGGCGCAACGTGGCAATCGTTTCCTCCACGAACGCGGCGAGGATATCGCTGTCGTTGTGCAACGGCGCCACGACCGAGACGAGCACATCGGATGCGGTCACGACGCACGCTCGGTCGTCGGGCCGGGTGCGGCTCCCGCTCCAGACGCGAGCGCCGCTTCTTCATCGACGCGTTGCAGCATGTCGTACGCGTTGTCCACTTTCGATCCGATCACACAATGAAATCCCGGGATGCCATGGTCGTGGCTGAAGAGGATCGGACGACTGTCGTCGGCTTCACTGCGCGGCAGCACGGTCTTCACCTCCCACAGGGAGTCGCGCTGTGCGCACCCGCGGATGACGGGCAGATAACGCGCCGCGTCACGCACCATGTACGGGAACGTGCTCCCCCTGCCGTATTCCGCCAATCGCGCATCGGCATCCCGGTACGGGGTATCCGGTGTATCGCGCCACGAGAGGTGCGGCGTGTAGCGCACGTGACTGAGCGTGTGCAGGCCGCGTGACGGATAGGGGAGCATCGAGAAGAAGGGGCCGCACATCACCGTCACGCCAACATCGCGCAACTCGGGCGGTGGCTCGACAAGCGCCATCTCGGTCAGTTCGTGCTTGAGTGGCACGATGGGCAGCGACGACGCCGCATGAAGGCGATTGAGCCCGGAATACGTGCAGTTGTACACGTCGCGCGCATGCGCCTCGAGCTCCTGCGTCGCGGTGCGATACTCGACCGTGATGCCGAACGGCATGGCGCGCGACACCCGAAGCGCCGTGGAGGACAGCGCGACGTCCACGCCAGCTGCATCGAGGTCGCGCATCACGCGCGCCCGCAGGCGCACCGCGTCAAAGGTGTACTCCGGCACCCGCATGACATCTTCGATGAAGGCCGCGTTGAAGCGCTTGAGCACGTGTGCCGGTGCCGGCGACTGCGCCGCACCAATCCGTTCGCAAAACCGCTTGAACTGCGCGGACGTCACGTTCGAAAACGTGCGACCGATCGCATAGTAGTGCGCGAAATCATCGTGAATGCAGTCGCGATACTCGTCGATGAAACGCGGCGCATTGACGCGGGACCGAAGCCCCGTGAGGTAGCTGCGCGGATAGTGATAGCCGGCGTGCACTCGGGCCTGATTGATGATCGACGCTCGGCCCAGAAGCACCGGCGCCGACTCGAGGAGCAGTACGCGTGCTCCGCCTCGTCCGAAATGCGTAGCCAGCGACGCACCAAAAAATCCGCCGCCCACCACCACCGCATCGTACGACCGATCCCTCATCCGCGACGTTGTGTCATAGGTAGTTGCGTCGAATGTACAGGCATGGAGGGACAGGGTAAAGCCAAGTGGCGTCGTCGCTTCCGGCGGCATGACGTCCGCGTACATTCAACCGCTGAACATGCGACAGGTCTCCCTCCTCCAACGCACGCGCGTCACCGCCTTCAGTCTCCTGCTCGTCGGGTCGGCTGCTGCGTGCGCACCCGAGCGCACGGGCCTGGTGCACATTGTCGTTGATCCTGCCGAACACCACCAGACCATGACCGGCTGGGAGGCCACGGCACAGGGCGGGCAGTGGAGCAGTGCCTACCCGCGCTTTCGCGATACGCTGCTGGCGCTCGCGGTGAATGATCTGGGCATCAACCGCATGCGGCTCGAAGTGCGAAGCGGTGTCGAACAGACGCGCGACTACCTGCGCGACAGGCGCCACGGACTGCTCAGTGGAGAAGACGCCCGGTGTGCGCGATACGAAACGGTCAACGACAACGACGACCCGCGTCTCATCGACCCGAGGGGCTTTCAGTTCACGGAGCTCGACGAAACCATCGACACGCTCGTGCTCCCACTGCAGCGCGCACTCGCTGCACGTGGTCGCAAGCTGCTGCTGGCGGTCACCTACGTCGCCTTTTTCCGGCAGTGCCCGCGCGACCGCCGCTACGATCACCGATCAGCCGACGAGTACGCGGAGTTCGTGCTCGCCACCGTGCTGCACATGCGCGACCGCTACCAGCTGGTGCCCGACCTCTGGGAGATCATCCTCGAGCCGGACAACACCGACGATTGGAGTGGCACGGCCATCGGGGAAGCGATCGTGGCCAGCGCCGCCCGACTGTCGGAGCACGGCATCCGCCTGCGTTTTGTCGGCCCCTCCAACACCTCCATGGCCGGTGCCGTG
>ENA-ORBV01005779-ORBV01005779.1-microbial-mat-metagenome-genome-assembly--contig:-NODE-5779-length-22397-cov-7.028987_pt1 | contig 22397 bp, 17 predicted proteins | sample MGYA00237777_ERZ505514 | MGnify/ENA primary metagenome ERZ505514 (study PRJEB26160, sample SAMN06269048) | microbial mat metagenome | isolation source: Oligotrophic lake microbial mat | place... | reverse complement strand
CGGTGCCGCCGCCACCCTGCGCGGCTATCTCCACCATGCAAAACGTGGCCATAACTAACAAACAACGGCCAGACCCCGTGGCCAGACCGACCCCGTGGCCAGACCGGACCCCGTGGCCAGACCGTTTCGAGGAACGGAGCCGACGTTCACTGATATTCTTACTGATCTCGGGCAGCCAATAGGAATTTTTAACACGCAGTATCGCGATGCCGCCAACGTCGGCACCGCTCTAGGGGCGGCTTTCGCGGGCAATATCTCGGGCACGGGGCATTCCTTGGGTGGCGCGTTGGGGACCGTTGCCTCAATAAGGGGCAGTTTTCCCGGCCAGAATTTCAACGCGGCGGGCGTCAGCTCGTTCACGGCCCGCCAAGTGGGCGTAAATCTTAGCCAAGCCAACGGGCTGGTTCGCAACGACAGCGTGCCAGTCGATATTCTTTCGCGAGGTATTAACCGGTTACCGTTAGCGCCGGGCACCAATGGACAGCAACGGATGCTCCCTTCACCCGGAGGCATACCCAATCCCCTCAGCCGTCACGGCATCGCCAAAGCAATCTCCGGGCTTAAAAATGAACTCGCATCTGCCGGCTGTCTTTAAATCGCTCCGCTGCTTGGTTGCCTGCTTCGGGATCGTGTTGTCAGGCTGCGCGAGTGCTTCCCGTGAAACCGTCCGGCACGGCGATTTGAACTACAACGTGACTGAAGTTTTTGGTGCGACGCCGGCGCTGGCTCTGGCCAAAGCAGCGGGTCGCGGAGACATTGTGGAAATCGCCCGCCAGTTGGCGGCGGGCGTCGACATCAACACCGTCGGCGCACATTGGATCACGCCGCTATGGTGGGCGGCGTGGGTCGAAAATTATGACGGGTTCGTCGCGCTGCTGGAAAAAGGGGCGAATCCCAACTACGTCCGCAAAGAGGGTCTGTCGCTAATGCTGTATGTCACCCGCATGAAAGACGCCCGGTTTTTGGAAACCGTCTTGAAGCACAAGGGAGACCCTAATCTTCTGGATCGCGGTATTATCGAGACGCCCATTTTCCGGGCGCTTATGCTGCCTGACCGGCGTAATCTTGACCTGCTTTTGGCGGCCGGAGCGGACCTAAACATGCAGGATGAGGGCGGCTGGACCCCCGCGATGCGGGCAATCGCGGCGGCGGGGGAATACAAGATCGTCTGGGAATTTTTACAGCGCGGGGCCGACCCGACGCTGAAAACAAAGAACGGCAAGACGCTCGCCGACATCATCGAATTTTGCATGATCGACGCCGACAGCGAGAGCTATGTCTGGCGGGGAAAAGTGATCGAATACCTGCGGGGCAAAGGGATCGTCGCGCGCCGCCCGCCAAACGAGCTGCCGCGGACGAAGCCGCTGCCTGTCGGGCGCTGAAAAACCCAGAAAAGTGACATGGGATGGTCAGGCGGGGAGCCCGGAAAAGGGGCCATGGGTTGATTCTTGACAGAAGGAAGGTAGCGGAGCGCTTGGGTTGGCTTTGGGCGGGGCGTGGGTCGCAAATGAATTTGCTCCTACGCGAGAAGCGGAGGGGTCAGCTTTGTGGTTTGCGGTAAAGCTAAATTTCCTGGCCTTCGCCAGACTCGGCTTGCGCAGCCGGACGCCAGTCGTCCGGCTGACTTCGTGCAGACCGCCTAAATCTAGTTTCTCGCTCACAACCACGAACCACAAAGCCTGACGCCCTCCGGTTTTCCCCATCCGGTTGTTTCGAAAGCCCGCGACGGAAAATGGGTCTATGGAACTCCCGAAATTGGAGAATGACGTCCGGAACGGAGGAGACAACGGCGCCGGGCTTCTGCTTTCGCGTTGATTCGCGTGTTTCGCGGGCACCGCTTCCGCCGGTTTCCGGCTTCGCGCCCCGCGTTCGATCAACGCGGTGAGTTCCGCGGGCAGAATGTCTTGCCCGAAGCGAATTGCGCGGCGGGAATCGGCTCCTGCGCGTGCTTTTGCGCGTCCGGCATGACCTTCCTACCCCGCTCGTTTCCGCCGTTTTCCGGCCCGCTCATCGCGGGGCGACTCTCGCAAAAGATCGGTCTCGCGGCCGGTCTCGGGATCTTCGTGGCCCTGTTGGCGATGGCGCCGCCGGAGGGTCTCAGTCCGCGCGGTTGGGCGGTGCTGTGCGTCGGGGTGTTGATGACCGTCCTCTGGTTTACCGAGGCGCTCCCGCTGACCTTGACCGGCGTCGTGCCGTTCATCGCCCTGCCGCTGCTCGGGGTGAATCCGGCGGACAAAGTGGCCGCGAGCTACTTTACGCCGGTGCTCTTCCTGATCCTCGGAGGGTTCTTCATGGCGCTCGCGATGGAGAAATGGGGGATGCACCGGCGGGTCGCCATGGCGGCGCTCAACCGTGCGGGCGGGAGCGCCCGTTCGATCTTGTTGGCGGTGATGGCGACGACGGCGGTGCTGTCGATGTTCGTCTCCAATTCCGCCGCGATGCTGGCGATGCTTCCGGTGGCCCTGGCGATCATCGCGGCGACGGGCCGGCCGGGCGAAGACGAGCCGGAGCAACGCCGTTTCGGCCAGGCCATGGTGCTGGGGATCGCCTACAGCGCGACGCTCGGCGGTTTCGGCACCATCGTCGGGAGCCCGGCCAACGCGGCCTCGGTGGCGATTTTTCAGAAAATCTACGGCACCGAGATCAGTTTCAACCTCTGGGCCGCCTTCGGGCTGCCGCTGGTCCTGCTCGCCGTGCCGCTCGCGTGGTTGCTGCTCAGCCGGGTGGTTTTCCCGTTTCGCATGGCCGCGCTGGACCGGGCCGCGGTGCGGAGTGCGATCGGGAATGCCGGGCGGTGGACGGGCACGGACCATCGTTTGTTGTTCGTGCTGGGCGCGGCGTTGGCCGCTTGGATCGGGATGCCGCTGGTGCGTCTCGCGTTGCCCGCCATGTCGGATGCGCACGTCGCGATCTTGGCGGCCATGGCGTTGTTTCTCATCCCCGCCGGCGGCGGACGGAGCGAGGCGTTGCTCCAGTGGGAGGACACCAAGGCGATGCCCTGGCACTTGCTCGTCCTGCTCGGCGGCGGGCTGGCGCTCGCCGACGCGATCAACTCCACCGATCTGAGCCGATGGCTGCAGCTGCATTTCGCCGGGGTGAGCCACCTTTCGCCGTGGGTGCAACTCGCGTTGCTCGCCGGGGCCACGCTGTTCGTGACGGAGTTCGTCACCAACACGGCGACGGTCTCGGCCTTTCTGCCGGCGACCGTGGCCCTCGCGGGCTCCGGCCAGATCGATCCCGTCGTGCTGGGGATGGTCACCGCGTTTGCGGCGAACTGGGGCTTCATGATGCCGGCGGGCACGCCGACGCTGGCGCTCGCCTATGGCACCGGTCGCCTGTCGGTTCCGCAGATGGTCTACGCGGGGGCGCTGATGGATATCGGCGGCGTGGTGTTGATCCTCGCCGTCGTGCTCGGCGTGGGCGGGCTCGTGCTCGGGACTTAGCGAGGTGACCGCGTTACGGTCGCCACGGCGCGAACTCCTTGGCGGAAACGGCGGGTCGGCGCAGTGCTACGCATTTCTTTCCCACCTCCGCCTTGCTCCGGTCCGGGGAATCCTCCTTAAACATTTCCGTGCGCCCCTTTGAATCGAAGTCCCGCGAGTTTTTCCCGAAGCCACGCCAGCGCGCCCTCCTTTCCGCCGCGCTGCTTGCTCTCGGGCCGGCCTTGCCCGTCCTCCGCGCCCAAACCGATCCCGCCGCCGTGCGCGCCTTCGCGCAGGCCGGCGATCCCGATGCGCTCAACGCCCTCGGCAACGCCTACGCCAACGGCCAGGGCGTCACCCAGGATTTTGCCGAGGCCGTCCGCCTCTACGAACTCGCCGCCGCGCGCGGCCATGCGCCGGCCCTCTTCAACCTCGGCATGATGAGCGAACTCGGTCGCGGCGCGCCCGCCGATCTCGGCGCGGCCTTCAAACGCTACCTCCGCGCCGCCGAGCTCGGGTTCTCCGCCGCCCAGTTCAACGTCGGCAACATGTATGCCAACGGCATCGGCGTGAACCGCGATTTCTTCGAGGCGGCGCTGTGGTTCCGCCAAGCGGCCGACCGGGGCGTGCCCGAGGCCCAATACAACCTCGGCCTCGCCTATGAACTCGGCCGCGGCGTGGGCAAAGACGAGGCGGCGGCCCAGAAATGGTATCGCGCCGCCGCCGACCAAGGCTACCCGCGCGCCCGCTACAACCTCGCGCTGATGCTCGAGGACGGCCGGGGCTCGCGCGCCGATGAAGCGACCGCCGCCGCGCTCTATCAAGCGGCCGCCGCCCAGAATTTCGCCCCGGCGCAGAACAATTTCGGCATCATGCTCGCCGAGGGTCGCGGCGGACTGAAGGCGGACCCGGTCGAGGCCTATGCCTGGATCGTCCTGGCGGTGGAAAACGGCGCCAAGCCCGCCGCCCGGGACTTGCTCGTGCGCCAACTCGGACCCGAACAACTGGCCTCCGCCAACGCGCGCGTCGCCGTCCTCCGCAGTCAAGTCGACCCGAATGCGGTGCCGCCGCCCGCCGCCGCCGCGCCGGTCGTGGTCGCCGCCGCCCCGACCAAGCCCGACCCGCAACTCGCCGCGTCCCTTGCTGCGCTCGAAAACGCCCGGACGGAGAATGCCCGGCTCGCGGGAGAGAACGCCCGGCTCGCCGCCGCCACCGAGGCGGCCCAATCCGCTCGCGCGGCCCTCGACAAGCGCCTGGCCGACGCGACCGCCCGGGCCGACCAAACCGCGCGCGCTCTCGTCGCCGCCGAAGCCGAAGCCAAGACGGCGTCCACCCGGCCCGTCGGGCCCGCCCCGGCCGCTCTGGCCGCGTTGGAAACCAAGGTCGCGGCCGCCCAGCTCGCGGCCAACCAAGCCAAGACCGAGAACACCCGGCTCCTCGAAGAGAACACCCGGCTCTCCACCGCAGCCCAAAATCTCCAGCGCGAGAAGACCGCCGCCGCCGAGCACCTCGCCGCCGCCCGGCCGGTGATGCCGGCCGCGCCCGACCCGGCCCAGCGCGCCCAGATCGAACAACTGCAACGCGAGACGGCGACGATCCGGGCCGAACGCGAGGACGGGCGCCGGCAGATCGCCGAACTCGCCGTTCAGCTCAAAGTTGCCCGCGAGACTCCGGCTCCCGCCGCGCCCGGTGCGCCCGGTGCCGAGTCTCCGGCGGTGACCGCTACCACGGAAAACCGTCTCCGCACTCTCACGGACGACAACGCGCGCCTCAACAGCGAGGTCAAGCGATCCACGACCGAGCTGTCTACCCTCGGCCGCCAGCTCCGCGTCGCGCAAGAGCGGCTGGCCAAGCTTGGACCGGCGGCCGCCGGGGCCGCGGAGGCCGAGCCCGTCGGCGCCGACCGCGAAGCCGAGGCCAAACTTGCGGCCCTCAACGCCACGGTGGAGGAACTCCGCGGCGCGAACATGAAGCTCGTGGAAGAGAACCGTCGGCTCGGCACCAAGCCCGTCGCCGGGCCCGATCTCGCCCCGCAGCTCGCCGCCGCTCAAGAGAAGGTCAACCAACTCGCGGGTGAGAAAGGTGCGCTCGAGCGGCGCCTCGCGGAGGCGACGGCGAAACCCGCCGGCCCGACGGTCGACCCGGCAATAGCCGCGCAGGTGAAGGGCGAACTGGCCGAGACCCAACAGAAGCTCGTCAGCGCCCGGCGGGAGACCGAGGAGATTCGTCTCAAGCTCGACGAGGCGACCGATGCGCTCGCCGCCCGCACCTCGCGTTTCAATCGCGAGCTTGCGGCCGCGAATGCCGCCGCGCAGCCCGCCGGCCCCGACATCGCCCCGCAACTCGCCGCCGCCCGGGCCCGCGTCGCGCAGATCGAGAGTGAAAAAAACGCGCTCGAGCAGCGCCTTGCCGTTGCCGCCGCCAAGCCGGTGACGCCCGCCGTCGATCCCGCCGCACTCACCCAGCTCAAGGGCGACCTTGCCGAAACCCGGCACAACCTCGTCACCGCCCGGCGCGAGACCGAGGAAATCCGCCTGAAGCTCGACGAGGCGACCGGCACGCTCGCCACCCGCACCGCGCGTTTCAACCGCGACCTCGACGCCGCGAAATCAGACGCGCAAAAGGGAGTCGCGCGCGGATCGGAGTTGTCGGCCGCGCTGGCCGCCGCCCAAGCGGACCGTGCCGCGCTCGCGCAAGTCCAGAAGCAGTTGAGCGAAGCCGAGGCCGCTTTCGGGCGTCAGAAAGCCGCGGCCGGCGAGCTCGCGTCCGCGGAGGCCGACCTGGCCGCCGCGCGCGCCGAAACGATCCGGGCGACGCGGGAGCGGGCCGAGGTCGCGGCGGAGAACCGGCGCCTCACCGCCGCCACCCAAAATCAAGCCTCGGACCGCGAGATGCTCGGCCAGCTCAACACCCAGCTTGAATCCGCCGGCAAAACGATCTCCGACCTCAACGCCAAGAACGACGAACTCGCCAAGGATTTTGAAGTTTCCAAGCAGGCGCTCGCCGCCGCGCTCGCCGCGCAGGCCGCCGCCGCCAAGGCCGCGCCCGCCGGAGTCGCCATGCGCCTCGAGATGCAGACGTTGCAGGATCAGGTCACGAAACTCGAAACCAGCCTCGAGGCCGAGCGGGGCACCGCCGCCAAGGAATTCGCCAGTCTCGCGACCCAACTCCAGTCCGCCCGTGAGACCAGTCGCGCGTTGTCCGAGGCCAACCGGGCGTTGAACGCCGCGAAGGGCAGTGACGATACCGGGCTCCGCGCCGAACGGGACCAATTCGAGATCAAAGTGCGCGAGCTGACGTCGACGTCGGCCCGTCTCGCCGAGGACAAGGCCGCCGCCGAACGCGCGGTGGCCGAGGTCCGCAAGAACGCTGCGGCCACGGCGCAGGAGCGCGACACCTTCCGCGGGCAGGTCGACGACATGTTCGCCAAGTTGACGGAATCCGAGCGCCGGCTGGTCCAGACCAAGCAGACGTCCGACTCCGGCCGCACGCAGCTGCAGGCGGTGCAGGCCGAGGCGGAACAGGCTCGGACCGCGCTCGCGGCCGCCCAAGCCAAACTCGTCGAGACCGACAAGGCCGTGGACCAGCAGAACACGAGCGTCGCCGAACTCACCGGGTTGAACGACCGGCTGACGCGGGAGAAAACCGCGCTCGGCACCCAACTCACCGCCGCGCAGGCCGCGGCCGAGCGCGCCAAGACCGAATTCACCGACCTCCAGGCGCGGACGGAAACGGACGCGAAAGCGACGGCCCGCCAAGGTGCCGCGCTGGCCACGTTGCGCGCGAGCGAGGAACAATCCGGCGCGAAGCTCGCCGAGATTACGGACCAGATCGCCAAGCTGCGGGCGGAGAACACCCGGTTGATTCAGGGGGGCGACGACGCCGCCAAGCTCCGCGCGGAAGCGACGGAGTTCCGGCGCAAGCTCGCCGAGAGCGAGCAAGCCGGCGAGCAGCACGCTTCAAGCGTGGCCGAACTCACCGGCAGCAATGAGAAACTGACCGCCGAGCGCCGCGACTTGGCGGCCCGGGTGGAGACCTTGACGGCGGATATCGCCCAGCAACGCGAACAGGGTGCGCGCCTCGCCCAATCCGGGCAGACCGCCGACGTCGCGCGGCGTGAAGCCGAGCAGCGCGCGGCCGCCCTCGCCCCGGTCGCCGAGCAACTCACCGCCGCGCAGCGGGAGTTGACCGGCCTCCGCAGCGAAAATGGACGACTCCGGGACACCGCCTCGGCCAATGATCGCGAACGCACCGCGCGCATCGCCCAACTCCAGCAGGAGAATGCCGCGATCGCCGCGCGCCTGCGCCAGGCGCAGGGCACCTTGGACCAGATCGCCTCGGCGGCGCGCCTGATCAACGGCACCGTGGGGCCGCCGTTCGGCAACGTTGCGCCGCTTACCGCCCAGGCCGGCCGGCCGGCCGCGTCCGTGCCGGTCTTGGCCCAGGCCGAGCGTTTTCACTCGGTCCAAGAGGGCGACTCGCTCACCCGGATCAGCGCCCGCTATTTCGGCACGCCCAATCGCTGGCAGGAAATCTACGACACGAACCGCGACGTCCTGCGCGGTGAAAACGCCCTTCGTCCCGGCCAGCGCTTGCGAATCCCGTGACGGTCGCGGGTGCTTGCGCCGGTTTTTATCGGCGCCGGTCCTGTCATACCGGCGGCCCTTAATTTTTAGACTTTTGGGGAACGAGGGCGGCATCGGGACCGGGCCCGCGATCCGCCGGTCATGGGTGGGAGCAAGCTCGCTCGCGACCCTCCGTGCTCGGAGTCGCGAGCAAGCTCGCTCCCACACCGGATCAACTCCCGCACCGGATCAAACCGATGCTACCCGGGGAAGCCAGAATCTCTCAGGCCGCCGGTATCAGCTCGCGACGGCAAAACGCGGCCCGGTCACGAAGGTTGCACCGCCCGTGCCGGGCAACGAGCCGAGGTGAAAGAGGATAATCTGGCGCTCGAGGTCTGATCGCGAATGGCGGCTGGCGAGACCGGAGGGCGCCCCATCGGTCAGCACATGAACCCACCGGCCGTGCTCGCGCATGATCGAGCCAACGACGACCCCGGGTTCATCCAGCCAGATTTGTGCGACGGTCTCGTCGCCGGTCGACGGCGGAGTTGGACGCGCAAAGCGGAGGACGCGGACGCAGGGGATCATGCGGCGACCGTGTTTTCTCGGGCGTCGCGAGAGATGCCCTCCGCGGGTTGGGCGAAGAACCGGTCGCGCCGCGCGCGGGCCGCCTCGAGATCCTTGGTGCCAAGGGAGCGGCGGATGCGCTCCTTGGTGAACGGCGTGGGGTGCGTCGTGTAGTGCAGGAACCACGTGCCATGGTTGTTCCAGAGATGGTGGTTGGGGTTCGCCACAGAGGTGCGGAGGCTGAGAATCGGTTCTAGGGTCGGCATGGTGCGGGATGGTCTTTGTTGGATTTGATCGCGCAGCAGGCGGGAAAACAAAAAACCGATCTGAGGCATCAGATCGGTTTCGTCTTCGGGAGCGTTATCGGTTCGTCGCCCTTGCGGGTGACGCACATCCGGGCTTTCGCCCGATCCACCGTGGCCGCTCCCGGCCCGGTTGGCTGAACCCGCTTTTGGAAGGCGGATTCGTTCCTGATGCGTCGGTTAACGTGGTGATCGTCGCGTTTGGGTCGAGGAGTTTTTTCTTCCGCTCTGTCATAAGGGTGCATCTGCCGAGTTGGCGGTAGGCAACCCGCTTGCGCGCGCCCCGGTCGCCGAGCACTCGCAAGCGAGCGGCCTACGCAATCCGGCGCGAACCGCTGCCAATCCGGAGATACGCCCCTGAATTCTTGATCGAACGTGTTCGGGAATTTTCGGCGGACCGGGCTATCAGGCTGCGGGTGGACGCGGGGCTTTCTTTGCGGGCCTCGGTGCGGGATTTTTCGCAAGGGTTGGGCGGATACGGCGGGCATCGCGCTGCGCGTGGATTTTTCGCACATCGGCGGTTTTTTGGCGACCAATCCGCTCGAGCGGTCCCGCTTCGAGGCGCAGGGGCGGCGCTCGCGGATCGTCGAACTCGTCGCGCATTACAATCGGCTCAGCGGGCGACGTGAGACCGATCCTTCCCTAAAAATCGACATCGCGGGCTAGCGCGCGTCGATGGCGACGGGGCGGCGGTAGGAGCAAATTTATTTGCGATTCCGGCCGCGGTGCGGCGGACGCGGCGGGAAACGGGGGACGTGGCGTCGCGGCGGCGTCGCGCGGATCGCAAATAAATTTGCTCCTACACGGGGATCACCGCGGGGTCCGGATCGTTACGGGCGGAGCGCGGCGCGGACGAGGCGGTCGTCGCCGTCGTTGGGGGCGGGCTTCAGGCGGAGCGCGGCGCAGAGGAGATTGTAGATGTGGATGTTTTCCACGGGCGGGACCACCACGCCGGCCTTGAACGAGGGTCCGCTGGCGATGAAGAGGCCGCGCATATCGGGGTGATCGGGGTCGTAGCCATGGTCGCCGATGTTGAATTTTCCGCGCGCCCGCGCGCTCTCGAATCTGGCGCGCTGGGTCACGATCCAGCCGGGCTCGGGCACGATCCAGACGGGTGGCACCCGGGGGTGATCCTTCAGGTGGAAGTGCGCGGGCAGGTCGGAGACGAGCGCGGCCCGCGCGTGCGGCAACGCGGAGAACTTGGCCACGAGGGCGGCGGCGTCGCCGTCGTTGGGACGGAGCCCGACGGCGGAACCGCCGAAGTCGATCTGCACGGTCGCGAGGTCCACGTAGTCGTCGAGGAAGAGCACGCGCCCGGGGCTGGTCGGCGTCATGCCGTGGTCGGAGACGATCACGAAATCGGGCGTGATGCCGAGGGCCGCGAGGCGGTCGCGGATCTCGCCGACCCGCGTGTCGAGCAGGCGGACGGCGGCGGCGAGTTCGGGGGAGTCGGGGCCGTAGGTGTGGCCGGCGGAATTCGTTTCCTCCAAATAAAAGGTGACGACGGCGGGGCGGCGGTCGGCGGGCAGGGTGAGCCAGCCCACGAGTTCGTCGAGCCGTTGGCCGAAGGCGATCGAGTAGTCGTAGCGTTTCCAAAAGGTCGGGCGCAGACCATGGATCTCGGCCTCCGAGCCGACCCAAAAATAACTCGCGCTGGGGCGACCCTGCCGGCCGGCGGTGGTCCAGATCGGTTCACCGCCCCACCAGTGGGCGGCCGCGACGGCCGCGGGATTCCGGTAGGCGAAGAACGCACCGCGGTCGGCGTCGAAGAAGTCGTTGTTGATGATCCCGTGATGCACGGGGCGGAGACCGGTCGCGATCGAGTAGTGATTGGGAAACGTGTTGGTGGGGTAGACGGGAATCAGCCCCTCGGCGGTCGTGCCGGCCCGGGCGAGGGCGCGGAGGTTGGGTGTCTCCGCAGGATGGAGCGCGCAATAGTCCCAGCGGAAACCGTCGAGCGAAATCAGGAGCAGCGGGGGCGGCGGCGCGGAGGCCTTTGTCCAACCGGGCAACGCCAGCAGCAGCGCGAGGATTACGAAAGAAGAGAACTTCATGCGTCCGCTTCCCGGGCCGAAGCAACCGCCCAAGAACAAGGCCGGTCGCATCAGACGTCGGCGCGTCCGTGGGGTTTTTCTGCGGCCGGCGGCTGAGGCGCGGCGGGTGCCGGCGGGGCGGCGTGGTAGTCAATCTGGTCGGCGTCCGGGGATGGCGTCGTGTCGGTGAGGGCCGGGACGGTGGCAGGCGGATTGGGGCGGTAGTTTTTGGAGGCGTCTTCGGCGAGGGCGCGCTTGAATTCGTCTTCGACGCCGCTGGCCGCGCGCTTGAATTCCTGCAAGGACTTGCCGAGACCGCGGGCGAACTCGGGCAGTTTTTTGCCGCCGAAAAGCACCAGGACGATGATCACGATCATCACCATTTCGGGGCCGCCGATACCTTCGATGAAGGCAAGGGAACAGAGCGCAACGTTCATGGGAGCAGTGTGACGCGGGCGGCGGGAGTTTGTAACGGGAAATTTTTCGACCGCCCGAAACGCCGGGCATACGGGCATTGCGTCCGAGGCTCAGCGCACGGCGACACCGACGGTGAACCGGCTGGTTTCGCCGGGCGGCACGAAATGCAGGCCGGTCTTGTGCTCGGCGGCGTTGGGCGGGCCCATCCAGGGCTCGACGCAGTAGTAGGGTGCGGTTTCGTCGAGGCTCCAGGTGACGAAGGCGGCCTCGGGCGGCGGAGTCTTGGCGGTCCCGATGCGGACGGCGATGTCGCCGGGCCGGCCGCGCTCGCCGAAGACGACCTCATGGCCGGTCAGGCCGGTGTGGATCGTGTCGATCAGTTGCGGGTTGGAAAGCGGTTCCTCGGCCTGCAGGACGGGGCCGGGAGAGAGCCGGCCGTTGGCGTGATCCTGTTTGAGGCGGCGGGTGGCGGGGATGCGGATGATATAGTCGGCACGGGTCGCGCCCTCCGACCATGGCACGGTAAAATAAAAATGGTGGCCGGCGCTCCACGGAATGGGTTCTTGGCCGTGGTTGGTGAGGGCGAATTCGCAGGCCAGCCCGAGCGGCGAGAAGCGATAGGTGACGTCGAAATCGAAGGCGTAGGGGTAGCACGCGCGCACCTCGTCGTTGGTCACCATGCGGGCGGTGAAGCCGGTGGCGTCGAGTCGGGTCACGCGAAACCCGGCCTGGCGGGCGAGCCCGTGCATGGGCATGGCGCGGCGGATGCCGTCGGCGGCGCGCCAATGGTGGATGTCGCCCCGGTCGAAGGTGCGGGCGCTGAAGGGAAACAGCACGGGGTTGCCGCCGCGGGTCTTGTAGAAGTCGTCGTAGTGGGAGAGTTCCGGCCAGTAGACGAGGTCGCGCACGGAGCCGTCGCCGAGGGTGAGGTTCCAGTTCATGAGCCGGGCGCCGATCTCGGGCAGGGCGAGAAACGTGGATTGGCCGACCCGCCAGCGCGTGAGCGTGCGGCCGAGGTGGGGAATTTTCTCCATGGCCCGAAGAAGCACAGCGGTCGGCGCAGGGAAAGGGTTTTTCGCCGGCAACGCGCGCCGAACGGGCGTTTATTGGAAACGGCGCGGACGGGCTCCATGCTTGCGGTGCTTGCATGGCGGGTGCGGGGGGCTATGGGTAACGACCCATGCTTTCACGCGGCTTAGTTTTTTTGGCGGCCCTGCTCGCGGTGCCGTTCGCGTCCGCCGAGCCGGCGGCGGCCCCGGCCGAGGTCGCGGCCGAGGTCGCGGCCCCGGCCGCAAGTCCCGGCGCGGCCCAGAAGCGCGTCGTGGTGATTCCGGTGCAGGGCGAGATCGCCTCGCCGGTGCTCTACATTTTGCGGCGGGGCTTGAAACAGGCGATCGACGAGAAGGCCGACGCCGTGGTGCTCGACATGAAGACGCCCGGCGGCGCGCTCGACGTGACGTTCGAGATCATGGAGGCGCTCGGCAAGTTTCCCGGGGAGACGATCACCTACGTGAATAACGAGGCGATCTCGGCCGGGGCGTTCATTTCCGCGATGACGGGCGAAATCTGGTTTGCGCCCGACGGGATCATCGGTGCGGCGGCCCCGGTCATGGGCACGGGTCAGGATGTCGATGCGACGATGAAGATGAAAATCGTAAGCTACCTCAAGGCGCGGTTGCGCTCGATTTCCGAGGGCAAGGGCTACCGCGGCCAGGTCATCTCGGCGATGGTGGACTCCGATTACGAACTCAAGATCGGCGACAAGGTGCTGAAGGGTAAGGGCGAGTTGCTCTCGCTGACGGCAAGCGAATCGGCCGCGACCTACGGTGATCCGGCGCAGGCGCTGCTCTCGGCGGGCACGGCCAAAAAAATCGACGATTTGCTGACGAAGAAGTTCGGCGCAAACGGCTTTGTCGTCACGCGGCTGGAGATCACTTGGTCCGAGAAATTCGCGGTCATTTTGAACAAGATCGCGCCGGTCCTGCTCGGGCTGGGGCTGCTGGCCCTGTTCATCGAGTTCAAGACGCCCGGCTTCGGGTTGATGGGCATTTCCGGTTTCCTGTGTCTGGGCATCGTCTTCGCGAGCAGCTACGTCGCCGGCCTCTCCGGACATGAACCGATTTTGGTCTTTGCGATCGGATTTTTATTGGTGGCGGCGGAGATCATTTTCTTTCCGGGCGTGATCGTCGCGGCCTTGGCGGGACTGCTGATGATGCTCGGCTCGCTCGTGTGGGCGATGGCCGACCTTTGGCCCAACGAGCCGATTACGATAGCGTGGTCGGGCGATGCGTTTGTCGGCCCGTTGCAAAACCTCGGGCTCGGCCTCGCGTTGGCAACCGCGCTCGGTCTGGCCTTGATCCGCTACCTGCCCGGCGGCTGGTTCTGGGATCGTCTCGTGATCGGTTCCGTCGTCGGCGGGACGGCGCAGTTTTCCGGCGGAACGCCGGAGGCCGGCCAAGGCGCGGCGTCCCTCGTCGGCGAGCGCGGCGTGGCGGTGACGGCGTTGCGGCCGGGCGGGCAGGTGGAGATCGCCGGCCGGCGTTACGAGGCGGCGGTGGCCGTGGGCGCGATCGAAGCCGGCGACGCCGTGGTGGTGCGGGCCCGCACGGACTTCAACCTGATCGTGGAGCGCGTGGAAACATGAACGCCGTCGCCCTGCTTTTTATCGTCGGCGCCATATTGTTGGCGGCGGAGATTTTCGTCCCGGGCGGGGTGCTCGGCATCATCGGCGGGATCGCGATGGCGGTCGGTTGCGGCGTGGCGTTTGCCAGATTCGGCGTGGCGGGCGGCACGATGGCTTCGATCGCGGCGCTGGTCCTGTTGGCCCTCACCGTTTACCTCGAGTTGGTTTGGTTGCCCAAAACCAAGCTCGGCAAGACCATGATCGTGCAGTCCGCCGTCGAAGGAACGAGCCAACCGCCGATCGCCGACGCCGGGATCATAGGTCGCTCGGCCGAGGCGGAAACTCCGTTGATGCCCTCGGGCTACGTGCTCGTCGACGGACGCCGCTACGAGGCTTTCTCCACTGACGGCCACATCGCGAAGGGCGCCACCGTGCGCGTCGCGAGCCAGGACAATTTTCGTCTCATCGTAACCAAAACCTAAATCCTGCCATGCCTACGCTATTCATCGTCGCCTTGATCGGTGTGCCCGCGCTGATCGTGTTCTTTATCGTCATCGCCTTCATCAACACTTGGCTGAAGGCCAAGCTCAACGGCGCGCCCGTGGGCTTCGCCAACCTGCTCGGCATGAGACTGGGCGGCGTCCCCTACAATCTCGTGGTCGACGCACGGATCATGGCCGTCAAGGCCGGCATCGAGATTTCGACCGATACGATCGCAGCGCACTTCCTTGCCGGCGGCAATGTCGTGCCGACGATCCAGGCGATCATCGCCGCGCAGAAGGCCGGCATCGAGCTCGGCTGGGACCGCGCCTGCGCCATCGACCTCGCGACCAAGGGCTCCGGCAAATCCGTGCTCGAGGCCGTGCGCACCTCCGTCGATCCCAAGGTCATCGATTGTCCCAATCCCGAGAGCGGCCGCACCACCATCGACGGCGTGGCCAAAGACGGCATCCAGGTGAAGGTCAAGGCGCGCGTGACGGTGCGCACCCATCTCGACCGGTTTGTCGGCGGCGCCAAGGAAGAGACCATCATCGCCCGCGTGGGCGAGGGCATCGTCTCCACCATCGGCAGCTCCGAGACCTACAAGATCGTGCTCGAATCGCCCGACAGCATCTCGAAGACCGTGCTCGCGCGCGGCCTCGACGTCGGCACCGCGTTTGAGATTCTCTCGATCGACATCGCCGACGTGGACGTCGGCGAGAACGTCGGCGCGAAGTTGCAGGAAGCGCAGGCCGAGGCGAACAAGAGCATCGCGCAGGCGCAGGCGGAAATCCGGCGGGCGGCCGCCGTGGCCGTCGAGCAGGAGATGAAGGCCCGCGTGCAGGAGATGCAGGCGGAGGTCGTGCGCGCGCAATCCGAGGTGCCGAAGGCGATGGCCGAGGCCTTCCGCTCCGGCCGGCTGGGCGTGATGGACTATTACAAGATGGAGAACGTGCAGGCCGACTCCGCCATGCGGCAGAGCATCGCCAAGCCCGAGGAGAAGAAGCCGTCCTAAGCATATCCGGACCGAGACGCGCCACCGCCCGCCAAATCCCCCGCCGCCATGGACCCGATGAAATGGATCAGCGAACACCTCCAGTTGATTCTGGCGGGGGCGGGTGCCATCGCCTACTGGCTCACGCAGCGCCGCGCGGGCGAAAACGAGCGGGCGGAGGCCGAGAAGGAAGCCGCCGAGCGGCAAGCGCAGCCGGCCTCGCTGGCGGACGCCGAGGACGAGAGCCGCGCCGGGGACATCCGCGAGGAGATCAGGCGCAAAATCGCGGCGCGCCGGGGCGAACCCCTGACTGCCGAGCGCGCGGAACCACCGCCGGTGGAGTCGCGACCGTTTCAGCTCCCGCCGCTCATGCGGCCTTTGACGGAACCGGTCGATACGTTTGGCGGACCGGCGCGCCCGCCCGAGCGGTGGCAGGAGCCCGTCCGGCGTTTCGAGCCGCCGGTGATGGTGCCGACCGAGACGCTCGCCGCTTCATTGGAACGCCAGGAGCAGTTGGCGATGAAGTTACGCGAGCTCACCGAGCAACGCGCGATGGCCGCGCGGAAAGCGGCGGCGGTCGCTGTCAATAACGCCGCCGTGGCGCAACGGGATCTCGCCGGTCAGGAGCTGCGGCATGACTTGCGGGATCCCCGCAGCCTGAGACGGGCGATCCTTCTGCGCGAGGTGCTGGGAACGCCGGTGGGTCTGCGCTGATTTCCGGGAGGGGAGTGTGCAGCCGCGGATTTGAACTGCGGCCGAACGGGAAATCCCGGGCCCCGACGGACCGATTAATTGCCGAGCTGAACGCGATTGTAACCGGAGAAGCCCTTGTCGCGGAGTTGGGTCCGGCGTCCGTTTTCCTCGATGGCCAGATTCTCGAGGGCCGAAGCGGTGATGTAGATCGGACCTGGCTTGGAGACGATCTTGGTTTCGCCGCGGGTCATGGGGGTGTCGGCGAGGAGGACTTGGTTATCTGCCACCAGCACGACCTTCACCCGCGTGTAATCGAGAGCGATCAGGGTGATGGTCGGCGTGGTTGCCGGCTGGGTGGCGACGGGCGGGAGGGCGGCGGGCTTGGCGATCGGGCCGGGGCTCGCGCTCATTCCGCTGTAGATGGCCTTGGCTCCCCATACGACAAGCACGAGCACAAGAACGCCGGCGGCGATCTTGCCGACTTTGAGCACAAGGGCCGGATCGAGCAGGGGCGCCTCGGGGAGATTGGTGCGGCTGCGCGATTGCTTGGGCTGGGCGCGCGGCTCGGCGGCGGCCTCGGCGGCGGGTGGAGCGGAGCGGTCGCCGCGCTCGCCGGAGGAGGCGACGGAGACTTCCATGCGACCGTAGATTTCACGGCTGGGCTGGCGGGGGCGGGTGTCGCCGTGGCCGAGCGAAGCGTAGTCGTTGAGGATGCGGTCGGAGGGGAGCTTGAGGAAATTCGCGTAGGTGCGGAGAAAGCCGCGGACGTAAATCTCGCTGAGGCCGAGGTCGAAGTGATTGCTCTCGAATTTCTGGAGATATTCGCCGCGAATCTTGGTGGCTTCGGCAGCCTCGCGGATGGAAATGCCTTTCTGTTTGCGGGCGTCTTCGAGGCGTTCACCGATGGTCTGCATGGGGATCAGTTAGATTTTTGGGCGGGCGGAAGTCACCACGAATCAGGCATCGGGGCGCGAGGAAATCACAATGATTCGAGATCGACGAGGATCTCGCGGGGACTGGAGCCGTTTTCCGGACCGACGATGCCCTTTTCCTCCATGAGGTCCATGATGCGCGCGGCGCGGTTGTAGCCGATGCGGAGACGGCGCTGGATCATCGAGGTGCTCGCGCGCTTGGTGGATTTGAGCACGTCGAGCGCCTGGTTGTAGAGCTCCTCGTCGTCGCCCATGTCGCCGTCGTCTGCGCCCCCGTCCTCCTCGTCCTCTTCGCGGGCGTCGCGGTCGATCTGGGCCTGCACGGACTGGGCGTATTGGGGCGGGCCGTTTTTCTTGAGAAATTCGACCATGGCCATGACTTCCTCATCGGAAACGAAGGCGCCTTGGGAGCGCACGAGCCGGGAGGTGCCGGGCGGTGAGAAGAGCATATCGCCGCGGCCGATGAGGGTGTCGGCGCCCTTGGTGTCGAGGATGGTCCGGGAGTCGACTTGCGAGGCGACCTGGAAGGCGATGCGCGAGGGCAGGTTGGCCTTGATGACGCCGGTGATGACGTTCACCGACGGACGCTGGGTGGCGATGATGAGGTGGATGCCGGCGGCGCGGGCGAGCTGGGCCAGCCGGGCGATACTGGTCTCGATCTCGGCGGGGGCGACCATCATGAGGTCGGCGAGTTCGTCGATGATGGCGACGATGTAGGGCAGGCGGGCGGGCACCTCGACGCCGTCGTCCAGCATCGGGTCGACGCCGGTGAGCGAGCCTTGGACCTCGCCGGGGACCGGGGCCTCGGATTTGGCGTTCTTTTTGCGGTTGTTGAAGCCGACGATGTTGCGGACGTTGACCTTGGCGAAGAGCTGATAGCGCTGCTCCATCTCGCCGAGCAGCCACTTCAAGGCGGCGGGGACCTTCTTCGGCTCCGTCACCACGGGGATGAGCATGTGGGGAAGGCTGTTGAAAATCTTCAACTCGACGACCTTGGGGTCGACCATGATGAGACGCAGGTCTTTCGGGCTCTTCGAATAGAGAATCGAGGCGACGATGGAATTGATGCAGACCGATTTGCCCGAGCCGGTGGCGCCGGCGATCAGGAGGTGGGGCATCTTGGCGAGGTCGGAGATCAACGGGGCGCCGGAAACATCCTTGCCGAGGGCGATGGGAATCTCGGCCTTGGCGTTGGCCCAGTCCTCGCTTTCGAGGAGCTCACGCATGCCGACGGCCATCGGATGCTGATTGGGGACCTCGACGCCGACCGCGGCTTTGCCGGGAATCGGCGCGAGGATGCGGACGGACTGGGCCCTCATGCCGAGGGCGATATTTTTGTCGAGCCCGGCGATTTTTTCCACGCGCACGCCGGCGGCGGGGACAACTTCATAGCGGGTGATCACGGGCCCCACGTGAATCTCGCCGAGCGTCACCTCGACGCCGAACTCGCCCAGGATCCGCAACAGATTCTCGGCGTTGGCGCGGTGCTCTTCCTCGCTGTTGCCGGCGTCGGGCTTGGCTTGTTCCTTGAGCAGGGAGAGGGGAGGGAACTCGTAGGTTTTGTCGTCGCTCTGCGGGAGAGAGATCTTCGCCGCTTTTTTCGGCTCCTCGGGCTTCACGATGTTGAGCTCGATCTTGCCGGCGGCCACGGCCAGCGGGCGGATGTCACTTACGGTCGGTTCCGGCGCGGGCGCGGGCGCATCGGGCCGCGGCGGCGGTCCGCCGCGGGCGAGCCCGCGGGGCGGCGGGGCCGCCACCGCCGCCGGCTTGGGTGCGACCGCGTCGAGCGATTCGGGCAAGGGGACGTAAGTCGATGGCTTGGCCAGGGGATCGCCGGCGGTCTTGGCGGCGAAGGATTTTTTCCCGCCGCTGGGACCGACCGGGTCGGTGCCGGCATCCTTGATCGCCTGTGACGTGATGCGGACGGGTTCGCGGCTCCCCGCCGGGGCGCCTGGCGGGCCGGCCTTGTGACGTTGGCGTTCCTCGCGGGCCTTCGCGCGTTCGGCGGCGAGCGCGGCCTTATGCTTAATCCTGGCCTCCCGCCACGCGGAGAAGTTGAGAAAAATCTTGTCGATCTCCGTGCCGATATCCCGGGTGAAAACAAACATCAGGCACAAGGCGTAGATCGAGCCCATCAGCAGGGCCGAGCCCATGGTGCCCAAGGCATCGGCGAGAAGCTTCGAGTAGAGCGTCTGCCCGATCACCCCGCCGGGACCATTTGTGAAGTAGTTGCTCACTTTGATGCCGTCGATCATCGCCCAGAGGCCCGAGAAGGTGCTCACGGCGACGATCATGGCGACGACGCGGGCGCCACTGAGGTGCCGGGCCGCTTTTAGCGCCATGTAGACCGTCCAGAACAGAAAAATGGGCACGAGCCAGGCGCTCGCACCGATACTGAACAACAGCACATAAACGCTCTCGGCCCCGAGCCAACCCATCGGGTTCTTGGGCCGGGGTGCCGTGCCGATCTGACTGCTTTGCAACGGGTCGTAAAAGCTCATCGCCACCGCGAAAAACACGCCCAAGAGCAGACAAACGACAGCGACCGCCCAATTCGGGCGATAACGCGGAGCTTGGAATGACGGGCCGTCGTTTGGGTTTGAAGTCTCGGTCTTGGGCATTTGTGTTGGCCGACTCTGAGTCAGAGCCGATTGCATGCTAACCTCCCGGACGGTCAAATGTAAATGCCCCCGGGTCAACTTTCACACTCCTCTCGTAACCAGCCCATGCCCGAAGTCTTACTGTTCCGACCGATCTATCAGGAACGCGTGTGGGGCGGCCGCGCCTTTGAAACGGCGCTGGGGCGCACTCTCCCGGGCGCGACCTCCATCGGGGAAAGCTGGGAGATCGTGGATCGGCCGGAAGCCTGCTCGGTCGTGGCGAGCGGTCGCTATGCCGGCCGGACCTTGCGCGACGTGATCGAGCAGCACACCGCCGTCTTCATGGGACCGGGCTGGCCGGCGGCGAAGCCGTTCCCCATCTTGGTCAAGTGGCTCGATTGCCGCGAACGCCTGAGCCTTCAAGTTCACCCGCCGGCGGCCCTCGCCTCCGAGCTCGGGGGTGAACCGAAAACGGAAAACTGGTATATCGCGGCGACCAGACCGGGCGCCGAGCTGATCGTCGGCCTCAAAAACGGCGTGACCCGGGCGCAGTTCGAGCAGGCGATCATCAATCAATCCGTCGGGGACTGCGTGCATCATTTCCCCGTCGCGGCAGGCGACTCGATTTTGGTGAACAGCGGTCAGGTCCACGCGATCGACGCGGGTAATCTGATTTTGGAGATTCAGCAGAACTCCGACACCACGTTCCGCGTTTACGACTGGGGCCGGCAGGGTCTGGACGGGAAGCCCCGCCAGCTCCATGTCGCGAAATCCCTGCGGTCGATCGACTGGCGCGATTTCGAGCCCAAGCCGGTGCGGGCCGCGCCCACGTCGGGCGTCATAGCCGATTGCCCCGAGTTCAGCATCAAGCGGACCGTGCTGGGCACCGGCGAGCGGTTCCACGTTTCCGGCGGCGAGCAGCCGCGGATCCTGAGCGTGGTAAGCGGGAAGGTGCGGGGCGGCGGTCAGGTTTTGGGCCCGGGGGCCAATGCGCTGCTGCCGTTCGCCGCGGCGTTTGCCTTCGTCGCCGAGACGACGTCGATCCTCTTGATTACGGAAAACTTCCTGGGATGAAAGATCGGGGCCGGGCGACGTGCGCCGCGCGCCGGGCCCGCGGCGGGTGCGGTCTGAAGCTGTTGGTTTTGCTGACGGTCATGGGCGCGGGCCTGGCGCTCGGTTGGATGGCCTTGCTGCCGGTTCTTTTCGTCCAAGCCGTGCGCGAGCGCACCGGATTCGACGCGGAAGTGGCCAGTCTCTCCGCCAATCCGTTCACCGGCAGGGTGTCGCTGCGCGGTTTGGTGCTGACCAATCCGCCGACCTTTCCGTTCCGCGACGGTCTCCACCTCCGTTCGCTCGAGGCCGATGTGGAGATGACCTCGCTGCTGGGGGAACGCCTCGTGATCGCGACGTTGGCCTTCGATGTGCGCCAATTCACCTGGGTCAGGCGCGCGGTCGGCCCGACCAACGCCGAAGCCTTTTGCGCCAACCTGGCCGGCCCGGTGCCCACGCCGCCCCCGGCGAAATCCCCCGTGCTGATCAAGGATCTGCGCCTGCAACTCGACACTTTGATCCTTGCCGACTACGCGGAAGCCAAACCCCGCGTGCAAACGCACCCGCTGGCTTTCGACCAACGCTTCCGGGACGTCTCGACCCCGGGGCAACTTTTGGGACCGGCGGTCATCCGCGTGCTGGTGGAGCGGAACGTGGCCGACGGCTTGCTCCCGTTCTTGCCCACCGGGTTGAAGACCCAGGTGGTCGAGGCGGCGCGCGGCGCCGAAACCGGGCGGCGCTCCGAAACCCCGACGCCGGCCGAACCTTTCCGGGGTTTTCTCGACAAGCTTGAAGAAACGCGGAAGCCGTAGTTACAGTGTTCGCTTTTTCCATGAATTCTCCGCACGAAACCTCCGCCACCCCGCCTCCCGATCCGGCCTCGCCTGCCTCCACCGAAGCTGCGTCCGCGCCTGATGCCGCAGCCTTGCTCGCGGCGGCCAAAAAAGAGGCGGCCGACAACTTCGACCGTTTCATGCGCACCGCCGCCGATCTGGAGAACCTGCGCAAGCGCACGCTCCGCGAGAAAGAGGAGCTCCGCCTCTACTCTTCGTCGCGCGTGCTCGAGGACCTCCTGCCGGTCATGGACAATCTCGCGCTCGGCCTCGGTGCCGCGAAGCAGCCCAATGCCGATCTCAAGACCCTCACCGGCGGCGTCGATATGGTCCTCACCCAGCTGAAAAGCGCGCTGGCCAACCACGGCCTCAAGGAGGTCAACCCGGTCGGCCTCCCGTTCGATCCGCACCAACACGAGGCCCTTTCCCACGCGGAAAGCGCGGCCGTGCCCGCCGAACATGTCCTCTCCGTCGTCCGCATCGGCTACGTCCTCAACGGCCGGCTCCTGCGCCCCGCGTCGGTCGTCGTGTCGAGCGGCCCGGCCAAACCCGTCGTCATCTAAACTTTTTTCCCGCGGCTGACGCGGGTCACTGCGCGGCATCTCCCCGATCACTATGGCGAAGGAAGACTACTACGAACTGCTCGGCGTCCAAAAAGGCGTCACCGAGGAAGAACTCAAAAAAGCCTACCGCAAAAAGGCCGTGCAGTTTCACCCGGACAAAAACCCGGGCAACAAGCAGGCGGAGGAGACGTTCAAGAAAGTCTCCGAGGCTTACGAGGTGCTGAAAGATGCCGACAAGCGCGCGGCCTATGATCTGTCTCTTATACACATCTCCGAGCCCACGAGACTAAGGCGAATCTCGTATGCCGTCTTCTGCTTGAAAA
>ENA-ORBV01005778-ORBV01005778.1-microbial-mat-metagenome-genome-assembly--contig:-NODE-5778-length-22401-cov-5.569790_pt1 | contig 22401 bp, 15 predicted proteins | sample MGYA00237777_ERZ505514 | MGnify/ENA primary metagenome ERZ505514 (study PRJEB26160, sample SAMN06269048) | microbial mat metagenome | isolation source: Oligotrophic lake microbial mat | place... | reverse complement strand
TAGCTTCGCCCTCAACAGTCGCGAAGCGGCTGGGCGTTCTCCCATACATTAACATTAATTGCCCGGGTGGAAGTGAGCCCCCCACGGGAAAACCAATACTACAGTAGCTATTACCGGGAGGAGTTGATTGGCGATAGCGAAACGATAGAGTGCTTCCGCATTTGATTCATTGATCGTTGTTGTTGTTACATGCAATGGCATCCCATGCATTACCCTCTTGGCAACGACGATAAACAGCAAAGAAAACTCAGCCGAGACATGAGATACAGATGATGTGGATGAAGTTAAAACATCCAATCGAATACATTTATTGATTTCAGTACCACATCGGGTTGATACATGACGCCTTAAGAGCAAGAAAATCATAGGCCAGATTTAAAAAACACTTTCCAAACTACACAGGAGTCGCCAGGCCAGGCCAGGCCGGAACCGACCCATCCTGTTGTACCTGGTACGTACAATACAACAATCATCAAGAATGCCACGATTGCCACAACCAAAATCAAAAAAGATAGTCAAGGAAAAAACAAGATGGTGGCCCTGTGGTGGGACTTCACGTAATACCGTGGCCGCTGTGGGACTTGCTCTGGTTTGGGTTACCAGAATGCTTTTCCCGCAAAGGATGAATACCTCCAGTTTGTTGTTGATGATGCCGGACACAACAGAGATGTTAGCGCAAACATCCAATATGATTTTATCTGCCACAAACAACTACACTGCCACTGCTAAAGCCACTGCTACTGATAATACCCAGCCGCCTTTGCAGAACCCACTATCAACGCCGACTTCCTCACAAACAACTTTGTCGCCAGCCAATGACAATACCAAGATAAAGATTGTTGGTTTTACAGACCATGTCTACAAGGACGTTTCCATGCTTTGGTATGATCGCTTAACGAAATTGGGATACACGGAGCATGTAATTGTTGCCGTGGATGAACCGGGCGTGGAATTTTTCAAATCCAAGAACGGGGCAGTTCGATTTGAATCTATGCTGTTGAGTGATGATATTCCCCCAGAGCTCCATACCTCGAGATTCATCATAAAAACCAGAATTCTCAGGGAGATGATGTTTGCGATTCGATGGAAATACATTTTGTCACAATTAGAACAAGGGATATCAATTATAATGACAGATGTGGACAATATATTCAATAGCCATGTTCCATTGGCAGATTTTATGGAATATGATGTCATCCATGCTTACGAATCGAGACATCCCGAAGAAATTTTTGCACGGCTAGGGTTTGTTGTCTGTGGAGGAATGAGCTTTTTCAAGGCCAGCAAACCGGCAATCCATTTCGTACGGTTGATGTTCGAACGCTGCGGACGTTATTGTGACGACCAAACTCAGCTGAACAGTCTTATCCTCGACTTAAACATCACCTGGGACAGCACGGATCACTTACCTCGACCGGAAGAACGACAGGACATGTCCAAGATACCGTCGAAATCCATGATAGGTACATGCTCTACGACTGGCCATTCTGTCAAGATTTGGGATCGAAGTTTCGCCTATCGTGGTGTGCTCCTCCCGAAACTATCCAAATGTCCTGCCAACAACTGGGTGGCCATGCCATTTCCGATAAAGAGCGAGGGGGAGAAATGGGGACGGGCCAATATACATGTGTTTAAACAACGAATGTATGCACAATGGGATTCTCATTGTGGGCAGAACAACACTCATTTATTGAGTCTTTCTCAATGATAGAATGATACTAAATTTTGTTTATTTGGAGAGCATATTCAGTTGGTATGTATATCTATCCTCCCCAATTTCGCAGTGTCAAAAACAATGTGACCGATTCAATGATCCCAAGTTCGTCCACGCTGACGCCATCGTTCAGTTTGATTCCGTTTAGCATCAATACCTGCTGATCCGGAGAAATTCCCTCCTTCATTTTGATTTTCTCCCGTACATCATCCAAAGTGTCATCAGGATCGACAGTGATGGTAATCAAGCGTCCTGTTTGAACTTGGATGCCAATCTAAAGAGCAGAAGGATTCCGTTGAGTGTGTGCATTCAATTGAGTAGCGCGAAAGAACAGAAGACGCTCCGTTAGGACTAGGGATGAATGACTTGACTTTATGCAAGCAATGCATTGATACTAGATACAGACACACCATGATTGGTTTTCGTCGATTCTTCTCTTTCATTTCCATATACTCTTGATGATTCTTTGTTTGCTCTTCATGATGAACTTCCAGTTGCTTTTGAATATGTAATTGATTGTGCGACGACCGAAAAACGGTACTTCCCCGAGCTTTTCTTCCCATGTTGCTATTTTTGGATTATTGTTGTTGTTGTTGTTTGAAGTAATCTGCGTCACCTTGTCTTGAATCGTTAGAGTGTTGGAATCCATGCGGTTGTTTGACGCAAATTGCACACTAGCTATTAGCAACAGCGGCATTGATGGATGCCTTGCCTTGGATGGCCAAAATTGTCTCCAAAAAAATTCTCCACGGGATTAAAATAAACGATGAAACCGTAGTCCTTAACCTTATCTAACGAGCTCCCCTTGCTCGGAGCGTTGCCTGCTTGCGGCATCAATTTCCTCATGCAACAGCATCATTGGATTTTGGATCACATTGAATCAATCATCAGTTTTCTTGTGAATGGCGTCGGCGCTGGTGCAAGATTTTAGGGGAGGTACAATACTAGCTACAATAGTACAGGACATACACAGAAGCTCTCTATTAAATTGTCATTATTGCCAAACACCCGCATTGATTACCTAAAGAAAGTTGACATGGCGCTGGTAGTTGAGAAAGCCTTAGATGATGAGAACGACTTGGCACGAAAACGGCCGCTTGCTGAATTGCCATCGCCTGTTCCTAGTAGTAACGCCGCCAACTGTAGCAGCACTACAAGTAGTACCAGGACACCTGTCCGAAATCCCTACAGCCAGAGATCTTCGTCTGGTGGCAGCTCCCAGAAAAAACCAAAGCTTCCACCTCCATCTTCTAAGTCCATGGATGAGGATGACGACATCAAAGTACTATCACCGCCTCCAAAGCCATTGCCAACTCAACCATCGCACCAGCACAACTCTACAACCTCCAACAACAACAACAACAACAATGACGACGACGACGACGACGATTGTGTGACAGAATTATGGTCCAATGTCACCAATGCCAACGTGGATTACCCACATCCAAGGCCCCACTGTGGCATCCATAATTTTGCGGACGACAAATTGAAATTTTGCGAAAAATGCTATTGCATTCCTTGCGATAAACCCGTGTCACAGTGCACACAATGGGCGCAGCATTGTCACGAAATCAAACAACGAACCTTCCAAACCAATTCTTCCGGGGCCACCCAAGAAGTCATTGACATTGAAGATTCTTCTCGCGCCGCTGCCGCCTCGGGTCTTCGTCCTGCCGTTCGGTCCTACTACGCAAGACAAAATCAACTTGGAACAGTCTTATCCGGATCTCTTGGCGCCGGTCCTACCGGTGCCCCCAATAGTGAGGATGAGGATGAGGATTATCGCGCTCTCCTAATGGCAGCAGGTCTACAAGGAGGAGGAATGGGGCGAAACCGGTTTGACAATCATTACTCGGAGGACTTTAATCAACGCTACAATGAACGCACGGGTACTACTACTAGTAATGGGGAACCACGCCGACGAAATCCCAAGGATATGCGCATACCGGAAGTTTTGGCGGAAAAAATGATGGAAGCTTTGCAAATTGCAGAGACGAAAAGCAGTCCAAAAGGAAGTAGTGCTACTATTGCGTCAGTGTTGGCGTATGCCACGAAAGAAAAAGACTCGACGTCGACAACATCTACCGCAAAAGCCGCCAAGATTGCACGTATGGTGCGGCGCAAAGAGCGCTTTGAAACCAGTCAAATGGACGGCGACATTGCACAGTTGGGGCTTCACAAGTCCTTCTTTGTGGAAGGGGTGCGCGTAGGTTGGCCTTACCCATCCATTCTAACCCCACAACGACAAATGGCTATCCACTTGATCAAGGCTCTAAAGAACTCTCGTCACGTTGTGCTGGAGAGTCCCACTGGAACAGGTGTGTATCCAATCTGTTTTTGTGTTTTGTTTTGTTTTGTTTTGTTTCTATTTTGCCAAAGACTGAACTAGTCTCACCAAATGCTTACACTTTCAGGAAAATCGGCTGCAATTCTTTGCGCGGCGTTGGCCTGGCAACGGCATTTTGTAAAGAGTTCATGGGGGACAAAGACTGGAAGCGCTACCGATGCGTCGGGAAAGCTGATTGGCGACGCGGAGGATGAACAACCGTTCCCTCGCATCATTTACTGTAGTAGGACGCACAGTCAAGTGGAGCAAATGGTCGCTTCCTTGAAAAAAACACCTTATCGGCCACGTATGACTGTGTTGGGAAGCCGCGATCGTCTTTGTATCCATCGGTAAGCAAAATCAATCTCTCGTGCCATTGTTGATAAACTTTAAATATATAATCTCTCACCATGTCGGCATTGGCTCGCTGTTCTTCGTAGAGAGATCATGGATCGAAATCCTTCCAAGCCTGGCGACAAAGCAAAGCCCCATGTCAATGTCAATCTGGCATGCCAGGCGAGGGTTGCCAATACAGAAAAAATTCGGAAATCCCTATGGAAATCTCATGACTTTCGCTATGACGACGACAGGCCTCCAGATGAATTACCCGGGGATGGAAGTGGAAAAGGTGGGCAATCTCAGGAAGCGGAGGAAGACGCTGGTGACGAAACAAGCTCGGAATGGATCCTCAAGAAGAGTACCAAAAAATTGACTTGTCCACACTACCGACAACTCACTTCCAAGCGAACAGCGAGAATGGCACAATCAAGCTTCCTTTTGACACAAGACGCAGTTGGCTGCTGCGAGACTGGTGGAGATAAAACGAACTTGGGGGTTCACGATATCGAGGACTTAGTTGCTTTTGGTGTCAATCCTTACTTGCATTCGAATGTGGCACTTTATCGCCGTAACTGTGAAGGCAATTTTGGCGTCGATGTAGGACCGGATTGCAGAATAAAGGGGATCGAAAAGGGCAGCGCTGCCGAATCCTGTGGTGGTCGACTGGGAAAAGGCGATAAAATCGTCGAAGTGAACGGTGCCAAAGTCAAGACCTTGGCGCAGATTACACGGGCAATGAATTCCTCCAAAGATCCCCTCCTGCTCTCTGTCCTTCGATCATCACCGAGTAGTGCTAAGACAAGCCCGTTTACTCGTGATGCAAATTCCGCTAGCTCAACAGCTAGTAATACGAATAACACCGCTGCTTGCGACGAGCTCGATGTGACATTGGTGCGAACAAGCCAACAACAAAGCTGGGGAGCTACACTGGAAGGAAGTGCTGACGGAACTGGTTGTACCATCAATGGGATTAAAGAAGGAGGACCAGCGATCGGCCGATTAGAAGTCGGGGATGTTGTTGTGGAGTTGAACGGGCAAGACGTCCAGAAATTGAGCTTTAATTTAATCGTCCAGGCCATTGCTGCCAATGGGAGTAACCCTCTCAGGCTTCGAGTTCGCCGGATAGGGTTCGAAAACAATCGTGCTGCCAGTGTTGATGCGGAAGAAGAAGAAGCCAGCAACGACGATGATCACGATGACAGTAGCGACGAGGAAGACATCTACTCGTCTCATGCAGCATGCCCATATTATTTGTCCAAGGAATTGAGCAAGCATGCAGAAATCTTGTTTGCTCCATATAATTATGTCTTGGATCCGGGTATTCGTCAAGCTTTGGATATTGATCTGAATGGCAGCGTCGTGGTGCTCGACGAAGCTCACAATGTAGAAGGAGTATTGACGGAGAGCGGATCAGGATCGTGGGGCGAAATTGAGCTTTCAAAGCTGGTAGCTGTGCTTTCTGAGCGGGCGTCGTCCAAGGCTGGGAAAAACCAAGTTGACACGAAAGACGGACCAAAGGATATTAGTGAAATTGCGCACGAGCTCTTGCTTTTCATCGAAAAGATAGTATTGTACATGCAAGGACACAGATTCAGCTTCGAGAATTCACAAGGCCAGTTTTTGATAAGTTGTGCAAGCAATGTTTGAGCGATCGGAAAAAGAAGCAACGTAATCTCATAGTTGCCTTCTTTCTTGTTTAGGAAACCTCGGTGCATCGAAAGCCATTGCAGACTATCTTCGATTTAAAACACCCGACAACACAGAGTTTGACGTTTCATACCATGGTCCGAATGGTCATGGTGTTCGTGGACAGGCTGTAGGGTGCAAGCCCTTTTTCGAAACACTGAAAACATCTGAGCATGAATTGAATTCTCTACTCGAATATGCGCAACAACTGGAGTCTCATTTGAGTGGAAGCGGGTCCGACAAAAATAAAAACGAGGCCACGGGAGAGCAGGGGAAGAATGGCGTTTTTGATCTCTTGAAAGAGATCATTTCCAAGTTCGCTCTCGCACAACAGGATCCTGAGCACTTCTACATATCATGTGTTGTACAAGCCAATGGAAACCTTGATTTTGCCGCGGGTGTAGATACCGAGGAAGAGACTGGTAGTAGTGGGAGACGATTCAAAAAGAAGCCCTCTCAGTGGCCATTTGTTTACCCTAGAACGGAGCACAATCCTCACGCAGCCCTATGCGTCTGTACACATCAAAAGTGTAAACATGAAGCGGCAGGGGAGCCCGCCACACTAGGTCATAATGGACACCGCCATGGCTCTTGGTGCAATCCAACGATAACTCCTCGTTGGGAGGGTAAAATTGTCATCAAGTTGCTCTTTCCCGGCTTGATCATGAAGCAAATAGCCGACCAGTGCCGCACCGTGGTTCTTGCGAGTGGTTCGCTCTCTCCTCTGGGAAGCCTGTGTGCCGAACTTGATTTACAGGATGCGGAAACGTCGAAGTCTGGAAGGTTACAGACCAAACCAAAGCCCCTTGAAGCGAATCACGTCGTGCAATTACCGAAGCAGCTGTTGGCAGTGGCCATCGGAAACTTTCCAGGTAGGTTGTCAAAAGGATATTGTGGTGGTTTTGGTGCCCGAGGGGTTGGACTGGTTTTGATTCAGTATGGATATGCTTGGATTGATGTTGAAGTTGATGCATGATTGTTGAATCTCTGTTTGATATTGAAGCACTCACAGTTTCACGTTGGCTTCCTCTGAAGATGGTTCTCCTCTTACAGTAACCTACAACAATTACAGGCAGGCCGGATTCTTCGGCAAATTGGGAGAGGCAATCGCCACAGTGGTTGAAAGCATAAAAAGTGGCGGGGTTCTAGTTTTTCTCCCAAGCTATTCAGTGCTGGCCAAATGCCAAAAGTGCTGGAATCCATATCAAAGTACCCGATTTGGGAGAAGAAATTTCGGTGATGAAGACAATTCAAACCCCGAAGTCTGGCAGCGCTTCCTCCAAAGTAAGGGCAAAGTAATAGTGGAACCAAGTGGCGGAAACCAGGGAATGTTTGAGGCTGCACGTGACGAGTATGCAGAGACCATCCGCACCACTGGCAGCTGCATTTTGCTGGCAGTATTTCGTGGCAAGATGAGTGAAGGTATCTCCTTCAACGATGACAACGCAAGGGGCGTCATTTGCGTCGGTATTCCTTTCCCTTCGGCAAAGGATCGAGCCATCGTCGCAAAGAAAGCCTACAACGACGAACAACGCAAGCTAAGGGGAAAGACAGATTTGCTGCCGGGAATGGACTGGTATTCGCAGGAAGCATTCCGCGCAATCGCGTAAGTCAAGCAACATGAATCTCGGATGTTGAATCTCTGTGCTGTTTTGGTCTATTGAACTCATTTTCTGGATTTCTACCACTATCCGACCTTGTAGCCAAGCTTTGGGACGTTGTAAGTCAAGCAAACGTGAATCTCGGATGTTGAATCTCCGTGGTGTTTTGATCTATTGGACTCATTTCTGGATTTTTTTACCACTACGCTGACCTTGCAGGCATTCGCCACGAGGCTGACTATGGCACGGTTGTCTTGATGGACTCAAGGCATTGTAACGACGGCAGTCCAGGGTTTGTTCACAAAAAACTACCGAAGTGGATGAGACAAAGCGTCCGCACCCTCTCCATGTCATCACAAATGGGGAGGGGTTCAAGTCCAATTTTGGGTGGCTTCCGAGGACTTCAGAGTGAAATGGAACACTTTTTCAAGCAAGCCCCCAAATATGTATCGAGCATCCTGGAGCAACGAAAGAAGGACTTTGATAAGGCCCAGGAGAGAGACCAAGCAGCGGCCTCAGAACGCCAGTTCAACAGTAGAACAGGTAGCTGGACGACACCCATAACCATTGAGTCGGACAACAAGTCTGCCACACCAAAAATAACTCAAGATAGTCCCGTCCCCGTGTCGAACGTTTCGACCTGTAAACGGTGCTAAAAATATCAGCAAAGGCGAAAACTATCCGCTTCTACTACTGTAGCTACATGTAGCTATGATCGGCTGGTAGTGAGCCTATAGGATTTTCATTTAGTGTTCGCAAATTTATGAATGAAGAGTAATAAACACATACAAACATGCTACTAGCTAACTTTACGACCAGTAGTAATAACCCGGTACTTTGGATTCCGGCACCATCCTACTAGTTGATTAGTAATAGTGTTTATCTGTATTGATGTGTTCCCTGTCTTAGTGAAGTACGTAAACACAGTTGAGTAGTGTTGCTTCATGTAAGTCGGCGGAAGGAGAGACCTACCTACTAGCTAGGTAATTGACTAGCTAGCTAAGATACTGGTTAGAAGAGAAGACAAGTTTCACCAATGACATTTCTATGAAGTTAATATCTACCAGCGCCAACATCCGAATAGGTAGCTTCTTGTCGCCTCCTCTCAATCAGACAAGCGAGCTACTACAAACGGACGGTTTATTCTCCAACCATTGAAATTGTCATTCCTTCACAGTTTTCATAACAAATACAAGAGAGATGAATCTTCGATCCTCCACAACGCTTCCGCCGCCATCCACTTTTCCACGGGCCGCCACCCCACAATAAAAGCAGAAATTCAAAGTACCCGCGCATCTGCATCCCATCCAAATCCAACATGCAGAACCTCCAAAAGCAAAAACCAAATACCAACGAAAAGATTCACCTTACCGATTCAATCAAAGAAGAAAGAAACAGACTCGAGCGCTTACGCTTCGGCTTCAAGAGCAACGTAGCGAGGACCGAAGCCAATGGCACAAGACTGAATTTCCTCGTCGGTGAATCCACTCTGGACACACTTGCACATCTTGTGCTCCCAGGCATCGTGATCGGTCCTCTTTTTCTCCATGCGAAGCAAGGCTTCTTCGTCGTGCGCATTATTGGTGACCTCCTCGACGGCAAACAATTCCTCCAAAACGGAAGCACCGCATAATCTTCGACGACGGCAACTGCCCGAACCAAAGAAACTCAAATCATTATTGTACCAAGACATACCAGAGCGAAGGTTCTTGCCGTTGGGGACGGGTGTGTGGATCTCGCTTTCGAACTTGACGCCAACGAGCTTGAAGATTTGCGTACTGTAAACGTCGTTGAAGGTGTTCACCATGCAGGAGCCCAAGTATTCGCGCTGCTCTTTGGTATGTTCGTTTTCATTATTCGACACCATGTCGAGAATAATCTCGGTTTCGAAAACGGGCTCGTCATCTCTTTTTTCCACCGCAACCATGGAGGGAGGAGTGGCGGGAGCGTAGTCAATATCGATGGAGCAGCTCTCGACCGACTGAAAGACTTCGTGGTCGCCGTTGACGAGGTCATTGCAAAGGGTCTCCTCCCAGATGTCATGCTCCTCCTTCTTCTTCTTCTTCTCCAACGAAAGCGATTCGGACTCTTCTTCTTTGGTCGTGGCAATGAACGTTTCAAGGGCGTCAAGCGATTCCAAGGCACTGCATCGTCTGCATTTCCACCTCCCGAAGTAGCGACTGCTGCCGCTATCCCAGAACATACCAAGTCCGACTCCAGCAACTCCAGCGTCGCCATTACTGTCGTTGGTGTTGGGAGCATCAAGGAGGAGAGATGGGTGTTCGAATGGAATGTGGGTCTGTCCTTCAAACTTGGCATCTGCCAACTCGATGATCGCGCCTTCATGGGACTTGTGATAAGAATCAACGAGGACCTTCGCAAGAAAGTTCTGCTCATCGGGATTGTAGTCGACAGCGTTAGGACTCAAGAACTCGACCTTGATGTCCGTGACCATGATAGGATCGTCTTCCGACTTGCGCTTGAGGTAGCGGTGGGACTTGCCGTCGTCGGCCGCCGCAGCCATACCGAGAAAGGGAGTGGCGACAAGAACAAAAGCCGAGAAAAGCTTCATGGTAGAAAGATAGAGAAAGGAAGGATTAAAAAATAGGTGGAGGAAATCAGGGAAAGCGAGTACAGTTTTTGCTGTTGCAAATAACTTTTTATGAGCTTTGGAGTTTGGGTCCAAAAACAGGAATATTTTGGTTGGCAAAGTTCATGGATGAGGTTGAGAAACCTTTGCACGTAAATTAATGGCTACGTTGATCTACAGTACGTAGGCAAAAGTACTATGGTAGATATTACTAGTATACTTCGGCGGCCATTCCCACAGGTTGCTTCTTCGTCTTCTCATCTTGCCTCTTGGTAGGCCGATCGCTTCTTCGCGGGAGTTGATTTGGTGTCAAACCGGAAGCTGCATCAGCGCGGTACCCTACACTGTTGTACGAGGTTTGGTACGTCGTAATGTACGGCGGCAGTTGAGAACAGTGCCATACCGGATGAAGATATTATAGTTAGTAAGTACGACGTAGGCAGGCGAGAGAAGCACTTCCTTGCATAGGACAGTTGCGAAAGATCAAGGAAGCGAAATCCATTTTCCTTTTGGCGGCGCGGGAGTCGGTTTCAAGCTTCGAAGAAGTTCTACTAGCTAGTATGGTCGCAAACTTGAAGAAGCTTCCTGGTCTCTTCCTGAACACTGTAGTACTGGTACAGTACTGCGGGAATAGTTAATACAGAATACTGCAGTATTGCACGATACCGGTAGTATGCATCCGTCACCTGCTGAAGTAATAAAAAAACTGCAGACTAGCTAGCTACGTTGGGGTATTTCGTGAAGAAGCACAGGAAACAGGGGTATCAAATCTTTGGATGCACAGCTTATCGGGTTGTACGAGGTTTTCTTACCCCTCAAATATATTCGAGCTCGCAAGTTTTAACGACCACACAGGATGGATTGGATCAGTCCAGGAGCGAGCGGTTAACAGGGGAAAATAACGTGGACACAGCAATTACGCTGAGCTCTAATAGTATTACGACAGGCATCCATGGCTACTTAGCTATATTAGCTATATAGCTAGCTAGCTGTCTTTCATTCCTGAACACCTCGACAAACTTGCCTGCCTGTTGAGTTTGAAGGATAGCTATAGATATAGAGACACCTATATCACACCAGTCAGCAAAGATTGCACTACTTTGAGCGGTATTACTATTCCTATATACAGAGCACAGAATAATTGACTTTTGAGAACTTATTGCATTTCCCCACAACTACGTAGATATATTACAGTAGTAGCTAGTACAGTACCTCGAAGTTCCAGACAAACCACGAAACAAAAAAAGAGAAAGAAGTATACACAACAATCATGCCTCCCAATCAACCGCTGATTGGAGGAGCTAATCCAGCAGCAAACACTGCTTTGGGTTCAGCATCATGGTTTGTTGGAGCTCCCATTACAAAACTTTGTGTAGTTGCTACGGTTGTTTTTTACGTCTTGTTCCACGCCAAATCGGCTCAAGACGGTATGGCCATGGACTCGTTTCGCATGCTCCGAGCGTCTCAGAGAACGATCAACCGAGAATTTCATCGATATTGGTCTAGCAAGATCACTTTTGGAAGCACTGGTGAACTGGTGATGGGTGGCACGCTCTTGACCGTGCTGGGCCGCCAGTTTGAACGAGAAATGGGATCGCGGAAATTTGGTGTGTATCTTCTATTGGCACACGTCAGTGCCATGGTCATGGAAATGGCCTTTGTTGGATTGACCACTACCATGGAACGGGGATATCGCTATCAGGGTCCGTATGCCTTGTTAGGTGCTTTGATGTATTTGTTTCATCGGTACACCCCCCGTTTGCATCCACGATTTTTTGGTATTTTGGGATTCACCTTCTCGGAAAAGTCCTTTTATTATTTGTGGTACTTACAAGTTATTGGATATCAAGGAATGAGTACCATTATAGCCAGTGCCTTGGGCGTGTTGACAGGATATATTTATGTGACGACCAACTTGCATGAAAGTCTAGATCTACCCGATGCTATTGCCAAACCGTTGACAGCGTTGGGATCGCATCTTTCCGAAGCTCCGCCTAGAATGATTGCCAGTATGGGCACCAATAATCGACGAGGCGCTGCTGGCGCCGCGGATGTTATAGCTGGACTCGGACTGCAACGAATGATGCGAAACAACAATGCCGTCGGTCAAGCTGCTGCGGCCCAAGCAGCTGCCGCACAAAGACCTGCAACACCTCCGGCACCTCCTGATCCAGCCGCCATTGAGCAACTGACGTCTATGGGATTTGATCGACAACGGGTGATGGACGCCTTGCAAGCGACAAATAACAATGTGGAACGAGCTGCCGATAGGCTGTTGTCTGGCTAGTAGTTAATATTTTTTATTAAAAAAAATTACTATTTTGACAATAACTCATCGATTGTCTGCTTTCTAATATGTGGCTACTATATTGTTTTTTGCTGGCTATTCGCGCATTGGAAGTGATTGGAAGTGATAAAGACAAGCAGGTGATTGGAAGCATTTCTATCGATCATTAATAAAAACAGCACCATCAGCTCGTACAGTACAGTGATTCAATCATGTTGACGTTGCAATCCGAATACCTCGACCAAGCCAATGCTCAAGTCCCCATCGAAGCCTGCCAGTGGTTCATTGTCAAAGCCCACGGCGGAACCCGATTCTGCGCGCGTAAAATCTTCGTTGAAACGAAGGCCACAGGATCCGTCCGGATTTCCTCCCATACTTATGTAGTTGCTGCAAAAGTCAGGAAATGTTTCATTTTGAGTTGGAGTCAGTACTCGTAATTCAATTCACCACAAATCCATTGCAACCCACAACTTTCAACACAGTCATCAAAAATTCAGACCAGTCCAACCTTTTAACGAGTATACCAACACAAGAGCCTTATTTCTGGACCTACCTGGTGCCCACCATAAATTGCTCTAGCAGAGCTGTAGCTTGAGCTGCGTTGTGCACGCCATTGTGATTGCTCTCATCCTCCATTTGAATTTCATCGGTCGATCGAGGACGCCATTTCCACGCTTTGGGATCTGGAGATAATCGAAACAGAAAACATTCTCCGTCGCCATAGACTTGTGTTGAAACTCGCCATGCTTGCGATGCATAGCAACCAATGATTGTTTTGGTTTCCGAGTCACCACCAGGAACAAAGACTTCGGCCAATACAATGGTGTGTTTGAAAGTCGCTACTCGTTTGTAGAACATGTCCAGTGTGCGTCCATGATGATTGGTAGAAAATAAGAGCTGTAACTTTGTCATTCTCAGCGACAGAGGCAACCAAGATGCCAACAATATCCTGGCGGAAGTGGGGGTTGCCAATACCATGTCTGGCGGCTTTTTGTCGTAACCTCCAAGCTCGTCTCTATCGAGTTCCGGGTGAATAAAGGGATCTGTAATACCCAAGGGTCTCGCCGGTCCGACACCAGATGCATCCAACGTTGGGTCGTTGAGCAATCGTTCTTCTTCCATTTTGATAATCCGCGTCAAGATGTTGCGTTTCGGAAACCGACGTGGTCGTCGTTGCCCATGCACGCCATATGCCTTTTTCACCAAGAACTCAAAGTTAAATCGCTCATCGCTCGTCCAAATATTCATGGCTTCCCACACGTTAAAGTCGTCGTCCTTGATGTTGTTGCTGTCGCTGGCCGAATTACTTCCTTTTGGACTATCGTCAGAATTGTCATCTCCATCAGCATTGGCACTTCTAGTGCTGCTCAAGACGCTGCTACTTGATTGTTGTTGTTGTTGTTGTTGTTGATCCATCTTGAATAGAACCAACAAAGCCACTCCAAATCGATAAATAACTTTGCTGCCTTCCAGGGTGTAAATGTCCAAAATTCGCAACACGTATTTGCGGGGTAAAATGGTGGTAAAAAAATCGCGGAACAAGGGTGCCATTCCTGGCACATTCCATACACCATGGAATTTATAGAACTTGGCCGTGGAAGGATGCAGTTTCTCCGTAATATCGCAAAAGGCATTGATCCATGCCGCATATTCTCGTCGATAGGTGGGGAAATAAAAAATGGGAGCATGGGCCATTTCCCGGAGGGCACAAAATACGTAGGATTCACTCATGTGGGTCAACAATAACTCGCAGAGCGTGGGTAGTATGGGACTGTATTCAATGACGCCCAAGACTTGATCGAGCCCTATCATGACTCGTTTGACAGTAATGGGGACGTTTTCCATATACTTTTCCAAATCATTTCCAAATACTACAAATACAGGGGTAAATAAACAGGAATATTTGGATGAGGAAGGTCTGCATGATCATCCATTTTTTCAAAATTTCGATGAAAGACACCTACGTACCAGGAGTTACCATATCCTTCCAGGTACTCTCTTCATTGGGATTATCGTCTGGATTCGACAGAACTCGCTTCAACAAATTTTCGTAGGCCATATCTAGGGCACGAACTTTGGCGAGTGTCCGATATTCTTGACTGTACTCTGGTGGTTGATGAGGATGTACGGATTCAATCACATTGGAAAGCCATACAGCGCATCGTAATACGGGTGGAATTCCCTTTCGAAGCATCTACATGATAATTATTGTTGTTGTTGTTGTTGTGGGGAAAACGTGAGAAGATGAGGAGGTGAGTGCAATTTTGGATCAAAACGAAAAACGAACCGATGGCACATTCATGATGAAACGTACCCCTTTTAATAATTGTGGATCTTCCGGTCGCTCGCGCTTTCGCCAGGTTCCTTTTTCCACTAGCAAGGGAGGCCGATCATTCCATCCAGGTGTCACTCGAAGGTCGATTTCACCCCCATTCAAAGTGTCAATGGATGTAATGAACATCTGGCTCAAAGTGGGGGGCGGAGGTGGAGCGAAATAGTCAGCCATCATTTTCAATGCTACTACTACTATTGGTTTAGTCCTGATTTTCGTCTTGTAGCTTGTGCCTTTCTCGTTAACTACCTGCCTGCTTGGTTTTGAAGCATAATTATTATTCAATTGGAAGTAAAAAGCCTCAAAGAGATCTTTAGGTGTTTTTGTTGATGTGTATTGTAGCGAGAGCTGTACGATACGACGTACCAGTATGTATAGTACTACATACTACTCCTTAGTAGCTAGCTAGCTAGTCTAGTAGCTAGAGTTCCGGTAGCTAGCTAGCTACGACGTAGTACTGTAGTACCGGTACCGGTACCATACTACGCGTTCTGGTGCGTGCATCACGTTTAGTTAAGTTCGTTTTTGGTCGGATTTTGATCCGCCGTCAAAACCGAACCTCGAGCTCTTGACTGCGAATTCTTTTCCATTCAACGGTCAATAAATTTCGCCAATCAATGAGTCGAACGGAATACGGAGGGACGAGATTGGACGCCCATTTATTCCTCTGAAACCAATTTTAAACCAATTACTGACCTACCAGTACTAGCTAGTAGCTAGCTAGCTGGCTATGATAGCCACTATGCTAGTACTGCAATCTACGGGTATGCATAATTGAATCCTACTCTGCTAGCTAGCAAAATGCTAAACTGAATACTACTAGTACAGCATGACCAACTAATGAAATGCTAACTTGAAACTATGATGATGTATGGATGTGATGTGGTATCTACCCTAAGCGGCCACAGTAGATTCGGCGTCGGCTGGCACGAATTGGCTTGGATCAACCTCTCGCAAAAGCTTTTCGTTTGCTTTGGTAAGTTGGGCACCTCCACCCCAAGCAATGGCGCCATCACCCTTCACACCAGGTGCTGGTCTGGCCTTGTAGTCTTTGGCAGCTTCCACAACATGTGGCTGAACATCCTTAATGGGAAGTGCTTCCATGCCCTTGGCCTTTCGAGCAATAACTTCGGCAGCCAACTTTCCGCCCAAAACGGCACCTTCCATGGACCCCAAAAACTTTTGAGAGGTCCAGTCTCCAGCCAAGGTAAAGTTGGGAATGGGGGTTGTTTGACTAGGACGGTACTTGTTGCGGCCAGGAATGGCAGCATACACACTGCGGGGGACCTTGACCACGGCATATTTGCGGAGCCTCGCTTCTCCTTTGGGTCCTTGGTCTTTGGTGGCAGGCCATTTCGGATCCGCGGCAATTTCGGTAGGGAACAAACGAGCCAATTCACCCATGGTGGCATCAATGATTTCCTCGTCAGTCTTGCTGATCCAATTGACGTTCCCACCAGCCAGTGGCGAACAGGGGGCAAACACAAGCTCCAACATACTTGCATTTGGATCATTATACTCTTTGCATGTTACACTCATATCAGCATACACACTGAGGAGAGGCGATCGAGAAAAGCACAAGTGATCGACGGCCTTAAGTTTACGGTCAAACCACATGTGCAAGTTGATGACGGGAATTCCTTCCAGTTCATCAAATTGGCGGAAGTAGGGCATGTTCTGCCACTTTTCGGGGACATAACGTCTCATGATGTCCACGGGCATGGCCGAAATGTACTCGTCAGCGACAATTTTTTCTCCGGAGCGTAATTCCAAATGCTTGACAGATCCGTCATCGTTTGTGACAATCTCCTTGACGGGGGAATTGATAAGGACCTTTCCTCCCCTGCTTTCAATGTGTTCTTTCATGGGAGCACAGACACGGTCGGGCTGGTTACCATCCAAAAAGGCCATTTGCAAGCCATTGTCTTCGTTCAAGAAACGATTCATAGCTGTCAAAACAACCGTCATACTAAGCTTATCAGGATCAATAAAATCAAGCGCCTTGGCCATGGCAATAAAGACTTCCTCGTTGATACGTTCAGGCATTCCATATTTGCGCATGAAATCAGTAACCGACAACTCATCTTGAGCGTCGATAAACTCTTGTCCCTGGATGAGCATAGGCAAAAGTGGAGGAGCGGTCTGGAGCTTTTCTCCCAAAGTAAGCATCTTTTGGTTGAGCAAAATGGCCAGTCCAAAGTTGAATGGAGCCGGGATTCCAGGAATAAAATCAAAGGTTGTGAATTCTCCTGGGAGTTGTTGCATCGCAAAAATCATCTTGTGGACCTTCCACTGTAGCCTATCATGGATGCCAAGCTCTGCAAAGAGATTCATCATGTTGGGGTAGGCACCAAAGAAAATGTGCAAACCAGTCTCGATCCAGTCACCATCTTCGTCTTGCCAGGCCGAGACCTTTCCTCCAAGAACGTCACGAGCTTCATAGACAACCGGTTCATGTCCAGCATCCACAAGATACTTGGCGCAGGCTAGTCCACTAAGTCCTCCCCCGATAATGGCAACCTTCTTCTTTTCGGAGGGTTGGGATTTCAAAGAAGTTGAGAAGGATTGAGAAAGCTTATTGTAAAGACGGTAGTTATCAGTATCCTCCAAGTTAGGCTTAGGAAAGTCTTTCATGACGAGATTGCTCTTCATATTTCCAACTGGCGCGGTTGCAGCTTTTCTGGAAAGCACAGGGGTATGCGGGGCAAATGCATTGGCGCTGGTGGCCAACAAGGCCAACAACAAGCTCGAGACTTTGAACATGTTCAAGTGTTTCTGTTCAAAAATGCAATGAATGTAATATTATGATAATGATTATGACTGTATGTCGCCAGTTGTGGAAAGAAAAGCAGACTGACACAACCTCAGTGTACTAATTTTGTAATCTCTCTCACCCATCAACGGCTGAAACCATCACCACATCACATGCTCAGCCACTCAGCAGCGCTGATTTACTACTGCTTGAGTACAACAGAAATGATGGGCGGAGATGATGAGGTTGTGCATGAACGTCATCGTTTGTTCGTTCAACATGGCAATCTTTTTTGAGTCACGGGCAGGAATACGGGACTCACGTAAGTCACAATCATCTCTTTCGCCCCACCGTCTCAATCAATGCACTTGGCTGGCTAACATGATTTCATAGTCACATTGGAAGCCGACGAGAGGCGACGGGAAATGGACCACATCCCGACGGCAATGAGAAATATAACTGCTACTTATCAAGACCCATACTAGTACAGCCCCGCACCTAAAAAATAAAAAGATATAAAACAAATCAGAGAATATCAAAAATGGTACCAGAAAGAATGATATATTTTGGGTCCCACCTGGCCCGAACAACGATTTTCTTTTTCATAGTGTCGGCAATATTATGCGATGGATATCAGCCTGGATATAGAAGTAAAAGAAGAAACTCTCTTCCGATAGCATTTATGAGTGACATGTCCAATCAAGAAGGAAACAAGATCCAATCAACTCCCGTCTCTGGTGACTTTGGATCCACAAGTTTGTCAAGAAGAGAAACTTTGGGACTGGCAGTCAGCGCGGCGGCAGCTGCCTCTGTCAGCTTAATTTCTCCCCAAATTGCACGAGCCGACGATGATACATCCATCCAACGGGGAAATGGTTTTGCGTATCGGTTTGTTCCGCCACCCGAAATGGAACCCGGTTCCAAGCCCGTGAAAACACATTTGTTTGAAATCAATTGGAAATCTTCCACCACTCCCAAATATACCTTTGGGATTACCATTGATCCTGTTCGAATCAACACTTTAAAGGAGGTACGTGCTATTACGCGGATAATCAATGTAGAGAAAGTCGTGTCTCTCTTACTTCCTGGAAATGCTCACTGAATTTTGAAAACCATTGTTTTCTTGCGCACTTTTTGTTTTTAGTTTGGAACCCCAGAAGAAGTTGCAGCCAAGGTTGTCACCGCAGAAGTAAACCGGGACGGTATCTTTGAGGTGACATTGGTGAAAGACCCAGTGGCGGTCGAAGAAGACGGCATTCTATCGTATATTTTGAATTATTTGTCGTCGGGAAAACGTGGCGACAAGAGATTTGTGGCCAAGTTTTGCATTCAAAATCAACGCCTGTACGCATTGACAGCGCAAGTGGCAGAAGCAGATTATATCGGCAAAGAGGAAGAACTGATGAAGGCGGTGAATTCCTTTCGAGTATTGCCATAGCACACGACCGCAATACGGTTTTTGGCTGCAGAGTCACCAGGTACCGTGTTGCCTTTGGATGTACACAGTTTTTGCCTCAGGAACTTGGTCATAAAATGGGCCTGCTCTGCTAGCTGCTAATAACACCCAGTAGAATAGTAACTTTTCGAAACACTAATATTGCAAACCTAGCAGTAGGTAGAAGAGAGGATTGGACTGCTTCTAGATTACGAATAGAAAATGGAATAAAGCTTCAGATTATAACTGAGTCAAGCAAGGGTCATCATATATTTCACTCCTTTCTCGCAGTAGGCCGTGGTTGGCCCACCATAAAATATCCCAGATTCCGCGACATTCAATGCGTTTTAGAGAAACCCTTGTCATAACCTGCTGCATTCCTTCACATTCCAGATTTGTGTTTCCTGTAATATTATTATTTATTTGATCTTGGCTTCGCGGAATAAGACGCGTCGGCGGACAACCGGATCGAATTTCACAAGCCGTAATTTATCCGTCGTCCTGTTCACATTCTTTCGGGTCGTGTAGAAGAAACCAGTGCCCGCCGTACTGAGCATTTTGATGGGGATCGTGGTGCCCTTACCACGGGCCATGGTACAGATTCTTGTGGCGTTCATTTTTATTAATTTTAATCAATAATAATTAATAGCCTTGAATCCGTGTCCAGCAGAAATATTTATTATTGATCTGAGCTTTTGGTGATGCTGCTTCCTCTAGAATATTTATGCGATATCTGCTTCATACACCTAGCTAGCTAAGGGCAATTATCGTCTCAAACCGGGCAACTAGAGTGGTAATTGACTGCTAAAAAAAGTCCGGTTTGATAGAGTTTGTGGTTGTGTGTGTTGTTGATCTTCGCCCTCGCCTCAGCCATGCACAACGAAAAATTCATTTAGGGACGCACACTTTAACAATCTCTTTTTTGCACATGCATTCACTGATTGCTTGATATTGTTCGGCTGACAAATTCTTGCGCCATGATTCATTATTACAGCAGTTCGTTGTGAATAAAGACAGGCCAAAAATAAGCACACTCTATTTAGCTTCCTAAAACCCAATTAGTAATCATGACAAGTGATGATTCAGAGACTCTTTCCATTCCTTCGAATTTTTGCAGTCCGGATGTTTTGATTTTCCAAAATCCACTGGAGGAGGGCGTGACAGTGACACCCTTGCTGGAGGCCATCAGGTCGCAACCCTGCTTGCACTCAGGTATTATTGGTGAAGCATTTTTGGAAGGATTGTCGAGCCATGACCTATCCTCGTTTTTGCGGACTCTTTTGGATGTTCCTTCTCTGCAATCTTTGAACTGTATCGGTCTTTCGAGCCGGACCTTTTCTGCCTTGGTAGAAGAACTGGAACAACGCCGCAACAGCAAGGCACTACAATTTACGCAAATATCCATTCTAAGTCTTCAGTTATCCCCAGACAATGCTGCCTCTCTACGGATATTACGTCGATTCGTAGAAACACTCTCGCATCCGAGCAATGCATCAATGAAATCGGTCGATTTGAACATGATAGCAGCAAACGGATATGACGTGGAGTCTTCCATCACTGCCAGATTATACAGTAGTCGAGGCTTTTCTACTTCGAGTTTGGTGTGGAATCTGGATTTATACGATCCATACATTCCATTGATGTTGGATCTTTTCCAATGTAGCCAAGGTATGTTTTCGTCCATCAAGGTTTCTGGCGTGGATTCCTCGGGAGTTGCCACGCAGACACTTGCCGAAATCCTGCAGTACCAACCACCGCCACCAACAGCAGCAGAAGAAGAAGAAGGCATTGTGATGGAATCGCATTTGGACAAACTGCAGCTGAGTATGGACATGATGGCGCAAGACGCCGCAAATCACCTAGCCTTGGCCTTGGAGCACAACCACCGTCTCCGGGAATTGTCCATACAATTGAATGAAAATCATTCCGAAAGCTTCGACATGAATGTCATTGCCGATATGCTTCGAACGAATCGGGGTCTCGAATGGATGGAATTGTCACGGAGCTTATGGAATGATGATGCTGCCCAAGCCTTGGCGGAAGCCCTGAAACATAATGAAAGTCTAAAGGTTCTCTTTATGAATTTTGACACTCCCGGCCTGGTGAAGATAACCGACAAAGGATACCAATATCTCCTGGAAATGCTCAAGGTGAATCATACCGTGGAGGCAATTCCCACACTGGGTCTATTCGATGAGTCACTACGATCGAAACTAAACTTGTTCTTAAAGCTCAACGATCGTGGGGTACGCCGGATTCGCTTATCCTTGAATACTAGTCACAATGCGTTCCTGGATGTCTTGGAGAAGGAGAGTGATGACCTCGACTGTGTGTACTATTTGTTGTCCATGAACCCATTACTCTTTGATGGTTTGGATTTGGGCGACAATGATAATGGAATGCTGCCATTGCATATATGCTAATATGATACACAGATGCGCGTACGAACGCTTGAGCTGTACAAGGCTTTACGGACCACAACGTTTGACTCCCAACCCATCCCGAGCTTGCTTGGAATTTGGCAATGCTTTCGTACTGTACAAGCTGTGGGTCCGAGATGAAGGCATTTGTGCTAACGGGAGCTAAACTAAAAGTCGAAGCAGAAAGAGCAGACCCACCTATCTATCTAGCTAGCTAGCTAGCACACATGAGCGATGCGCACAAGTGCATGTAGTCCATTGTTTTCTTATGTATCTTTATGTACTTGTGTGTGTATGTGTGTGTAATTCGTTTGGTGATGCGGATGATGCCCTGCCGTCTGTTTCGTTCGCTAAAGGCATGCATCGAAACAAGGCCCTCCTGCTTCCAAAGACATTTTCTCCAAGAAGAAGCACTGCTGCACGATGGATCCATACAATACATACCCTCCTCCATCGCTTCCTACAATTTCAACGCTGGGAATTCTTCCAAACAGTTGACATTCGTCGCGTCCCCGGTCGTTGTTGTTGTGGTCGCAGCGCTAGCACCACCTCGATACACCGGTTGTGGTTGTTGTGGATGTTGTGAATACCCATAACCTCTGGCAGTTCCATAGCCCCGGCCACCACCACCACCACCCCCTCGCCCCCCGGGGTTGCTGTAGTCATAGTATCCCTGCTGCTGCTGCAGCTGCTGCTGTTGATAATATTTAGTATCTGGGTGGTGATGATGTGGATTATGATGTGGATGCGGCGGAGGCGGTTGTTGTTGTTGTGGCACATAGGGTGCGGCTGTTGCGGATCCCAACCCGGGTGCGACAGCACTTGTTCCACCACCACCACCGTAATTACTGTCTCTTATACACATCTGACGCTGCCGACGAATAGAGAGGTGTAGATCTCGGTGGTCGCCGTATCATTA
>ENA-ORBV01005776-ORBV01005776.1-microbial-mat-metagenome-genome-assembly--contig:-NODE-5776-length-22413-cov-5.669860_pt1 | contig 22413 bp, 12 predicted proteins | sample MGYA00237777_ERZ505514 | MGnify/ENA primary metagenome ERZ505514 (study PRJEB26160, sample SAMN06269048) | microbial mat metagenome | isolation source: Oligotrophic lake microbial mat | place... | reverse complement strand
ACGAGGCCACCTACAACGAGGCCACCTACAACGAGGCCACCTACAACGAGGCCACCTACAACGAGGCCACCTACAACAGGCCGCCTACAACGGGTGTTTGCCGAGCCAGGCGACGGCGGCGGATTCGGTTTGCGGGGCCGGTCCGGTGAAGACGGTCAGTTGGTCGGACTTTCCAGCGGTTCGGTAGGTGTCGCCGATCAGTTCAGGCTCGGCTCCCTCGCCGGCCAGCCAGAGGGGAAAAGGGGCGCTGAGGGCGAGAAGGCCGGGCAGGTCGAGGTACTTTGCGCCACCGGGGAGGAACTGGGGGTCGCGGAAATTCAGCAACTGACCAAAGCGGAAACCGTTCGTCACAATGACAGCGTGATCGATCGCGGAGCCCGCGAGCGCGCGTGCCGCAGCCACGAGCGGTCCGGATTGCCCGAACCCTGCGACCGCGACCGATCGGGTGGTTGCCGACGCGGGAGCCGCCGCCGCAGGAGCCCGGGTCTGATGGAGGAAGGACACCAGCGTGAGGATGTCGTGGGTCCGCTGAGCGAAAAGGGACGGGTTGTAGCCGAAGGTGTAGCCGGCGAACTCCCTCAGCTCGGGAACGCTTCGGGTCTTTGACAACGGCTGACCGCCGGCGAGGAATTCGCCTTGGAAGAACAGGTCCACTCCAAGCACTGCCGTGCCCTGCTTCACGAGCTGGCGCACCGCGGGCTTGAGGGAGCCATCGGAGGCAAAGAGGGCGGACTTTCCGGTGTCATCGAGCCAAACCACCGTCCGGCCGTTCCCGCGGGCGTTCTCTGGCACGAGCCAGACGACGGGCAGTTCTTCGCGATGGGTGGTGTTGCGCACGAGGCCGGTCCGTTCGACATATCCGTCACGGACCTGCTCGGTTGATGGGTGCCACTCGACCAAGCCCGCCCCCGCCAAGGTGCGGCCGATCATCACCTCCACGGCGCCGCCGAGCTCGCGTCGCAGGCGGTCGGGGTTGGTCGCGGCGGCGCGCAGTTGCATTTCGGCGTCAGCCGCGAACCACTGCAGCAGGGAACGCTCGAAATCCGGGTCGTGCGCGGCCGGCGCGGGGTGTCGCGCGTCCCAGACACTGAGCTGCTCCCGCGAAAGTGGCGTGAAATCGCGCTCGATCACCGGCTCCTCGAAGCCGAGTTTGAAGTGGCGATTCAGCCAGGCGTAAAACGCCGACCGGGAGACCGCGTTGTAATTGTGCGGGAAATGCTCGCCTCGGTGCAGCATGACGTGGTTTGGCGCGTCGAGCGTCGCGTAGAGCTTTTTCAGCTCGGGGAAACCCTTGGTGGCCATTTCGCGGGTCCAATCGTTGGCCGTCGTCATGCCAAGCGGTTTGGGAGCGAAGAGCGCGGCGAATTCGACGTTGCCGGTGTTCACGCGCAGGAGCGACGCGTTCTCGCAGGTGCAGCCGCCCTGCATCGCGGTGCTGACCATGACTGCGGGAAACGCCAGTCGCACGCGCGGGTCAATCGCGGCGAGCAGCATCGTCTGGGTGCCGCCGCCGCTGGCGCCGGTGATGGCGGTGCGATCCGGGTCGACCTCGGGCAGACTGAGGAGAAAATCGAGCGAGCGAACCGCATTCCACGTGTGCAATCCCATGACACTTTGGAGATGGGCCTCGGCTTGCGGGCTGTACAGGCCCCAGCGGGTCGTCGTATTCATTTCCGGCCGCTGAGTCTTGAACCGGTGCACGACCGCGTCCGAGAACTGGACGGCGTCGGAGTCGCTGAGCATGTCCCACTGCCAGACCACGCAGCCCATGCGGGCGAGCTGCACGCACATCGACTGGAATCGGCTGCGACCACCTTGCTCGAAGCGCTCCTGGCCGGTGGCGATCTCCGCGCGCAGACTGGCTTCGCTCTCCAATGAGAGCCGCGCATCCTTCCAATGTCCGTGGGCGAACAGCACGCCGGGCACCCGTCCGCGAGGGGACTTGGGACGGTAGAGATTGCCGGTGACGAACAGTCCGGGCGCGCTTTCGAAATAGACTTTCTCCACCGTGTAGTCCTCACGCTCGATCCGTCCATGGATCACGGCGTTGAGGGGCGTTTTGGTGGGCATCGGCCAAAGTCCCTGGGAAACGAGGATCTGGCGGCGCACGGACGCCGCGCGTGTTTCCCAATCCGTCCTGGATGCGGGAGGAACGAAGGGAAAGTAACCGTTCAAATCCTTCAGCGGCTGGAGCCTGAGGTCATCAGGCAGGTGATCCGGACGGAGCACCCGCGGACCCTGGGCCGGCAGGGAGGTGGCCATGGCCAGCCAGAAGAGGAACGCAGGACCGATGAACAGGGATTGTTTGAGCTTCATGAGGGGGGCCGGCTTCAAACCTCAAAGAAAGTGCCTACGACCCCAGAGGCAAACGAACACGACGCCCAAACCCCTGTAGGTGGCCTCGCCGAGGCCGCAGAGATTGGCGTCGCGCCCCCCCGGCCTCGCCGAGGCCAGCTACAAAGCCTCCCCCCTGCGGAGTCAGGCCAGCCCGCAGGCGAAAACGGCGGCGTCGTGGGCGGGCAGGCTGATTTCGACCATGCCGGGTGCAGCGGATGTGACCACCCCGCGATGGACCCGCTCGACCCGTGCGGCGACCGAGATCGCGGCCGACACCGTTTGAGCGACGCCCGAGTGGTTGATCGCGATCACGATCCTGTGATTGGGGCCGAGTGCGTGTTCGGTCACCGCGACGGTGGGCGCATCCGTTGTCAGCCAGCGGTTCGATGGCCGCGACCCGGCCAACTCCCGGTAGATTCGCCAAAACGACTGCGCCGTCGCGCTGTCGAATGCCCCGGGCCTTAACGTGAGCTGCACCTCGATCGGTGCCACCATCACAAATACCAGACCCTGACCGTATCGATGTTTCCAGAATGCGGGGTTCTTGTTGTCCGCGCGCCGTGCCAGGACTTCGGCCCCGTTCTCGCGGAAGAGGAGGTCGTCGCCCCCGGTGAGCGCCAGTCGGGTGTCCGGCTCATCGTTCCAGACGGCGGCGAGCGCCTCGCGCGGTTGGGCTCGCGCAAGCAGTTCGACCCCGGCGATCTCGTTGAAATAGGGCAGAATTCCGTCCTCCAAGGACAGATACAGGGTGGCCCCGGCGCGAACCCGGGCGAGGAGCTCGATCCACTTCCGGCGCGGCACGCAGTTGGGTCCCTTCAAACTGGGCAGGAGGTAAAGTCCGGATTCGGGGAGGGGCTGCTGGATGTGGCGGAATTCAATTTCCAGGCGGGCTTGTTTCGCGAGGACAAAGGAGCTGTAGGCCGCAGCCCAGTCGTCCTGGTTGTGGGTCAGCAGGCAGACTCCATCGATTGCGCGCCGGGGCAGACGGTCGAACGGCAGCGTGCGGAGGAAATCCGCGAACTGCTTCATTTCGGTCAACACGGGTTTGGCGGTGCCATCGACGCGGAGCAGGCCAAGCTCGAGCTCGACCCCGTTCCAATCGTACGGTGCGTGGGTGAGGTGCGTCTGATCGTGGGCGCACCACCAGAGAAACGCCCGACAGTCGTTGGCCCAGAGGGAGAAGAGGTTCACCCGGGCGAAGGCGGCTGATTCGTTGTCTCCGGCCACCATCGGCCCCATGGTGCCGATCTCCTCGGCGATGCAGGGCTTTCCCCCGACATCGGCGTAGAAACGGGTTTCGGCCGTGGCATGGAGTGTCGTGCGCAGCCCGGTGACCGCATCGGCACGGGTGTGACGTGTCCAGTAGGGGTAGGGATGAGTTGTGAGGATGTCGGTCAGGTCTGCCTGATCATCGATGAGCCAGGGATTGCCGATCCCACCGACCGACGCCGTCAGAGAGTGCATGCCGGAAACCACGGGTCGTGACGGATCTGTCGCGCGGATGGTCTGGGCAATGGCAGCGGTCCAGAGATAGGCGGCTTCACGGGTTGGTGCGCGGCCCATGCAATTGCATTCGTTACCCAGGTCCCAGGCGATGACCGCTCGTTGGTCGCTGGCGTGGCCGACGAGGGCGCGCACCAGCTTGATCTGCCAAATGAGGCTGGTGGCATCGGTGATGGGATCGAGCCCCTCGAGTGCCGGGGGGGTGAAAAGGCGACCGCTCATCCAACCGGTGACAAGCCCGACGATCAGCTTCAGGCCGGCTTTATCGGCGAGGGTGCAGAGTGTGGTCAGGCGCTGCAGCATCTCCGCCGAGACCCCCGCCTGACCGATCGGATCCTCGGGCAGTGGACACTCGTCGATCCGGAACTCCACGGTTTCACCGGCTCCGCCCCGCAACCGTGCGATCGGTTGGAAGTCCGGCCAGAGAGGGAAGATCCGCAGCCATTCGATCCCGTGGGCGGCGAGTTTGGCGAAGTCGTCCGCGACCACCTCCGGTCGCCAGTCCGACCACATCCGGGTGCCGGCGTGCGAAGCCCAATAATTGCAACCGAGTCCGAATGTGCCTGGCGTTTCCAAGGTGAGGGGCGGGCGCATGAGATTGGATCCAGGTTCGAGTGCGGAGCGAGGCGTCGGGAGGCGGAGTCGCCAGGCTCCCATCTCGCCCAGCAGCGAGAGAGAATGGCAATGACGATTTGGGAAGAGTTCCACCGGCACCTTCCAGCAATCCGGTGAACGAATTAACCCCCTTCGTGCTTGATGGCGGAATCATGGCCGGCAGGTTTGTCCCCGCCCCCGGAGCCTGGCGTTGCGCAGGGCTCGTCTGACAGCCAGTATTCCCGCCTCATCCCCGTGCATTTTCTAACGCGAATCTCCGCCCGCCCCCTTTGGTCCCTTAACTCCCTGTTTTCCCCATGAGCGCATCCCTGCCCGCTGATTCCCTGGGCCGCCGCCGTTTCCTGGCCGGCGCCGCCTCCCTTGCCACCTACTCGATGCTGGTGCGCGCCCCCGCGACCCTTTCGGCGCAGGTCGATGCGGGACCGGTGGCGCGTGAGGTGATTTCGCCGCGGATCGACACGCTTGCGCCCCGTGATGCGGGTGCCGCTGCGTTGCCCTCGGAGCCAAACATGCGCCGCGTGGAGTTGGAGTGCGATCTCTTCGTCGCGGGGGGCGGGTTGGCGGGCGTGTGCGCGGCGATCAGTGCGGCGCGGCTGGGTTCGCGGGTCGTGCTGGTCCAGGATCGCAGCCGTCTTGGCGGAAACGCCAGCAGCGAGGTGCGGATGCATCCGATGGGCTCGCGTTTCGGCTTTCGCGAGGGAGGGTTGATCGAGGAGTTCAGCCTCGAGAATGCGTATCATAACGAGCACCACGCTTGGGAGCTCTGGGATCTGATGCTGTACGACAAGGTGATCCGCGAGCCGAACATCCGCCTGCTGCTCGATTCGTCGGTTTACCGCGTGGAAAAGGAAGGGGATCGCATCCGCACCGCCTGGGTCCGCTGCGACAAGACCGAGCACGTTTACTCGGTGAAGGCGCCGATCTTCATGGACTGCACCGGCGACGGCCGCCTCGGCCTCGAGGCGGGAGCGGATTTCCGGCTTGGGCGGGAGTCATCCAAGGAGTTTGGTGAGTCGCTGGCCGACTACGATCCACCGGGCACGACCCAGGGGTCGTCGATCCTGTTCACCGCCCGGCGCCACGAACGTCCGATGCCGTACGATCCACCGTCGTGGGCCCGGTCGCTGACGGAGGAGGACCTTTTCTCCCGGAATACCGGCCCGGATACCTGGAGTTATGGTTATTGGTGGATCGAACTCGGGGGCGTCTATGATACGATCCGGGACAATGAGCGCCTGCGGTTTGAGCTGCTCGCGATTGTCCTGGGCGTCTGGGATTTCATCAAGAACAGCGGCAAGTACCCCGAATCCGCCAACTGGGCGCTGGAAACGGTCGGTATGATTCCCGGCAAACGCGAATCGCGCCGCTTTGTCGGCGAAACGATGATGACCCAGCAGGACATCCAGGGGAAGTGGAGCCTTTACCCGGACCCGGTGGCGTTCGGCGGCTGGCCTTTGGACGACCATCCGGCGCTCGGATTCGATGCCAAGGGGCGTGCACCTTACAAACCGACGAGACCCCCCACGGCCTACAATGTCCCGCTCGGCGCCCTGTATTCACGCAATGTGCCCAACTTGATGATGGCTGGCCGGAACATCAGCGCCACCCATGTCGCCTTCAGCACCATCCGGGTGATGAAGACCTGCGCGGTCATCGGGCAGGCGGCGGGCACGGCGGCGCAACGCTGTGTCGCGGCCGGTATCCTGCCGCGGGACCTGCGCGCCGATCCGGCGCGGGTGAAGGAGCTGCAGCAGCAGCTTCTGCGCGATGGAGCCCTCATCATGGGCCTGCGCAACGACGATCCCAAGGACCTCGCGCGGCGCGCGATCGCGACCGCCTCGGGCAGCTCGCGTGGATCTGCGCCGCAGAATCTGCTTTCGGGCCAGACCTACAATACCAAGGATGACACCCGCGACCGCTGGATTGCGTCCCTCGGCGAGAAGGGCGTCTGGGTTCAGTTGACGTGGGAGGCTCCGGTTTCGGTGCAGGAAGTGCAAGTGGTCCACGACACGGGAATGCACCGCGGCCTGACCATTTCGGCGTCACCGGCGGAGCACCGCAATTCGATCTCCGGCCCGCAGCCGGAAACCGGTCGCGATTACCGGCTGGTGGGCGTCCTGCCGGACGGAAGCGAGCGGGTGCTCGCCGAGATTTCCCTCAATTACCAGCGTCTGCGACGTCACCGGTTTGCGCCGGTGACGTTGAAGGCGATCCGCGTGGTCGTGGAGCGGACCCAAGGAGCGCCGGACGCGTCGCTTTATGAGATCCGGGCGTATGGGTGACCGGGACGGACCGACGTCGCTCCCACATCATGGACGGCGGCGACGGACGCCTTCGGGATTCACCCTCAAGGCGTCAATTGAAGCAATTGCGCAAGGTCTCGGCGAGGGCGGTGGAGTCGAACGGCTTGGCGAGGAAGGCGACCCCTTCGATCGGGCGGGTCCGGGCTTTGTTGATCTCCAGTGAATAGCCACTGACGAGAACCACCCGGAGCTTGGGGTTCTTCGCCCGCAGCAGCTCGCCCAACTTGAGTCCGTTGACGCCCTTGGGCATGACCACGTCCGTCAGCAGGACTTGGAATGCGCCACCCTGTTGATCCCAGAGCCGCAACGCGTCGGGTCCGTCGGTGGCGGTCACGACATCGTAGCCCAGGCGGGTGAGCATGCCGGCGGTGACCCGGCGGACCCCGTCCTCGTCCTCGACGTAAAGGATGCGACCGGTGGCGGAAGGATGGGGCGCGAGGGGTGCGAGGGGTGTTTGAACGGCCGGACGATTGGAGGTCTGGGGCAGGTGGAGTCGGAACGTTGTTCCCACGTCGGGAGTGCTCTCGACTTCGATCCAGCCCCGATGCTGGTGGACGATCCCGTGCACGGCGGCCAGGCCGAGTCCCGTGCCCTTGCCCACGTCCTTGGTGGTAAAGAAGGGCTCAAACAGATGCTGCAGGACCTCGGGACCCATTCCGTGTCCAGTATCGGTAATTTGGATAAGAGCAAAGTTCCCCGGACAAGCCTCGGGCTGGAGGGCGGCGGTGCTCTCGTCGATCGAGACCACACGGGTCGAAAGGGTCAGCGTGCCTCCCCCGGGCATGGCGTCGCGGGCGTTGATGCAGAGGTTCATCACCGCTTGGTCGAGCATGCCTGAATCGGCGTCGATCCAGGCCTCCGGGGTGTCCTGCTTGACTTGAAGGGTGATGTGTTCGCCGATCAGGCGTCGCAGCATTCGCATCAGATTGGTCAGGGCTCCGTTCAGCTCGAGCGGCCGCATCTGCAGGGGCTGGCGTCGCGCGAGGGAAAGCAGCTGGGAGGTCAGCATGGCGGCGCGGCCGGTCAAGGTCTCAAGGTCCTTGAGAATTTCCTCGTTGTCGGGATTGGGCGCGACTTCCCGGAGAAAATTGAGATTCAGCATCACCGCCGTGAGGATGTTGTTGAAGTCGTGGGCGACTCCACCGGCGAGCTGTCCGACCACCTCCATCTTCTGCGATTGGCGGAGCTGGGACTCGGCGTGTTTCCGGTCGGTGATGTCGGTGGCCATGACCAGCGAGCCTGTATGGGTTCCGTCAGTGTCGTGGATCGGATTCGTCGTGATCGCGGCCCAGAGTTCGGATCCGTCCTTGCGGCGAAAACGGACGTCATGCGCCTGGACTTCGCTGGTCTGGCTCAGACGAAGTCGTTCGGAGACGAAGGTCCGGCCTTCTTCATCGAGCGTGTCAAGCAGCCGGAGGGAGCCCATCTCCCCGGTCGTGTGGCCGAGCATGCGGGCGATGCTCGGATTGGCGAAGGTGGTGCGACCGTCGGAGGCGACCGTCCAGATCCCCTCTTGGGCCGTTTCGACGATCCGGCGGAAGTTCTCCTCGAGTTCCCGGCGGGCCGCGAGTGCCTGGTCGCGTTCGGTCAAGTCGATGTCGATGCAGTACATCTCCGGATCACCGGTGCCGCTGGCGGTGATGCAATGGCTCGAGAAGACCTTCACCGGTCGACCCTCCTTGGTGCGCAACGTGATTTCCTCCGCTCGCGGCGAAACCCCCGTTCTAAACCAGAGATCGATCTCTGCAATCACGGCTTCCCGCGCAACCGGTGGGATGATCAGGTCCTCAAGGAGGCGGCCGAGCGCCTCCTTGCGGGCGTATCCGTAAAGCTGAGAGCTGGCGTCGTTCCAGAAGATCACCCGGCGCTGCTGGTCGTAGCCCTGGACCGCGATGTTTGGCGTGCTCTCAAAGAGGGAGCGGAAACGGGTTTCGCTCTTCCGCAGGGCCTCGGCCTGCCGGGTTCGCTGGGCCAGGCTGAGCATCCGCCAGGTGACGACCGCAATGATGCCGAGCAGCACGAGGCTGGTCGGAAGCCAGTAGGGCCGGAGGTCGGCCAGACGGATCGGGCGGGGTTCGAGGGGACCGATCCAGCGTTTGTAGATCGGCTGATCGAGCCCCCTGGCCTTCACGGTGGCGAGGGCGTGGTTGATGCGCTCCAGCGTGGCGCTGTCGCCTTTGCGCACTGCGAAGTGAAACTGGCGCGTGACGTCATCGAGCAGCTCACTGTGAAGGTTCGGCAGGGCCTTGACCGGTTCCCCGGTCATTGATCGGAAGACGATGGCGACGTCGCACTCACCCGAAAGAACCGATTCAAAGACATCATTGTAGGATGTGAAAAGGCGAGCGGTCCCTCCCCAGCTCTTGCCCTTCATGGAGTTTTCGACGGCGACGCTGCCAGAGAGAACGGCGATCTTTTTCCCGTCGAGGTCGGCGATGCTCCGAATCGGGGGCGCACCTTCCCGGGTGTAGGCGACGGCACGGACGCGGGCATGCCCGATTGAGAAATCGTAGAAGCTGCGTCTCTCCGCGGTGATCGTCACATTGGCGAGTGCGTCGACTTTGCCGTGCTGGAGGGCGTCAGAGATCACTTTCCAGTAACCGTGGACCAGCTCGACCTCGAGGTCCCCGGCACGGACCATTTCGCCGATCAGTTCGATGCTGTAGCCTGAGACTTGCCCGTTGGCGTCGCGGAACGACAGCGGCGGCGAGTTGATCTCCACGCCGATGCGCAAGGGCTCGGCCGACAGACTTGCGGCGAACAAGAGAGAGGCGAAAGCCAGACGGTGGCGGATCATGGGTTGTCGAGTGACTCTTCTCGCACGTGTGCCCGCATCTCACCCTGTGGGCAGGGTGGCAGTCGGTTGGGGAAATGAGAGTTCGTGGCCGTGAGGATCAGAATCCGTTCATCAAGGCGATCAATCGCGCCCACGGCAACGATATGTTGCCCGACGGAAACGGGGTCGGCCGCCGCACTTTAAGGGGATGCGTCACTCCGCGTTGAGCCGCTCGCCGCCTTCGCGGATGGCCGCGGACCGTTTACCTGACCTGTCTCGCGGTTGCGTTGGAACGGCGGGTTTTCACCCGTTCGCGGGCGTTCTCCAAGGTGGCTTTGAGGTCGTTCAGCTTGATCGGTTTGCTCAGGTAGTCGTCCATTCCTGCGGCCAGGCAGGCTTCCCGATCGCCCTGCATGGCATTGGCGGTCAACGCGATCATCCAAGGACGGTTCTCCTCCTGGTAAAGGGCTTTGAGTCGCGTGGCGACCTCCAGTCCGTCCATCTCCGGCATCTGGACATCGAGCAGAATGATGGCATAGGGCTGGCGTTTGACCGCATCGAGCACCTCCAGGCCGTTGCCGGCGACATCGGCTGAGTAACCGAGATTCGCCAGCATGTGCCGCGCGAGCTTCTGGTTGACGAGATTGTCCTCGACCAACAGCAAGGGTTCGTTTTGCCGCCCGGAAGGGGCAGCCTTGGCGACGATCGGCGGGACTGCCTCGGCGGGCGCGTCGGAACGCGTGGAGCTGAACAAGTCGATCAGAACTTGGAGCAGGAGTGCGGGTTTGAGCGGCTTGTTCAGGTGCGCGGCGAAGAGTGCGCCGCCGATCCGACTGCCGCCGATGGAGGACAACATGATCAAGGGCATCGTGGGTCCAGGGATGCGACGACGGATCTCGCCGGCGAGTTGCACGCCATCCAGGCCGGGCATATGCATGTCGAGGACTGCGGTATCGTACTTCGACCCGGCATCCAGCCGTGCGAGGGCTTCGGCACCGCCGGCCACCACATCCGGCTGCAAGCCCCAACCGCGGAGAAGATCCTGCAGGATTCGTCGATTGGTCTGATTGTCATCCACGACGAGTACACTCTGCTGCTTCAGGCTCGCTCGCTGGGCGGCGGCGTAGGGACGGGGCTTGCTGGGAGGAGCTTTGGCGAGGATCGAGAAGCGGAAGGTTGAACCGGCGCCGACCTCGCTTTCGACCCCCATGGTTCCGCCCATCAGTTCGGCCAGTCGCCGACTGATGGCCAAACCCAAGCCGGTGCCACCTAGAGGAGATCGATTTTCTTTTCTGCGGCGCGGGTCACGAAGAGATCAAGCGCACTTTCAATGCACTCCCGCGGATCGAAATCCACCTCCTCGAATTCAAGATGACCGGATTCGATCTTCGAGAAATCGAGGATGTCTTTGATGATCGTCAGCAGGGCTTCGCCGCTCGCGCGAATCGGTTCGGCGTAGTCGCGTTGCTCTCGGGTGAGAGGGGTGTCGAGCAGCAGGCTGGTCATGCCAATGACCCCGTTCATCGGCGTGCGGATCTCATGGCTCATCATCGCCAGAAACTGGCTCTTGGCCTGATTGGCCTGCTCCGCCGCTTCCTTCGCGCTCTGCAGTTCCGCGGTCATCTGGGCTGCCAGCCGCAGGGCGTGCTGGCGCGAGTTGACCAGCGACCAAGTCAAAGTCGCCCCCAGCACACTGAGTCCAAGCCCAGCCCCGAGAACAAGCCATGGCAGTGATTGCGAGGCGGCGTCATCAAAGGCGGGCAGCGAACGGGTTCGGACGGTCCAGCGCCGCCCGAGCAGATCGAGGGTTTGCGTCTCGACGAATTGCGAGGAGGACATGCTCCATGTGGCCCCCGCCGATTGCATGCAGGAGCGTCTGCGGGCTGGTCTTTTCACCTTCAAAAATCTCGATCGCCAGTTGTCCGTCTGTGGTTTCCGGAAGGTCGGCCATCAGCCGATCGATTCGGAGCGAGCTGTAGACCCAGCCCCGCAGGCCGGCCGTGCGCTCCTCCGGGGTGGATCGAGGTTTGTTCAGATCGTAGACCGGGTGAAAGAGGAGCAAGCCGGGCGCTGTATCGTCGCCGTCGATCACTTGAATGCGTCGGGAAAGCACCATGCGGTCTTCGCGCATCGCCGTTTCCGCCGCCGCTCGACGGGTGGTGCCGTTGCCGATATCGCGACCGAGCGCACCGGCGTTTTTTTCCCGCGGGTTCCATCAGGGTGACCACGTAGAGCGAGTCGTCCTGCCCCTCCCACTCCATTTGTCGATCTCCCAACGGACCCCAAGACCAGCCAGCGTCGCACACCCGTCTTAGGGCACCGTCACTCCCGAAGGCGGGATGCGTTTGAAGTCAACCGGACCTTGGGCGGCCGGATCGAGGCGCGCCGTCTGCTGGTCGACCCGCCGCTTCAGGGTGATATCCAGGTAGAGGGTCGTATTGGGATCGACGAAGGTGTCGATCTGCTCGGTGGTGGAGTGAAACTCGGCCGGCTGATACCAAGCGAATCCGCTGCTCGGTCTCGCGAGTACCCGAAAACCGAAAAAATCTCCCTTCACGGTCATCATGGCATCAAAATCGAGGTAAAAGCTGATCGTCTGTGGCGAGCGCCGATTGGATTGTTTGTCCACGAAAAACCCCTTCGGGAGTTTGTCCGGATCGTAGCGAGGCCCGGCGAGCAGGATGAAATCGAAGTCGGTGACGGCACCGCCGCGGTCGTCGGTGACACGCACGATCATCTGGAAGAAACGCCGGTGACGTCCGGGACCGGCTTGGTGGGACTCCGTCGCGCGGGCCCACGTTTGGACGAGGTCCGCGTAACCTTCTTCGGTGGAGACCGCGAGTGCTTGCAGAACGGCGGCAACCACGGGTTTTTCGTCGGCGTTGGCCAAAGTCGGGCTGCGCAGGATGCCCATCTTATCGCCTGAGTGGGAAGCTTCGGGGACGATCAGGAAGGGGCAGGGCTCCGACACGCGCAGCGCGCGTTCGTAGACCAACCGGGTCGCGGTGCCACCACCGGTCATGGTGACGGTCTCATCCTCCTGCCGCAGGCTCAGCCAACTGTAGTCAAGATTGGCACCGGCGGCGCGCACGACGCCATCCGAGCCCGCTTCACCGGTGTAGCTGTTGATGTGATCATAGAGCTTTTTGTCGATCGTTGTACCGGTAAGAACGAAGGGGCGTACGCGACTGCCTGAGTCCGTTGGGCGGTACGTCATCCAGGCTTGGTTGAGGACGCGGGCTTCCTCGCTGCCGAGTTCGAGCCAGCGGAGCATTCCGTCTCCTGGTTCGATCCCCTCGAACCAGGACTTGAGTCGGCCGATGCGGCTGGCTCCCAAGACGGCGAGGGGCGAGCCGTGGTTGGCGGGTGCCAGCATGATCAGTTTTTCCAGAGGGCATTCCGCCAGCCGGTCGGCGCCGTAGTAGGCTTGCATCCAGCAACGCAGCACCGGCCCGCCCGTGGAATGGGTGATGCAGGAGAAGGGTTGGATTCCTCCGCGGCCATCGGCGAGAGTTTCGAGAAGGGCCTGGTGGAGCGCTCGAACCACGTCGTCCATCCGGACCTCGTTGCGAAAGCTGACGTAGCGACCGAGGTGAAGATCGATCAGGTCGAGGGTCAGCCCGGCACCCGGCGCACGTCCGCGCAGGATTTCCGGCAGGCTCCCGTAGGTGTCCGTCGAGGTCACACTCCACCCATGGAGAAAGATCAGGCGCATGGCCTCAGAAGGGTGTCTTTTGGCATCGATGACAATCACTGATGCCGTCGGCAGGCGTCCTGGCTTCCTCTGCTGCCAGGTAGCGGTGGGACACGGCGTCGTAAATAATTGGACCCTCCAATTTTGGAGGGCGCCGCGGCCGGCATGGGCGTCAACGACGGTCCGGGACCCCCTTCAGGCGGAGGCGGGACCGGGTGGTCCCGTCGCGGCCTCGGCGAGGCCACCTACAACGGAGCCGGCTTGCAGTCGTGGGAATCCGGGTTGTCGGCCACGCAGTCCATACGCTCCGATCCATTGAAAACAGCGAAGGACCTTTTTTTTGACCTCTGCGAGCCCGGACACGGACGCATCCAGCGCTGGCAGCTCAAAGCCTGCGCGGTCGAGCCTGACGCCGTCGACTTCCCTTTCGCCCGCAGCGTGGTCATTGTTCGATCCGAGCGCACCGTGAAAAAGACCGCGGTCAGCTCGTTTGAAACTCGCGCCTACATCTGCAGCGACCTGTCCGATCAACGCACCCCTTACCACTGGCTGGAGCTGATCCGCGGCCACTGGGCCGGGGTCGAAATCCGCAATCACTGGAAACGCGACGCCCTCATGGGCGAGGACCGATCCAGAACCCGCAATCCCAACGCCCTGGCCAACCTCGCCGCCTTGCGCAGCGTGTGTTTGCACCTCATCGCCAACTCCCATCCCGACCTCCCTTGGCCCGTGGTCCGGGAGCGACTCTCCGCCAAGCCCGCTGCCTGCTTGTCTTTGCTCACCTCTTAAATCCCATCCCTCCCCTGCGCTTGGCGGTCTGCCTCTCCGGTGGACCGGGCTCGTTCATGCACCCTGCCTTGGCGCAGGCGCTGCAGAGAGGCGCACGGGCGATTTGATGGCCGGCTGTTCTCCGGGTTTGGTCATCACCGAGCCCGTTCGCCCCTCTGCAGCGCCTGCGCCTCGCCGCGCTTTACGCTTCGCTCTCCCAAAACAAAAGACCCTCGGGCAGGAACGTGGATCTTCCAGGGTCGGGCGGCATGGTCGGCACGCAGACCACGATGCCCTTCGGCACCCCCAGACGACGTCCGCCGCCGTGTGCGCGAAATCGCCGCCCTCCACCGTGACCACGGCGCTCGCGTGATGATCGCCCCGACGCATGTCCTCGAGCCGGACGTTCCCTTGGCGAACATTCTCGCCCTCGTCGAGGAGGCCAAGTCGCTCCGCTTCGATTGATGCCTTTCTGGCCAGTGAGGATCAGAATGAGTTGATCCTGAACCCGAACCGATACTTCCCCGCCGGGATCCGGTACTGTGGCAGCGTATCCGGTCCGCAGCTGGCCGTCCCGAGCCCGCGCTGGCCGTAGTCGAGATTGACATACACCTCCGGTCGCGGGGTCAGGTCGGTCGTGTGTTTGGCCGCATACAAATCAGCTGCCATGAAGTGGCTCGCCGATGCCTCCATCAGCCGTCCGTCTGCAGTCAGGCGCACCCCGTGACCGGTGCCGTCATGCAATGACAGCCAGCGCACGTCGCATTTGTTGCCGTGCTCCTGCGGGAGGATGTAGGGCACGTACTGGTCCGTGACCGTGCTGGCATACCTCGCCACCACGGAACCGCGTTTACGGTCGGAATAGTTCTCCCATGGCCCGAGGCCGAACCATTCGAGCTGCTCCAGCGCGGCCGGCAGCACGAGCGAGACGCCCAGCCGCGGCACTTCCGGCAGTCTCCGGTCGAGGTCAAAGGTGTTTTCCACCGCAAGACCGCCATCGGCACCCACCAGGTAGCGGTGAGCATGAGTGATGGATCGCTTCGCGCCCGGACAGAGCCAGCGCTGGCGAATGACAATTTCAGCACCGGCGTTGGGGGTCGGGCGGATCGTGACCTGGGCGCTCGCACACTCCATGCGGTCGTAGCCCGCCTTGAGGCAATCCGTCAGCAAACGCGCACCACCCCAGTTGACTGACTCGAAGAGCTTGAGGCCGTCGTTGTCGGTCGCGGCCCGCCAGACATTCAACTGCGGACCACGCAGGATCACCAGGCGTCCGCCCCGGGTGACGTTCTCCATCACGCCGGAGGCCCGGTTCACGGTGAACGCCAGCGGTCCGGCCTGCACGTGCCACCCGGTGTTGTTTGGAGTGAGGGTGACCGGTGATGAGACGGTTGCATCGGCGACAGTGCGAACCGGTGGGCTACGCTTGAAAGCGGTGCTGGGGACGGCGAGCTGATTCCACGCCACCTCATGGCCGGCCTCACCCCAAGCGGTGGCTGAGCGGGTGAAAAAGCGGAAAGTCACATGCACCTCCGCCCGGGTCGGCAGGCTCAAGGCGGGATACTTCAACGCCACTTTCTGCACTTGCCGTGGCGCGGCGGTCAGCGTCGGCAAAGCGCCATGGGCCGCCACCTCGCCATTGACGAGCAGCTCCCAGCTTCCGCGCAGATCCTTGAGCGAGGTGAACCAGCGGCGGTTGTGCAGCTTGAACTGGCCGCGCCGGGCGTCGCTGGCTTCCACCTTCACGGGTTGGGCGAGGTGCTTGTATTCGAATAACCCGGGATGCGCCTTGCGGTCCGGCCAAACCAAGCCGTCGCAGACAAAGTTCTTGTCGCTCGGTACATCGCCGAAATCTCCGCCGTAGGCCCAGTACTCCCGACCCCGGGCATCACGCTGCCGGATGCCATGGTCCACCCACTCCCAGATGAAGCCGCCCTGCAACCCGTGGTGCTTCTCAAAGGCGTCAAAGTAGTCCGCGAGGCTGCCGTTGCTGTTGCCCATGGCGTGCGAGAACTCGCACATGATGAGGGGACGCCGGTCGGGACTCTTCCGATCTTTTGCCCAGGCGATGAGCTTGTCGATCTGGGGATACATCGGGCAAACGAGATCGGTGGCGCCCTGGCCCTTGCTCCAGTCGAAGGATATGGCGCCCTCGTAGTGGATCACGCGGCTCGGGTCGCGGTGCCGGATCCAGCCCGCCATGGCATCGTGATGCGGGCCGTAACCACTCTCATTGCCGAGCGACCAGGCGATGATGGCCGGATGATTCTTGTCGCGCTCGACCATGCGCAGCCCGCGGTCGAGAAACGCCGGGGCGTAGCGGTTGTCGTGGCTCAGTTCCTGATAGAAGGCATGCGACTCGACGTTGGCCTCGTCGAAGACGTAAAGCCCGTACTCGTCGCAGAGATCGTACCAATACGGATCATTCGGGTAGTGCGACGTGCGCACCGCGTTCACGTTGAACTGCTTCATCACGCGGATGTCCTGCAGCATCCCCTCGCGGGTCACCGCCTTGCCGTGGACGGCATCGTGCTCGTGCCGGTTTACGCCCGTGATGAGCACTGGCTGGCGATTGACGAGCAGTTCGCGCTCCCGGATCTCCACGCGCCGGAAGCCGATGCGGCTGGCCGTGTGTTCCACCGCCTGCCCATCCGGGCCGATCAGCGTGATGACCGCCGTGTAGAGATTCGGCGTTTCGGCGGACCAGAGCCGCGGCTGACGCACCGGTGCAGCCAGTTGGATACGCTTGCGCGGCTTCTGCCAGAAATTCTCCGCCTGCACGGCCCCCTCAGCGGCACGGCGCAGGACGGCCTTCCCGCGCGCATCAAACAACTGCACCCGGATGCGGCAGCCCTTGGCCTCGGCATCGGCGGCGCCCACTCGCACGTCCACAAGCAACCGGCCGGCGCGGAGACTTTCATCCAGATCGCCGCGGACGAAGACATCCTCCAGAAAGTGGGCCGCCTGGGAATACAGGTAAACCTCGCGATGGATGCCGCCCATCCACCACTGATCCTGATCCTCGACGAAACTCGCGTCCGACCATTTGATGACCACCGCCGCCAGCGTGTGGGTGGCGCCAGCCCGGACATAGGCCGTCAGGTCAAACTCCGCGGGCAGCCGCGTATCCTTGGCCAGACCGACCGCCTGACCATCCACCCAGACATACAGGACGCTTTCGGCGCCACCGATGTGCAGCACCGTGCGGCGACCGTCCCAGTCGGCCGGCACGGTGAACGTGGTGCGATACAGTCCGGTGGGATTCGCGGTCGGGACCTGCGGTGGCAGGTCATTGAACGGCATGATGACATTCGTGTAGTGAGGATGACCGTGGCCGTGCATGGTCCAGTTCGACGGCACCGGCAGCTTCGACCAGCTCGCATCGGGCGTAAATCCCGGTTGCACAAATGCCGCCGGAACGTCCTCCGGTTTGGCGACGAGGCGGAAGTCCCATTCGCCATTGAGCGACCTCCACCACGGCGAATCCTCGCGCCGGTTCGCCAGCGCGGCCGCGGCAGTCGGGTACGGAAAGGTCGTGGCCCGTGCGGGGAGGCGGTTGAATGACAGCGTTTCTGGCGATTGCCAGGTTTTCAGGGGGCCGGTCTGCAGAAGTTCCATGAGCAGACGTCAGCGAAGCGAATCGCGCCCGCGAGTGAATTCAAATCGGTTGCCCGCTTGAATGCCTCCCAGGATTTTTTCCCAAGCTGATGTTCGACCAAGGGGTCGAGGAGCACCATGAGCTGGGAGCAGGAAAGGCGGAGGGTGGCGGTGGCGCTGCCTCTCCGGCAGACTGGGCTCGTTCCTGCACCCTGCCTTGGAGCAGGCGGTGCGGCGAAGACGCCAAGCGCTATGCGCTGACCGGCACGACGGCATTCTCCTCGATGAGGCCCTTGGCGCGCGGGAAGAGCCAGAGGGCCTCGATGATCATCCAGACCTCCAGAATCAGCGTGACCAGAGCAATGCCCACCAGCAGCCAGTTGCCCTGACTGAGCCAGCTCGGATTGCCCGCTCCGCCGATGAAGACCTGCCAGAGCATGGCCCACATCGGCATGATCAGCATGAAGATCATCGGTATCACCAGGAACCATACGGGTGTGCTTCGCCGCCAGAGGTAGAACGTGATCACGAGGAAGGAGAGCCCGCCCAACAACTGGTTGGTGGCTCCAAACAGCGGCCAGAGGAGCAGACCGCCCTGGCCGGCGTTGGCCACGGCCCATTCCTTGCCCGGGGGAGGGATGGCGGCGATGAAAGCCGCCGTGACGACGGCGGCCAAGGTGGCGCCGTGTTTGCCGCGCAACCACGCCAGAACCGAAAAACCGCCGGTGCGCGCCGGACGGATCGTCGCGGCCAGCTCCTGGATGACATAGCGCTGCAGACGGCAGGCGGTGTCGAGCGTGGTCCCCGCAAAGGAGGCCACAAACACGCCCATCAACGCGGTGGCGCTGACGGCGGGCAGGCCCAGCGCCTTGAGGAAGTTTGACGAGCCGTCGACAAAGGCTGCGACCAGCGGACCGAGCCGCGAGGACCAGACCCCGTAACGGGAGGCATAAGCTTCAGCTCCCAGCAGGACGGAGCCGTCGGCTTGCGCAAGTCCCAGCCCAAGTCCCGCCGCGCAGGCAAGAATGACCAGGACCGCGAGGAACCCCTCCAGCAGCATGCTGCCATAACCCACGAAACGGGCATCGTTCTCGCTCTGCAGTTGTTTCGAACTCGTGCCGCTGCTGACCAGGCAGTGGAAGCCGCTGATGGCTCCGCAGGCGATGGTGATGAAAAGAAACGGGATCATGGCCGGCGCGCCGGTCGGGTTGAGATTGATCATCGGAGCGGCCAGCTCCAGTGCCGGTCGCGTGCCGTCAAGGAGCGGTGCACCGCCGATGAAGGCGGCGACCAGCAGGCCCAGCACCAACAGACCGAGCGCGGACACCAGTTGCAGCGCATTGATGTAGTCACGTGGCTGCAGCAGCACCCAGACCGGCAGGACCGAGGCGACGTAGGAGTAGCCGAGCAAAAGCACCACCCAGCGCCAGGAGGACCAGTTGGCCATGGCGAGATTGATGTCGTGCAGCAACCCGACATCACCGTAGTAGACAGTTATATACATGGTACCCAACGCCAGAATCGAGGGCACCAGCAGACTACCGCCCCGGCGGCGCATCCAGTAACCGATGGCCACGGCGATCGGGATCTGGATCGTGCAGGGAAAGATCGCACTCGGGAACTGCCGAAAGACGGAGGCGATGACCAGGCCGAAGATGGCCAGCACGATGGTCAGGGCAAGGAAGAGCACAAACAGGAAGAGCAGACGGACCCGGCGGTTGACCACCCGGCCGGCGATGTCGCCCACCGTCTGGCCATTATTGCGCAGGGAGACCACCAGCGCACCCAGATCGTGCACGGCCCCGATGAAGATGGAACCAAACAGCACCCAGATCAGCGCGGGCAGCCAGCCCCACATGATGGCGATGGCCGGCCCCACGATGGGCCCGGTGCCGGCGATGGAGGTGAAATGATGGCCAAAGACCACCCCCTTGGGCGTGGGAACGTAATCGTGGCCGTCATTGAGCCGGTGGGAGGGACAGACCCACTGCGCGGACAAACGGAAGATTTTGCGGCCGAGCCAGCGGCCGTAAGTGTGGTAGGCAATCAAAAAGCCGATTCCGCTGAGTAGGGCAATGAGGAGTACTTGCATGAGTAGGGGGCGTGCAACCGCACCTGCCTCCTTTGCTGGGGCGGGCGGTCGAGGTTGTCGGTGTTAGCAGGGGAAAGTGGGCCTGCAATCGCGAAGTGATCGGTGCACGTCGCACTTTCGCAGGCAGCGCAGAGGGTACGGTGCCGCTGGGGACCGCAGCAGGCGGCGCGCTGCAGCAGGATGACTCATCGGAAAGTCGCACCGACTCGGATCGGTGTCGGATTCGGTTCTTCTCGAGTTCGGATGCGGAAGAGAATTATGAAGCGCGAAATTCGTTCGCAGGGAACGTTAGTCGCTGGACGCGTACTAGATCCTCACTATGGCACCTTCGAAAAAACCACCCTCGCGCACCCAAAAATCGAGTTCCTCACGTTCTCCCAAGGTCTCATCCGCAGCAAAAAAACCGGCCAAACGAGCTGGAGCGTCCGCGACGACCACTAAAAAAACGCGGAGACATGACACCGTTGGCGACGAGATGATGGCAAAGGCCAATGCGATTATGAAAAAGCTTCGCACAGCGGCGAAGAAGAAGTAATTGAGCGCTGGTCACGACCGCCCGCGAGGCACCGCGCCGAGTCCTGCAGGTCCAGGGTGAGCAGACGTTCGATTGCCGAGGCAATGCAGGCTGACTCCAAGGATTTCGTCATCGCGGCGAATTTCGTGAGGTCCGAGAAGAAGGTCGAGCAGGCGGTGCCGTCGCCTTACGGCATTGCCGACGCCCAGTTCACCCGAACCATGGGAGCGTTGCTTGGTTCCCCCTTGGTTGACGGAAACACGGTCACCGAACTGTTGAATGGCGATCGCATTTTCCCGGAAATGCTCGTCGCCATTCGCGGTGCGAAACGAACGATCACGTTCGAAAGTTTCATCTATTGGTCGGGCGACATTGGGAAGGAGTTTGCCGAAACGATTTCCGAACGGGCGCGCGCCGGAGTGAAAGTGCGGATACTTCTCGATCGGGTCGGGTCGTCGAAAAAGAAGCCCGAATGGATCGAGGCCCTGAAGAACGCCGGTTGCGAGGTCGAACGTTATCACGCACTCAAATGGTATCATTTGACGCGGCTGAACAATCGTACTCACCACAAGCTGTTGGTGATCGACGGGCGGACCGGCTTCACCGGCGGCGTGGGTATCGGCGACGAGTGGAAAGGCGATGCGCAGGACCCCGAACACTGGCGGGATACTCACTTCAAAGTGGTGGGGCCGAAGTCCAGAAGCTGGGTCAGCTCCCGATCGCGACCACGACCTTCCAAGTCCACAAAAACCTGATCAGCACTACCCTCCAATCCAGCCCGCCCTGCCTACAATCCCTTCACCTTTTAAATCTATAATATTGCGCCAATGCATTCCTTTTGTTTTTCAACAAATCTGCAATTACATTTTTGCCGATGACTGAGAACGTAATGCCATTGCCGCCGAATCCCAATAAAAAATAACTGTTCTTGACATTCGGATGCTCACCTATGTAAGGCAATCCGTCCTTGGTTTCGCCAAATGTTCCCGCCCAGACATAATCAGTCCTGAATTTATAAAGTGGGAACATCTTTTTTAGTTCCTTCTCCAATTTCAGCCTTTTTTCATTCAGCAGTTCATCCCGTCTTTTGGCATCCAAAAAGTCCTCGTCTTCGCCACCAATAAGTATTCTATTATCATCCGTCGTCCTCATATATATATAAGGGTCGGCCGTGCTCCAGAATAATGTACCGCTCAAGTCAGTTTGATCATCTTGATTTCTCTCGCCGACTATGGCATAAGTGGAGAGCAATTTCACGAAATCATCCTTGATCAACTCCGTGCTTTCGTAACCACTGCAATAGATCACCTTTTTTGCGACTACTGAGTTCCCGTATTCTGTGATCAGGTGGACCTTGTCTCTTTTGTATTCGGTGGACTTTACACCTGTCCTGTCGAATATTTTCAACCCTTTTTGGTGATTGTAGTCCAGCAGATCGTGGGTGAATTTGAATGCGTCCATGCTCGCGCCCTGGGCCGAGAGAATGCCGCCATGGCTGGTTTGAAGCTTGTATCTTCTTGCGATCTCCCCTGTCGAGAGCCACTTGACGGGCAGACCGCAGTTTTTGCGAGCCTGATATTCTTTTTTCAAGTCAGGCACGTCTTTCCTGTAGGTCGCGAAGTAAAGCGATTCCTTCTTCTCAAATCCGCAGTTTGACTTTACTTTTTTTATGATCCTTCCGAGTTCGTCGATGGAATCACTGCAGGCCCAATAATTTGCTTCCGCCGCTCTTTGACCGATCGTGCCTGAAAGCTTGAATAAAGGCACGTCGATTTCATATTGGAGCATGGAGGTAGTGGCTGAGGTGCTCCCCGTTGCAATTTCCCTTCGGTCCATCAGGGTCGTTTGGTAGCCTTCCTCCAGACACTTGTGGGCCATCAGTGCACCCGTTATCCCTCCACCGATTATTAGTATATCAGTTTTTACATCCTGCCTTAGTGAGGGATATGATTCGATTAAACCATTCTTGATAAGCCAGAACGGATCATTGGAGGTAAGTTTCATCATTCGGTTTTGTCGGAGAACCGGAGGGTGCCGCGGCGACGAAGTTTCGCGCCCCGCGGCGGCAAAGTCGAGCGCACGTTCGTCTGCACCGGCATTTTTCCCGGAACGGACGTGCCGCGGCTCTTCGTATAGCATCTGTCTCTTATACACATCTGACGCTGCGACGAATAGAGAGGTGTAGATCTCGGTGGTCGCCGTATCATTAAAAAA
>ENA-ORBV01005775-ORBV01005775.1-microbial-mat-metagenome-genome-assembly--contig:-NODE-5775-length-22416-cov-12.775863_pt1 | contig 22416 bp, 22 predicted proteins | sample MGYA00237777_ERZ505514 | MGnify/ENA primary metagenome ERZ505514 (study PRJEB26160, sample SAMN06269048) | microbial mat metagenome | isolation source: Oligotrophic lake microbial mat | place... | reverse complement strand
GGCGGGATTCACTCCCGCCGCAGCGCCGGGGGGTTTTGGGGGGGCGGGTCCCTTCACCGCTCGACGCGCAAACCAAGCGAAGGCGGGATTCACTCCCGCCGCAGCGCCGGGGGGTTTGGGGGGGCGGGTTCGTTCACCGCCCCCCCAACTCAACTAAGGGTAAATGCGATAGAGCATGCGCGGGAAGGCGATGGTCTCCCGCAGATGGTCGATCCCGCAGATCCAGGTCACAAAACGCTCGACTCCAAGTCCGAAGCCGGCATGGGGCATGGATCCGTACTTGCGCAGGTCGATATACCACCGGAAGGCCTCCTCGGGCAGACCGTGATCGTGGAGCCGCTTCAACAAAAGGTCCGGATCGGAGATGCGCTCGCCGCCCCCCACGATCTCGCCGTAACCCTCCGGGGCGAGGATGTCGGCGGAAAGCGAGTACTTCGGGTCGGTCGGATCCGGCTCCATGTAGAAGGCCTTGATCGCCGAGGGGAACCGGTGAACGATGATCGGCTGGTCAAAGGACTCGGCGAGGACCGTCTCGTCGGTGCCACCGAAGTCGCTTCCCCACTCCGTCTTCGAGCCCTTCTCACGGATGATCCGGATCGCATCGTCGTAGTGGACCCAGGGGAACGGGGTCTTCACCCTCTCGAGCCGGCTGAGGTCCCGGCCCAGGCGCTCCAACTCCAGCCGCCGTGTGGCGAGAACGCGCTGGATCGCGAAGCAGATCATGTTCTGAGCCACGTCGAAGGCATCGGCAAGATGGGCGAACGCCATCTCGGGCTCGAGCATCCAGAACTCGGTCAAGTGGCGCCGGGTCTTCGACTTCTCCGCCCGGAAGGTCGGGCCGAAGCAGTAGACCTTCCCATGGGCTGCGGCATTCGCCTCGTTGTAGAGCTGGCCGCTCTGAGTGAGGTAGGCGGTGCCTTCGTCGAAGTACGGCACGCCAAAGAGCGTGGTAGTCCCCTCGCAGGCCGCGGGCGTGAAGATGGGGGTGTCGACAAGGGTGAACCCCTGCTCGTCGAGATAGTCGCGGAAGGCCTTGATGACGGTGTGCCGGATCCGGATGATGGCGTGCTGCTTCTCGGAGCGCAGCCAGAGGTGACGATTCTCCATCAGGAACGCGGTTCCGTGGTCCTTGGGAGTGATCGGGAACTCGTGGGTGGACTGAATGACCGAGGCGTCCTTCACCTCCACCTCGAAGCCCCCGGGGGCGCGTTTGTCCTCCTTCACCAGGCCCGTCACCTCGACCGAGGATTCCTGCCCCGCTTTTTCGAGCGACGTCCACGCCCCTTCACTCACCGCAGCTTTCGACACCACGGCCTGGGCGAAGCCCGTGCCGTCGCGCAGGATGAGGAACTGGAGCTTCCCGCTGCTCCGTTTGTTGTGAATCCAGCCTTGCACCTTCACGGTCGAGCCGGCATGGCTCTTGAAGTCCTGGATGCGGGCGATGGCGGTCATTTCAACTCCTCGAGGTGGTGGCGAAGAACGGAGGCGAGCGAAGCGAGCTCGGGATGGCGATCGAGATTGCGCTTCACCTGCGCCAGGGTGCCGGGTATGTAGGGCAGGTACACGGGATTGGCGCGCACCACTGCCATGTAGCCGAAGGTGCCGAGGGCCTTCAGATTGCGCTGGATCGACATCAGCTCGAAGCGCTGCCGGAAAGTCTCGCGGGTCTCGTCGGGCGCGCCCTTCTGGCGGAACTCCTCGGCCCGGTCCTGGACGAACTCCTCATCGAGGGTTACATAGGAGTCTCGAAGGAGCGATGCGAGATCGTAGGTGGCCGGGCCCATTCGCGCGTCCTGGTAGTCGATCCAGTAGAGGCGGCCATCGTGCTGCATCAGGTTCCGGCTGTGATAGTCGCGGTGGCACAAAACCCGCGGCCAGGAGGCGATGTTGGCGGCGAGGGAGTGGAAGCCCTCGGCGAGCTTCGACCGGTCCTCGACGGAAAGGTCCACTTTCCGGTGGAGCTCGAGGAAGTGCTTCTCGAAATAGTGAAGCTCCCACGAGAGCTTCTCGATGTCGAACGCGGTGTGGAAGCAGATCGCGCGCTGCGGCACCTTCGAGGCCTCGCGCTGCGCGAGGACGATCTCGTCGATGGCTTCGCGATAGAGGTCGACTTTGCGCTCGGCCGAGGCGTCGTAAAGGACGTGCTGGAGCGTGAGATCCCCGAGATCCTCCTGCTCGTAAATGCCGAGCGCGCCGTCGTGATCGAGAAGGCGAGGCACCGGAAGGCCCATCTGGATGAGCGCCTGGCCCACCGTGTAGAAAGGCGTCGCCGCGGCATCGAAGGGGTCCGGGTAGAGGGCCACGATCGAGGAGGAGCCCGAGGAAGGAGTGAGCCGGAAGTACCTTCGCGTCGAAGCGTCACCCGAGAGCGGGGCCACCTGGATGGCAAGAGCGTGCTTCCCCTTGTGGGTGCGAAGGTACTCGGTGAGCCGGAGGTCCAGAGGGGCTTCGGTCAAAGGGTCAGTCCTTGCCAATGGCGACGCGGGTTTTCGGGCCGAGGATAAGGCCTGCGTACGTTCCCTTCTCCACTTCCGCTCCCGACATGACGATGCAGTTCCGCAGGCTCGCCCCCGCCTTCACGAGGGCCCCGTCCCAGATGACGCTTCCCACGATTCTCGCCAGGGGCTCGATCACCGAACCCGCCCCGACCACCGACCGGGAGACCCGCGCCCCCTTTCCGAGCCGCACCGACGAATCGATGACGCCCGAGCGGTTTCGAACATGGTCGCTCAAGAGCCGCGACTGGGCTTTCAAGTAGCCGCCGGGCGAGCCAAGGTCGTGCCACACCCCGCTCTGCCTGATGCCTTGCAGGTGCGCCCCCTCGCGCAGGAGCGGGATGTACAGATCGCCGACGGTATCGGAGGCGCCCTGAGGAAGGCGATCGAGGATCACCGGGTCGATGAAATGCACGCTCGCGAAAAGGGACACCGTGCCCTTCCTGGCCTTGGGCAGGCCGCGGATCGAGAGGATGCGGCCCGAGCGATCGGTGACCACCGGCCGGTACTTCGCGGGGTTCGGGTTGGGCTTGAGGGCCAGGGTGGCAAGGGCGCTGGTGCGCCGGTGGCAGGCCACCATGCCGCGCAGGTCGAAATCAAAGATCACGTCGCCGTTGATCACGAAGAAGGGATTGCGCCCCACCCACGGGCGCACCTTCCACAATGCGCCGCCGGTCCCCAGGATGGCGGTCTCGCGCGAGTACCTGATCTTGAGGCCAAGGTCGCCCTCGGGAATGGCGGCGCGAATGGTCTCGGGGCGGTGATGGAGGTTGATCATCACTTCGCTGACCCCGGCGCGTTTGAGTTCCCGCAGCGTCCGCACGATCAGCGGCTCGTTCAGCACCGGCAGCGCGGGCTTTGCCGTCTTGTCGGTGAGCGGGCGCATCCTGGTGCCAAGGCCGGCCGCGAGAATGACCGCCTTCACCTGCGAATCCTCTTCGGAATGGGGGTCGAGGCCTTCGTCGGTCGCGATGGCTTTCCCGGCGCGAAAACCATGTCGCCGGTGTTCCCGGCGGCGAACCACAGGGCAGGATACGAGTCGCTCAGAAACCCATCGGGGCCGACGCCCAGCAAAGCGGCCACCCGATGAATCTCGCGCTCCACGCCCTCCACTTCCACGAATCGGCCGAGCGGGGTTTCGTCAAGACAGACGACGCACTGGCCGAGCTGCCAGACTTCGCGGCACTTGTCGTATCGAAAGCAGGGCCGCAGGCCCAGGGCCACGAGGATCCGGGTCATCATCTCGGGCGAATCGACCGGCGTCTCCAGTTCCTCGCGGGACTTGAGGCCGCCCGACACCTGGGCGACACCTTTGAGTGTCACCGAACCGTGCTCCCCGTAACTGCGAACGCGGAACGATTTTCCGGAGAGACGGAGCGGATCGCCGGGAAAATCGAAAAGGGTGTTGCTCTCGAAAGCGCGCGGGGTCACGAGTCGGCCGGCCTTCGCCGCGAGCCTCCGCCTCACCACGGCGAGCGATGCGACACGGATCTTCGCCTCGGTTTCGACGGGGCTTGAGGCAGGCTTTCGCTTTGACGGCATCTCGGGAGGGGCGGGAAGGTTAACAAATGCCGCGACCGCATGTGGCGCGTTGCGCCTGAGGCGATCTCGCGGGACGACCTCGCCGCGGTTCGCGCCGGAGGAACACCCGGCGCTTCTTGCGGAGGCCGAGGAGTTCTTGAGCGGAATCGAAGCGGCGAGGCCCGACGCAAAAGCAGCTGTGGAGGAAGTCACAACGATGGTGCGCGCGCTTGAGAAGCCCTGACCGCTGGCCTGAACCCCAAGGCAACGCGCCTCTCCCGCCTCGCGGTGACGCTACGGCCAAGGCACCCTGGCGTTCCCTTCGTCTCCGTGGACCGCATAGCGTCTATCTATGCGACGGAGCGAAGCTACCGCTTCGCCAAGCCCTTAGAAGGAGCCTCGCGGCCCACTGCGCTCAGGGAACGGTGCCTCGACCTTCGCACCCAGGGTTCCGCCATCGGTTCGGTCCGAACCCCGAGCGAAACAGGCCAGGACCACCGAAACTGTCGAGAGGGCCACGGCTCCCCAGGCACCGATGCGGGAGCGCGGCGTGGTGAATCAAAACGTGCTCAATCCAAGTGGCCCTTTTCCGAATCCCCCATTTCGACCTTCGCCTTCGGGAAATACTCCTTCCAGCGATCGGTGACCTTCCTGGCGGTCGCGTCGTCCGCGAAGAGTTCTTTCGGGAACCAGGGCTTCGTCCGCGCGTCGATCACGATCGGGGGAGAGAGGGCCAGGTGATTCGCCACGATGTTCTGCCGGGCGCCGTGGATGTCGCGCGCCGGTTCGAATCTCGTGAACGTGGTCCAGAGGAAGTTGATCGTCGACTTCGCGGCGCGGCCCGGCTCGTCCGAAAGGACCAAAAGCGGCCACGAGGCGAACGCGGGATCTTTGGCAATCCGCGCGATGACCGCGGCCTCCTCCTGATCCGAACCGCGATACGGCGGCGCGCCCACCACGAGACATCCCGGTGAGAACACCAAAACGTCCGTGACCAGGGGGGCCGGGGCGCTCGTGAACTCGCGGGGGAGTTCGCGCTTCTTCGGGCCGACGCCCATCCAGACTCCCTTTGAACCGCGATTGATCGTGGGCGTCGTGTAGTCGAGCGAGTCCATCGACAGATTCGGGAACACGAAGAGGTCCATCTCGGGCGTCGTGCGCTCGAGGATGTGAGTGAGGGTGGCGCGGAAGTCCTTGAGATCGACCCCCGCCGATGAATCGGTCAGGAGAAGGAACTTGGTGAGTGAGAGCTGTCCCTCGCCGAGGATGCGGAAAGCGCTCGCCATCGCTTCGCGTTCGTAGCGTTCCTGCACGATCGCCGCCGCGAGCGAGTGATAACCCGTTTCGCCGTACGACCAGAGCGCCTTGACCTGCGGCATCACGAGCGGGAAGAGGGGCGAGAGCAGATCCTGAAGCAGATCGCCGATGAAGAAGTCTTCCTGCCGCGGCTTGCCCACGACCGTCGCCGGATATATCGCATCGCGACGGTGGTACACCCGATCGATTTCGAACACCGGATAGTCGTGGACCAGGGAGTAGTAACCGTAGTGATCGCCAAACGGCCCCTCGGGCCGCCGCACCCGGGCCGGCACCCGGCCGACCAGAGCAAACTCCGCGTTGGCGACGAGGGGCACGTCGCTCGATCCTTCAACGAGGTCGAGCCTCCGGCCGAGGATGAGCGAGGCGAGGAGAAGCTCGGGGATGTTCTCGGGCAGAGGTGCGATGGCCGAGAGGATGAGGGCCGGGGGGCCGCCCAGGTGAACGCTCACCGGCAGCGACTCACCGCGCCTCTCCGCCACGTCATAATGAAATCCCCCGCCTTTGCCGATCTGCCAGTGCATCCCGGTGGTCTTGTTGTCGAAGACCTGCATCCGATACATGCCGAGGTTGGTGCCGAGACCATTCGGATGCGCAGTCAGGACGAGGGGCAGGGTGATGAAAGGGCCTCCGTCTTCGGGCCAGCAGGTGAGGGCCGGGAGCCGTGAGAGATTCGGGCCCTCGCGCACCTCGGTGACCGGCCCCCCTGCTTTTCGCCTGAGTCCCACCTTGAGGCCCGACATGACGAGATCGCGAGCGCCCCAGGCCTTGCCCAGCGTGGGGGGCAGGGCATGCTGGACCACGTCCACGGCGCGCCGCACGAAGCGCGCGGCGTTTCCGCCAAAAGCCATTTCTGAGCGCCTGGGCGTCCCGAAGAGATTGGTCACCAAAGGGAAGGCCGAACCAACGACATTTTTGAACAGGAGGGCCGGACCGCCGGCCGCGATCACGCGCCGGTGGACCTCCGCCGCTTCAAGACGCGCATCAACCGGGGCGTCTATCTCAACGATGTCGCCTTCGCGACGCAGGGCGGCGATGAACTCCCGGAGATCGGCGGACATGGGGGGCGAATCGTAACCGCACGGGGCGGAGAAACGTGTGGGCCGCTCTGTTCGGCCCCGCACGGAACGGCTCGTGTAACCTCGGCTCGTCGGCTTCCACAGTGGACGACCGTCGATTCGAGGAGACCTTCATGCCCAACCCCAAACAGCCCGACGCCTCAATGCCCGATTTTTCGGGAGTCACGGGCGGCGCATCGACCACGGCAAAAGCCGCGGCGGTGGTCTACGAGACCTACACCGTGAGGTCGGGCGACACACTTTCGAAAATCGCCAAGAAGAAGTACGGAAACTCGAGTCTATGGAAGCTCATTCATGAAGCCAACAAGGACCGAATCAAGAACCCCGACCTGATCCAGGTCGGCTGGGAACTCAAGATTCCCGCCAAACCCTAATGCCCCCTCTGGAGACTCTCATGCGACGCACTACCATCCTCACCCTCGTAGCCCTCACCGCCGCCTGCGGCAGCAAGCCGGCGCCGCCCCCCCGCCGCCCGTGGTCGTGGCCACGCCGGTTCCAACCCCCGCGCCACCTGCGGTCGCGTCGGTCACGCTTGGGAACGCCATCGGGTCCGACAAGATGGTCACCGCCGCCTCGGAAACCTTCGCGGCCAAGGACGTGATCTATGCCTCGGTCGCCACCGCGGGTGTGGGTCCCATCAAGCTGCGCGCGCTGTGGTCCTTCGTAAAGGGCGACCAGGCCGCCAAGGTCAACGAGACCACCATGGAGTTCGAGTCGACCGGTCCGGCGAATAACGAGTTCCATGTCGAGAACTCGAAGGGCTGGGCGAAGGGCGACTACCGCGTCGACATCTTCCTCGGCGACGCCGAGGCGCCCGCGACCACGAAGACCTTCAAAGTCCAGTAAACCCCAGGGAAACCCGCCGCTTGAGGGCACTGGTCACAGGCGGCGGAGGCTTCCTCGGTTCCGCGATCGTCCAAAAGCTCCGCGCCCGGGGCGACGATGTGGTGGTGGTGGCGCGGGGCGACTATCCCGAGCTTGCCCGCCTGGGCGCAAGTTTGGTGCGCGCCGATATCACTGACCTCAAGGCGCTCACCGCGGCCGCGGCGGGCTGTGACGTGGTCTTTCACACTGCCGCCAAAGCCGGGGTGTGGGGTTCGTACGAGAGCTACCACCGGCCCAATGTCGTCGGGACCGAGATGCTGATCGCGGCGTGTCTCGCCACCCGGGTCCTGAAGCTCGTCTTCACCGGTTCCCCGTCGGTCGTGTTCGATGGGTTGGACCAGGCAAACGGCAGCTCCGCCCTCCCCTACGCGGAGCCGCCATCGAGCCACTACTCCGCCACCAAGGCGGCATCCGAGCGCCTCGTGCTCAAGGCAAACTCGAAGCAGCTGGCAACCGTCTCGCTGCGTCCGCACCTCATCTACGGACCCGGCGACCCGCACCTCGTGCCGCGGGTGATCGACCGCGCTTCGAAGGGCCGGCTCGCTCTGGTGGGCGGCGGCCGGAATCTGGTCAGCCTGACCTTCATCGAGAACGCGGCCGCGGCCCACGTTCAGGCCGCCGACCGGCTGTCGGCCGATTCGCCCAGCGCGGGCCGGGCCTACTTCGTGAACGACCCCGAGCCGGTGGTGTTCGGTGAATGGCTGACCACCCTCGTCTCCCGGCTCGATCTTCCGCCGATCCGCCGTCGGCTCTCGATCCCTGCCGCGGTCGCCATCGGAGCCGTGCTCGAGTTTTTGTGGACCACGTTCCGCCTGGCCGGCGAGCCTCCGCTCACGCGATCCGTGGCGCGCAACCTGGGGATTTCACACTGGTACTCGATCGACGAAGCCGTCCGCGATTTCGGCTATGCGCCGCCGGTGAAGGCGGCCGACGGCTTCGAACGGATGATCGAGTGGTTCAAGCCACGGGTGGTGCGTTGAGCGCCCCCGCGGAAGTCGAGATGCTGCGCGCGAACGTTGGCGAGGTGAGCGAGTTGGGCCCGCTTGAGGCGGTACTTCGGCCAGACGAGATCGCCCGTGCGGGCGCCTACAAACTCGAGGAGTCGCGGGGTGTGTTCATCCTCGCGCGTGGACTGCTGCGCCTCGGTCTCGCGCAGCGTCTCGGATGCAACCCTCGAGAGATTCAGTTCGTCCTGCGGCCCTCGGGTAAGCCCGATGTTCAGCGCCTCGATCCGGCTCGTCCGGACTGGCGCTTCAGCGTGTCTCACTCCGGACCGCACGCGGTCATTGCCTTCTGCCTCGGGGCCGACGTCGGCCTGGATATCGAAAGGACCGACCGCGCCGTCGAGCCGCTCGCCATCGCGAAGCGTTACTTCACGCCCGGGGAGTTTGCCGCACTTCGGTCCTGGCCGGACCCTCAGCGGTCACGAGCCTTCTTCGCCGGCTGGACCAGGAAAGAGGCGATCGTTAAAGCGCGGGGCGCCACCATGGCGGAGAGCCTGACCACGCTCAGTGTCGGGCTCGATCCCGATGAACTCCACCCGCCCCACGAGGATGCCGCGGACGTTCCGCCGCGGGCGGTCTGCCGCCTCACGACCTTCGAGTTCGGGGCGCTTCAACTGATCGGCGCGGTGGCGGTGGTCTCCAAGCAGCCGCCGCGTTTGCGCTTCCGCGTGGTGAACGGCGCGGCATTCGATTAGCCTCCATGCGCCCATGAGTTCCGAGACCCTCTACACCCCCACCGAAATCACCGCCGCCCTGCGCCGCGTTCGCGAGGCGCTCTATGTCGTGCGGCGCACCTCCGACCAGGCGATGGGCCTTCGTTTCTCCCCGGCTCCGATTGAAGGCGAGGAGATCGCTGGCGCCTTGCCTCCGCTTTACCCCGAGTGGCTCGGCGATCGGTCGTTCCAGGAGTCTCACGGGGTGCGCTTCCCGTACTGCGTGGGACCGATGGCCAACGGGATCGCCTCGGCGCCTCTGGTGATCGCGGCGGCCCGCGCGGGTGTCCTGGCCTTCTTCGGCGCGGCCGGCCTTTCGCCAGCCTCCGTCGAGGCCAATCTCAACACGATCAAGGCGGCGCTCAGCAGCGGCGAGCCCTGGGGCTCGAACCTCATCCATTCCCCGAATGAGCCGGCACTCGAGGAAGCCGTCGTCGATCTCTACTTCAAACACGAGGTGGTTCGCGTCGACGCCTCGGCGTTCATGGGCATAACCCCCGCGGTGGTCCGCTACGCCGCGAAGGGCCTGCGGCTGCGCGGCGACGGCGCGGTCGAACGAAGGAATCGCGTTCTCGCGAAGATCTCGCGGCCCGAAGTCGCCCGCCGTTTCCTCGAACCGCCCCCCGACAACGTACTCGCGGATCTCGTGAGCCGGGGCGCGATCACGTCCGCGGAGGCGAACCTCGCCAAGCGGATTCCCCTCGCCGAGGACATTACGGTGGAATCCGACTCTGGCGGACATACCGACAATCGGCCCCTCGGCGCGCTCTTCCCCACCATCGCGGCTTTGCGCGACGAGATCGCCGCCGCTCGCGGCTACACCACACCCGTCCGAATCGGCGCGGCGGGCGGCCTGGGCACGCCCGCGTCGCTTTCGTCCGCGTTCGCCCTCGGCGCCGCCTATGTCATGACCGGCACCGTGAATGAAGGCGCGGTCGAATCGGGGCTTTCGGAGGCCGGACGCCTGCTGCTCGCTCAGGCCGGGATCGCCGACGTTGCCATGGCGCCCGCGGCGGACATGTTCGAGATGGGCGTGAAGGTCCAGGTGCTGCGCCGCGGCACAATGTTCGCGACGCGCGCGCAAAAGCTCTACGACGCATACATGGCGCACGACTCCATCGAAAACCTGCCCGCCGGAGTCCGCACCAGGCTCGAGAGTGAGATCTTCAAAGCACCCCTCGAGACCATCTGGGCGGATACCAAAGCCTTCTGGGAACAACGCGACCCCCACGAGGTCGAGCGGGCGAACCAGGATCCACACCACCGGATGGCCCTTTGTTTTCGCTGGTACCTCGGCAAGGCCAGCCGCTGGGCGAACGCCGGCGAGCCCGCCCGGATCATGGACTATCAGATCTGGTGTGGTCCGGCCATGGGCGCTTTCAACACCTGGGCGAAGGGTTCGTTCCTCGAGGATCCGAAGAATCGCGAAGTGGGACAGATCGCGCTGAACTTCCTCGAGGGCGCCGCGGTCATCGCCCGCGCCCAGCAGGTGCGCACGTTCGGAGTGCCCGTGCCTCCGAGTGCTTTCGAGTTCCGACCGGTGCGCCTCGCCTAGTTCGCTCAACCTGTCGCGGCCACCCAACCGCCGGCCACCCCACCGCCAAGCCAATTGGACCTCTCGACCCCGCAACCGCCGGCCACCCCACCGCCAAGCCAATTGGACCTCTCGTCACCCCGGCGAACGCCGGGGCCTAGCGCGAACTCCCGCTACCGTCCGCGACAACCCTCTTCGCATCCGCGTCACCCTGCTAATTCAGCGTCCCCTGGTGGACATCGCGTTCGGCGGTCCTCGAGGTGACCGCGTCTTGAACCGTCCGGCCCACGGCGTCCGCGAACCGCTGCGAGTAGCTCACCACCGAGCCGACCGAGCGGTCTTCTTCGAGACGCTCGATTCTCGGCAGCGGATAGAAGCTCGTGACGAGGCCGAGCAGCTCTTCCTCCTGGCGCGCCTCCTGCCGCATCCAGTCCTCGAAAGAGTCGAGCCGAAGTCCGCGGATGACCACCCCCGCGGCGGAAACCGAAACCACGAGGCCCCAGATCTTCTCCTTCGGATCGTTGAGGTACAACACCGCCGGGGAGCCGTCTTGAAACGCGATCATCGCGGCTTCTTTCGCCGTCTCAATATCGGCAACTCTCGGGCGCCCTCGTGCGGATCGTATCGAAGCGACTCCACGAACTTCCGGAGCGCGGCGAGACCGCGACCGAGTTCATCCTGCGAACGCGCGAACGAGATCCGGAGGTGACCCGGGCAACCGAAGCCCTCGCCCGCGACCACCGCCACACCCTGCTCGTCGAGCAGGCGCGCCGCGAACGTCAGGGCGTCGGGAACGGCTTTCGACAACAGCCGGCTGATGTCGGGGAACGCGTAGAAAGCACCCGCAGGCCGCCGACACGAGATTCCCGGAATCGCGTTCAAGGCATCGACGACGACGTCGCGGCGCACGCGATACTCGGCCACGAGCCCGCCCACGAAGTCCTGCGGCCCGGTGAGTGCTTCAACCGCCCCAAACTGCGCGAACGAGGCGGCGCACTGGGTCTGATGTGAGATGAGGGCCGAGAGGCCGTGAATGACAGGCTTGGGGGCCAGGAGCCAGCCAATCCTCCACCCCGTCATGCAGTAGGTCTTCGATGCGGTGCCCGCGATCATCATCTGATCGCCGAGGATCTCTCGAACCCGCGCCAGCATCCGTGGATGGTTCTCGACGTAACGCATCCGCGCGTACGTATCATCGTAGAGAAGAAACGCGTCGGGTGCTTTGGCCTGGAGGCCGCGGGCGATCTCGATCAGAGCCTTCTCACTCACCACTGCGCCGGTCGGGTTCGAGGGCGAGTTGATGACCAGGATCCGAGTCTTCCGCCGGACCTTCTTGAGGATGCGTTCCGGCTCGAACGCGAAGCCCGAGGCGCCATCAAGGGGAGCGAAAACCGGAACGCCTCCCGAGAGCCGGGGCGCTTCCGAGAACGTCGGCCAGTACGGCGTCGGGATCACCACTTCATCGCCCGGATCGAGCACCGCCTCGCAGGCAAGGGCGTAGGCCTGCTTCCCCCCGAGGGTGATCGCCACTTCCATGGCATCAAACGACACGCCGTCATCGAGCCGATACCGCTCGGCCACCGCCTGTCGCAGGGCTGGAATGCCGAGCGACGGCACGTAGCGCGTCTCCCCCCGAGACATCGCGGCGGTGGCGGCCTGCTTGATCCGGTCGGGCGTTCCCTGGTCGGGCTCGCCCACCGAAAAGTCGAGGATGTCGCGCCCCATGGTCCTTAGGAGCGTGGCGCGTGCCGCGGTCGCCACCGTGGGGGAAACCTCGACCGCATCGACGCGAGCGGAAAGGTGCAGGGCGTGGAGTTTCCGTTTCATTCGGCGCTGCCTCGTTTCGAAAATGCGTTCTCGGCGCGTTTCTCCTCCGCCCGGGTCTCCACCGCGAGGGCCACCTTCTCGGAGACCAACCCCTTGACCGAGCCGCCCAGATACGCGATCTCGCGGACGAGACGCGAGGCGATGTGGGTGAGATGAGGCGACGAGGGCAGGAACACCGTGTCGAGGCCCGGCCGAAGATGGGCGTTCATGCGGGCCATGACCGTCTCGTACTCGAGATCGGCGCCGCCTCGGACCCCGCGCACCACCACCTCGGCGCCCTCTTTTTCGGCCAGGTCAACCAGAAGACCCGCGAAGCGCACCACCCGGACGTTCTTGAGCGCGGCCATCTCGCGCTGGACCATGAGCACCCGCCCTTCGGCGGAGAACCAGGGCTGCTTCGATGAGTTTTCGAGCACCGCAACCACCACCTCGTCGAAGAGACTCGAGGCGCGGATGACGAGATCGAGATGCCCGAGAGTCACCGGGTCGAAAGACCCCGGCACCAGGGCGATCCGCTTCCATTCCTTCTCACTCACGACGGCACCTCGTTCCTGTAGATGGTGAGCCGATGGTCGGAAACCTTGACCTCACGAATCCGAACCAGGCTGAGGATAGTCTCCGGAAGGGCCCGCTTCTTGAAGTGCTCGGCGGTGACGTAGCCGCGCGGGCTCACCAGGCCTTCGGCCAGGAGCTCAAGGGCTTCCTCGTACGGCCCATCCTCGTATGGAGGATCGAGGTAGACGACGTCGAAGGTGCGGCCCTCGGTGCGCAGCTTGCGAAGAGTCCGCAGGAGGTCGCCTTGCAGCACCTCCACGAGACGGCTTTTGTCGCCCAGCACGCGGATGTTCGCGAGCGCGCTGGTGATGGCGGCGTGCGACCGGTCGATCAAGGTGGAGTGGGAGGCCCCGCGGGAAATCGCCTCGATCCCGAGCGCCCCCGAACCGGCGCAGGCATCGAGGAACGTGGCCCCCTCGATCGCCGGCCTCATGATGTCGAAGTAGGTCTGCTTCACCCGGGACGCCGTGGACCTGGTCTCGCCACCCTTTGGAACCTTCAGTTTCCGCCCGTGGCCCTCGCCCGCGATGATCCTCATGAGGGTCTGATATCACAAAGCGGGGAGTGAAGGCGAGACGGAAAAAGAGACTATCCTTTGGCCCGTTTCACCTCCTTGACGGGCCGGGACACCGTCAGGGACCAAAGAAAAGATTTCAAGGGCGCCTCCTTCATGCTCATCAACGATCTCCTCAAACTCGCGATCGAAAAGCGGGCTTCCGACCTGCATCTCAAGGTCGGTTCCCATCCTGTCCTTCGTGTGAACGGCGAACTCACCGCCGTGGTGGAACATCGCCGGCTGCAGACCGAAGACACTCTGAACATGGCCTTCTCGGTCATGAACAACCGCCAGAAGCAGAAGTTCAAGGACAGCTTCGACGTCGACGTGGCCTACTCCGTCCCCGGCCTCGGCCGCTTCCGCTGCAACGTCTTCCAGCAGCGCGGCACCGTCGGCCTCGTCGTGCGCCTGATCCCGCTCAAGATCCAGACGATCCGCGAGCTGCTCCTTCCCCCGACTCTCACCAAGATCGCGGACGAACAGCGTGGCCTGATCATCTGCACCGGCGCCACCGGCTCGGGCAAGTCGACGACGCTTGCCGCTCTCATCGACTACATCAACTCCGAGAAGACCTCGCACATCGTCACCGTCGAGGACCCGATCGAGTTTCTGCACCGCGACAAGCGCTCCATCGTGAACCAGCGCGAGATCGAAGTCGACGCCTTGAACTTCGCGGGCGCCATTCGCGCCGCGCTGCGCCAGGACCCCGATGTGATCCTGGTCGGCGAGATGCGCGACTACGAGACCATCGAAACCGCGGTCACCGCGGCCGAGACGGGCCACCTGGTGCTCTCTTCCCTCCACACCCTCGATGCGACGGAGACCATCAACCGCATCGTCTCGGTCTGCCCGCCGCATCAGCAGAAACAAATCCGCCGCCAGCTCGCCTCCGTCCTGCGCGCGGTGGTTTCGCTTCGTCTGGTGCCGCGCGCCGACGGGCAGAGCCGCGTGCCCGCGGTCGAAGTGATGGTGTCGACGCCCTTCATCCGTGACTGCATCGTGAACGAGGAGAAGACGCGCCTCATTGCCGGCGCCATCGCCCAGGGCACCACCGAAGGCATGCAGACCTTCGATCAGGCCCTCTTCGACCTGTGCCAGAAGGGCCTCATCACCCGCGAGGAAGCGGCGCGACGCTGCACCAATCCCGACGAGTTCCGCATGATGCTCTCCGGCGTCGACACCGGCAGCCGGAGCGGCGGCATGGGCTCGATGCCCGATCTTGAGTAGAGATCCCGAACCCGATCCCCACGACCTCGCCGCCCAGAGCCGGAACGCCTTCGCTCTGATCCTGGCCAAACTGGGCCGGCGCGACCACTCCCAAAAGGAACTCGAGCGGGCCCTCGGCCGAAAGGGCTACTCGGAAGAGGCTGTGGACGCCGCCCTCCGCCGCGCCAGACGCGAGGGCCTGGTGAATGACGCGCGGCTCGCGGAAACAATTGCCCGGATGAACGCGCGGTCGGGCAAGCGTGGACCCCTTCGCGTCGTCGCGACGCTCCGCCAGAAGGGGATCGCGAAGGACGCCGCCCAGACCGCCGCGAAAGAGGCGTTCGCCGACTCGGAGGAGGCCCAGGCGAACCTCGTCCGGTTCGCAACCCGTCTTCTGCGGCGGGCCAGGGGCGAGACGATGCGCGAAAAGCGTGTCCGGGTGGTGAGGTCGTTGATGGGACGCGGGTTCGGGCTTTCGCAGGCCCGCCGAGCCCTGGGCCTCGCGGAAAACGCCCTTATCGAAGAAAATGCGCCTCATGACGCAGACGAGTAGCCTCACCGCGGACGACATTCGCTCTTCTTTCCTCAGGTTTTTCGAGGAGAGGCAGCACGAAGTCGTGCGCAGTTCCCCGCTGATTCCCCAAAACGACCCCACCCTTCTCTTCGCCAACGCGGGGATGAACCAGTTCAAGGATGTTTTCCTGGGCCGGGAAACCAGGGGCTACAAGCGGGCCGCCACCTCCCAGAAGTGCGTGCGCGCCGGGGGCAAACACAACGACCTCGAGAATGTCGGACTCACCGCGCGTCACCACACGTTCTTCGAGATGCTCGGAAATTTCTCGTTCGGCGACTACTTCAAGAAGGACGCGATCGCGTACGCGTGGGAGTTCCTCACCGGCACGATGGGCCTCGGCCTCGACAAGAGCCGCTTCACCGCAACGATCTTCAAGGGCGAGGACGGCGTGCCCCGCGACACCGAAGCCTTCGATCACTGGCGCGCCTATCTGCCGGCGGAGCGGATCCTCGAACTCGGCAAGAAGGACAACTTCTGGGCCATGGGCGACACCGGGCCCTGTGGTCCGTGCTCGGAACTGCACTTTTACCAGGGTGACTCTCTCCCCTGCGCCGAAGTCGCTTTGGGTCGGCCCTGCCTTGGCGTCGCGTGCGAGTGCGACCGATACCTCGAGATCTGGAACCTCGTCTTCATGCAGTTCAATCGCGATGCGAGCGGCACGCTCACTCCCCTGCCCGCAGCCTGCGTTGATACCGGGATGGGACTCGAGCGGGTCACCGCGGTGGTCCAGGGCAAGCTCAACAACTACGACACCGACCTCTTTGCCCCCCTCATCGAAGCGACCGCGAAGCTAGCGGGGGTTAAGTACGGGGCGAATCCGACGACCGACATCTCGCTTCGCGTCATCGCCGATCACCTCCGCGCGACCACGTTCCTCGTTTCGGACGGCGTCCTGCCCGGCAACGAAGGCCGCGGGTACGTGCTGCGCAAGATCATGCGGCGCGCGCTCCGCCATGGCCGCAAGCTGGGCCTCGACAAGCCCTTTCTCGCTGACCTCGTGAGCGAGCTGGTGGCGCGGATGCAAAAGGCCTATCCCGACCTCAAGACCACCGAGGCCACGGTGAAGAGGATCGTACGGATCGAGGAGGATCGCTTCTCGACTACGCTCAAGCAGGCGTTCGCGGTATTCGATTCCGTGGCCGCTTCCACCAAGACGGGCATCCTGAGCGGCGCCGACGCCTTCAAGCTCTACGACACCTACGGTCTCTCCCTCGATTTCACCGAGGAACTCGCGGCGGATCGCGGTCTCAAGGTCGACAACGCGGGCTTCGATGCCGAATTCGTCAAGCAGCAGGAACGCGCACGCAACGCGAGCAGGATGGGTGCGGTCTCAGGCGCCCCCGAATATCTGACCCTCCTCGAAAAGGCGAAGACGGTGTTCGTCGGTTACAACCGTCTCGAAGAAGACGGCGCCACCATTCTCGCCACCTTCAAGGATGGCAAGCAGGTGAAGGGCCTCGACCGGGGCGAGTCCGGCGAGATAATCGTCGACCGCACGCCGTTCTACGCGGAAGCCGGCGGCCAGATCGGCGACCACGGTCTGATCTCGGCGCCGGGAGCGGTGGCCTCCGTTTCGTCGTGTCGGAACGCGGTACCCGGCCTCTCGACCCATCTCGTCACCGTGGACGAAGGGACGTTCGCGGCAGGCCTGAAGGTGCGCCTCGTGGTTGACGAAGATCGGCGCGAAGGCGCCATGCGTCATCACACCGCCACCCACCTGCTCAATGCGGCGCTGCGCGAAACCCTCGGCCCGCACGTCAAGCAGGCCGGAAGCCTCGTCGCGAACGACCGTCTCCGGTTCGACTTCTCCCACTTCCAGGGTCTCGACGAACGCGAACTGCGCGTCATGGAAAACCGGGTGAACGGCGAGATCCTCGCCAACAAGCCCATCAACACCATCGAGATGTCGCGAGATGAGGCCCTCAACTCGGGCGCTCTGGCTTTCTTTGGAGACAAGTACGGCGAGCGTGTCCGGGTGGTCGAGGTTCCCGGCTTCTCCAAGGAATTCTGCGGCGGCACCCACGTCACCCAGACCGGCGACATCGGCTTCTTCCTCTTCACCGGAACCAGCGGCGTCTCCGCGGGAACCCGGCGGGTCGAGGCGGTGGCCGGCGGCGCCGCACTCGAGAAGATTCAGCGGGACGTGGCCATCCTCGACGAGCTCTCACATTTCGCCCGGGCGGAGCGCGGCACCCTGGTCGATGAATACGCGAAGCTCAAGGACGAGCTCAAGGCGCGCGAGCGTGAGATCGAGCGCCTGAAGATGAAGCTCGCGTCCGGTGGCAGCGGCCGCAGCGAAGGCGGCGATTCGGTGGAGATGGAGGGCATCACCGTCTGGACGCCCCTCTTCGCCGATGTCGACCGGAAAGGCCACGCCGCCCTGGTGGACGAGTATCGTCAGAAGCGTGGCGACCAGAGCTTCATCGCGGTCTCGTCCGCTTCTTCAGGCGACGGTGTCTCCGTCATCGTCGCGGTTTCACGCGACCTCATGAGCCGCTTGAAGGCGCCGGAGATCATGAAGGAGCTGGGGTTGCGCGGCGGCGGTCGTCCTGAGTTTGCCCAGGGCGCCCTCGGCGCGGGCGACCGCGATGTCGAGATCCTGCGAAGAAACGCCCGGGAAACCGCAAAACGACTTCTGGCCGAGGTCCCGGCATGAGAAAGTCGCCCAAACGCATGAAGAAGATCTGCGCCGGCCTCGCCGTTCTGAGCATTCTGGAGCTTTGGCCGGTCGCCGAAGCCGAGGCGCAGGTCTATCTTCGGCGCAACGCCCTCGGCGTCCTTGAAGCCACCGACGCGCCCGAGACGAGCGAGTTTCGCCTCCGCTTCTCCGCCAAGGGCGTGGTGATTCACTCCCGCGGCTTCCGCCGCCGGGCGCGCCCCGAGTTCGATCCGTACATCGAAGACGCCGCTTCGAAATTCAGCGTGAGCGCCGACTTCATCCGCGCGATCATCAGCATCGAATCGGCGTTCGACGAGTTCGCGGTGTCGTCCAAAGGCGCCAAGGGGCTGATGCAGCTGATGCCCGCCACCGCGCGCCGCTTCGGCGTCTCGAATCCCTTCGACCCCGCCCAGGCGATCATGGGCGGCACCGAATACCTGAGCTACCTGCTCGGCCTCTTTCGGGGTGATATCGAACTCGCGGCCGCCGGATACAACGCGGGTGAAAACGCAGTGCTCCGCTACGGAGGCGTCCCGCCCTATCGGGAAACCCGCAACTACGTGGTGAAACTGCGGCAGGTCCTCGGGTCCGGCCCGGTGATCGTCACTGCTTCGCGAGAAACCCGAACGCCGAGCGCAGGCGCGAACACCACTCTAGGCTTCTCCGGATCGCTCCCGCCCTCGCTCCAGGCGAAAAACGCCAAGCCAAACGCCGCCGCGCAGAAGCCCCGGCCGGGCCGGAAGCTCGTGAACGTCCCGCCGCGGCTGTACTATCGATGGGTGGACGGGACCGGCTCCACTCACTTCGCAGACTCTCCCCCGCGGGACGGGTCGGCGTTTCGAACCATTCGCGGGATGCCCTGACCCGGGAGCCAGAGTCTCGACATGCCGTCCGTCTCGCCCCTCTCCACCGGTTTGTTCGAGACTCACGTTCAACGGGCGCGAACTTTTCTCGCCGAGGGCAAAGCCGATCTCGCCGAAAAGGACCTCGCCGAGGCCTACCTCCTCAAGCCGCGCGACGTCACCGTCCTGAGCCTGCTCGGGGTCTTGTACTTCAAGCAGGGGCGGCTCGAACGCGCCGAGGAAGTGTTCGGCAAGCTCGCGGCCAGCACTCCCAATGACGCGGCCATTCTTTTCAATCTGGGCCTCATCAACTTCAAGCTGAATCGTTTTCGCGAAGCGGAACTGGCATTCACCCAGGCCCTCGCCTTCTCCTCCGACAAGCCGCGCGTGCACTTCTACCTCGCCGCAACCTACGAGCGTCACGGCCGGATTCGCGAGGCCATCCACCAGTACCGGCTGGCCCGCTCCGCCTCGGACGGTGCGGGGGCCTTCCGGCAGCACGGAGCGCACACCGAGGAGATTCCGCGCAACACCAACCCCGACCTCGCCGCCGCGGCCAAGCCGATCGCGGCGCCCCTCGACAACGACTTCCGCGGTGGCGATCAGGACGACGAGGCCCTCTTCGGCGCATCAAAACTCGTTCAGGTCCCAGGTGCGGACATTCAGGCCCAAAACGCGGGCCCCGTCCCCGACGCCCCGGTTGCGCTTCGTCCCGAGGTTCTTCGCCTCGGCGCGGAGGAGGAAGACCTTTTCCTGGGGCCGCGGGCCCCGGACGCCACGCCCAGGATGACCCTCAAGCGGCGCGACCTCGTGAGCGTTCCCTTCGACGGCCGGATCTTCTTCAAGCGGGGGGCGCTCGTTTCCTCGGAAGGCCACGTCACCTTCTGGGTCAAGGAGACGCGCTCCACTTCCGGCGAACGTCTGGTTATCGCGACGGGGTCGGGTTCGCTCCTCCTTTCGGCCGCCAGCGCCGGCATCGGTCTTTTGCTCTCCGATGCCGGTCGCAAACTCTGGGTAGCACCCGACCGGATTCTCGCCTGCGAGGACGCCCTCCAGCCCCGCTATGTGCAGATCGCCTCCATGGAGTCGAGCGTGCTCGAGATGGAAGGCAGCGGCTTCGCGGCTCTCACCTGGAAAGGGCTTCCCTCCTGCGTCCGCATCCACGACGATCATCCCTTCGAAGCGCCGCTTTCGACGGTCATCGCGTGGTCGGGAAACCTCGAGGCGGAGATGGGCCTGTCGCCCACCACGGATGAGCCGTCGCTTTTCATCAGCGGCGAAGGCGAAGTCCTCTACGAACCGGATTAGGGCTCCAAGCGCCTCTTTTCCAACGTCCTTGCGAGTCTCAGCACGGACGATGTCCCCCGGGGAGGCTTCGCGACGTCACCCCGGCGAACCCCTGTCCTTCCCGCCGGGGACCCACCCCCCAACAAGAATGCCGATTCAACTCACGTCACCCCGGCGAAAGCCTGTCCTTCCCGCCGGGGACCCACCCCCCAACAAGAATGCCGATTCAACTCACGTCACCCCGGCGAAAGCCGGGGCCTAGCGCGAACGGTCCGTTTGCAACCCGCGAAACCTCCACCGATTCGAACGCGCAGCCTGCCCTGGGCAAGCGATCTCCGAAGCTCGCGTTAGCCCGCACGCCACAAGCTACGACTCCGCCTCTAAGGCGAAACGACCTGTGGCACCCTATTAGAAATAGAGACAGCCAGCCTGATCCGCAGCGTTCGCCGTACAATTCATATGCAAATCGTGCAGACACCGAACCTTGGACCAAGCGATCGAAGGGGACCGGCCCGAAATAGGCCGCGACCCTCGCATCCATATTTATTTTCGCCAGACCAGCCGATCTGGTGTTGTACGGGCTTGAGGTGAATCACCGATGAACGGCAACGGAGCAGGCGGCTGGACCTGGAAATCTGGGGACGGTCCGCACGTCAAGATTGGTGAAGTGAATCGCAACAACCAGAAGTGTTGCGGTCATCGCGGCATCAAAGGAACAGACAATGGCCCGTTTGCCTACAAGGTCGAGTGCTTGGAGTGCGGGTTTGTCTATGGCGCCAATGGCAGCGATATGCACGAGCGTCTCTGCCCAAACTGCCAGCAGGGACTCCCCGGAATTCCATTCTGGGGAGCAGGCGCCAAGAGCGAGGCTTCGCAAGAATGACGAACCCGTACAACAACGGCTTGCACCAGACAGGGCGCGGAGGTGTGGCCTTCGCTTTTCGCCGGAGGCCAGTCGTTGAGGCGCGCCCTGCAGGTGAAGCCGGGTGTTGGGCGGACAAATGCGAGGACTTTCACGATGATCGATGAAGCTGGCATGACCTCTCGATCTTCGTCACGCGCGAAGGTCGTCTGGCAACGGCTGCCGGTGGTCGTTCGTGCAGTAGTGGTAGGGCTCTTGGTCCTTCAGATCGGCGGGGCCGTGCCCGGCGTCCTGCTTGTCACGAGTCTCTATCTGTCCCCTGAGGTTCCATGGTTCCTGCCGGCGACGGGGATCTGGCTGTGGTTGTTCTGGCGATACGTGAACGGCCGTGGCTGGCCGGCCGCGACCGCGCAGATGCGCCAAACGGACCTGCGCGGGAGATCGCTGTCCGGTCGCGTGTGGTTCTGGTCGCTCCTGGCTGGTGCCCTCGGGATGGTGAGCGTGATGGGCCTGGTCTTCGTGACGTCGAGGTTCGGGAATCTCCCGGGGAAGGCCTTTGAGGCGCCGTTCGATGTCTCGGCCTATCCGTGGTGGACGGTGCTCTCGGTCTTTCTGTCTATCGCGGGTACCGCGGGTGTCGTGGAAGAGTCGGCATTTCGGGGCTACATGCTGTCCGCGATCGCGCGTCGGCACGGGTGGATTGCTGGCATCGCCATCGTCGCTGCGGTGTTCTACATTGCTCACTTGAGCCATGCCTATGCCACGGCTGCGTTTCTGCCGTTCTTCCTGGTCTACAGCGCGCTTCATGGCCTGATCGTCTATCTCACACGGTCGATCCTGCCGTCCATCGTCCTTCACTCGGTCGCCGACTTCATCGTCGTCCCAATGCAGTTCGGGGTGATCGCGGGACCTGGTGATTCGACCTTCGTCACGCATGGGGGGCTCTCGATCGCATTCGCACTCGCGGCCATGCCGGCCCTTTGGCGTCTCGCGGCTATTGCTCGCGAGAACAACCTCGCTGCCGAAGACGTCGGCGTCTCAGTCAGCCCGGGAAGCCGATCATGAACGTGCCGCCCAACAAGGAGATGCAGCTGACAAAGCGGGGTTCTCTTGCAGGTGGGCCCGCCGCGCTCGCTGTCCGGCGGGCCATCTTCATTGAGTCCCGCTTTGCAGCTGATCTTCGGTGTTCGGCCGACACGGGGGCGGGGAGCGGGAGCGAGGGAGAATGACTATGAGACGCCGCCAGCGTCCGGCGAGCGGCCTGCCCGAGCCGCGATCCATCAAGACGGCACTCACGGAATTGCGGGGGGCCGTTCGCCAGTCTCTTGGCCGTTTCACCTTCGGAGCCGGGGAAGCCGCCAGCGCGTTGGCGTTCCTCGGCACGAACTGCGTGTTCTGTGACGCACGCGCGACGGACTGGGATCTGCTAGCCCGGATTATTCATGAAGAAGTGAACTGAGCGGGGCACCGCTGCGTCCAAAGGGTAGTGAATAAAGGCCC
>ENA-ORBV01005774-ORBV01005774.1-microbial-mat-metagenome-genome-assembly--contig:-NODE-5774-length-22429-cov-4.371734_pt1 | contig 22429 bp, 22 predicted proteins | sample MGYA00237777_ERZ505514 | MGnify/ENA primary metagenome ERZ505514 (study PRJEB26160, sample SAMN06269048) | microbial mat metagenome | isolation source: Oligotrophic lake microbial mat | place... | reverse complement strand
GGGCTCGGAGATGTGTATAAGAGACAGTTGCTTGGATTCACCCGCGCGGAGCTGCGCGACTACTGCGCGGCGGCGGACGTGCGCTGGCTTGATGACGCCAGCAATGTCGATCAGCGACACCACCGCAATTACCTTCGCCAGAGTGTGCTGCCGCAGCTGGAAGCCGGCGTCCCTGGGATCGGCGCGGCGTTGGCCGAGTTGGGGGAGCGCAGCCGTTCCAGCGCGGCGGAATTGGAGTGCGCGATCGCTGAGGTCTGGCAACGCGCGCTCGGCACCGACGACCTGCTGTTGGACGGCATCATGGTTCTCGTTGCGCCACATCGTCGGCAGCTGTGGCGACGTTTGGCGCAACACCTCGGCATCACGCTGGAGCGCCAGCATCTCCTACGCATCGACCACTTAGCTTCCGGCGCTCTTGGCCGACGTCTGCACCTGGGACGGTGGCTGCTGCTGCGCCGGTCGCGTGCACTGGCGTGGGAAGTGGCGCGCCCGCCGCGTAATGAACGGCAGGTCGAAATCCCAGCGCCCGGCGATTATCCTTTTGGCGGCGAACTGATGACCTGTCGGGTGCTGCCGCGACCGCAGACCATCGCCTTTGGACCGGACGATGGCTGGATTGATGCGTCGAGCTGCGTCTGGCCGCTGGTGTGGCGTGCGGCAGGAGGGGAGGAGAAATTCGTTCCGCTCGGTGCGCCCGGTCGGCAGACGGTGGTGAAATTCCTTTCGACGCGCGGCGTGCCCAGTCGTTTGCGTCCAGGGGCGTCAGTGGTGGCGGACGCGCACGGCATCGTGTGGGTACCAGGGTTCGCCATCGCCGAGCGGGTGAAACTCACCGACGAGACGCGCGACGTGGTGCATCTGCGCTGGACCTCGACTTGTGCAACGGCTGCGCCGCTTACCGTCCCGACGCTTCAGGAAGAAACCGATGAACGCAGCTGACTCCAGGGTCAAACATCACCACGTCACCGCCGTGATCCTGGCCGCTGGCAAGGGCACGCGCATGGGCTCCGACAAGGCCAAGGTCCTGCATGAACTGGCCGGACGTGCGCTGGTGGCGCACGTGCTCGACACCTGCAAACGTCTTGGTGTCGGGCAGAGCGCGGTGGTGGTCGGCTGGCAGCGCGAGGCGGTCGAGGCAGTGGTGAAGCCGCTCGGTGCTGAATGTGTGCTGCAGGATAAGCAACTTGGCACCGGCCACGCGGTGCTGTGCGCCGAACCGGCTGTGCGCGGCGATACGGTGATCGTGCTGTGCGGTGATTGCCCGATGACGCCGCCGGAACTGCTCAACGAGCTGCTGAAAAAACATACCGCGGCCAAGGCTGCCTGCACCGGCGTCGCCGCACGTATGGCGGATCCCAGCGGCTACGGACGCATGCTGACGGATGCTAAAGGACGGCTGGTGCGCATCGTCGAACACAAGGACGCCACGCCGGAGCAGCGTGCGATCACCCTCATCAATAGCGGTATCTACGCCTTCGATCGCGCGCATTTGTTCCGCTGCCTCAAGCTGGTGAAGCCGGCCAACGCGCAGGGGGAATATTACCTCACCGACGTAGTGGCGATGCTGGTGAACGAAGGCCGGCCGGTGGAACTCGTGGTCACCGACGACGTGGCGTCGGTACTGGGCGTCAACACGCCGGCGGATCTGGCGCAGGCGGAGCAGTTGTATGCACGTCGGATGGCGGCGAATCAGGCTTAAGCCTCAAGCCTTGGTCTTCACTTCCCCAAGCCTGATTTCCCCGCTTAGACCTTCATTTTGCGTTTTCCCCGCCCTTCCTATAGTCCCGCGCCTCCTAACGAACCCTCCTTACCCTGGAGCCTCCATGGCCATCAAGGTCCACTACGAGAAGACCGCGAAGATCGACCCCCTGAAGAAGAGCACCGTGGCGGTGGTCGGTTACGGCTCTCAGGGCCACGCGCACGCGCAGAACCTGCGTGACAGCGGCATCAAGGTCATCGTCGGCAACCACAACCGTACCAGCCCCAACGCCAAGCTCGCGCTCAAGCACGGCTTCGACGTGCTGCCCATCGCCGACGCGGTCAAGGCCGCTGACGTGGTCATGTGCACCGTGCCGGACGAGTTCCTGCCCGAGACCTACGCCGCCGACATTGCGCCGAACATCAAGGCTGGCGCCATGCTGATGGTCGCCCACGGCTTCAACATCCACTTCAAGTTCGTCAAGCCGGCCAAGAACGTCGACGTCACCATGATCGCGCCCAAGGGCCCCGGTCACACGGTGCGCAGCGAATACCTCAAGGGCGGCGGCGTGCCGTGCTTGGTCGCCGTGCATCAAGATGCCACCGGCAAGGCGCTGAAGCGTGCGCTGGCCTACGGCAATGGTCTGGGCGGCGCGCGCGCCGGCATCATCGAGACCACCTTCAAGGATGAGACCGAGACCGATCTCTTCGGTGAGCAGGCCGTGCTCTGCGGTGGCTTGAGCGCCCTGATCCAGGCTGGCTTCGAGACCCTGACCAAGGCTGGCTACCCGCCCGAGATGGCCTACTTCGAGTGCTTGCACGAAGTGAAGCTGATCGTCGACCTGATGTACGAGGGCGGCATCAGCTACATGCGCTACTCGATCAGCAACACTGCTGAATACGGTGACTACATCACCGGTCCCAAGATCATCACCAAGAAGACTCGCGCTTCGATGAAGCAGATCCTCAAGGACATCCAGAGCGGCAAGTTCGCCAAGGCCTTCCGCAAGGAATGCGGCAAGGGCAAGCCGTGGATGAACAAGATGCGCAAGAGCGAATCGAACACCCCGGTCGAGAAGGTCGGCCGTGAGCTGCGCAAGATGATGAAGTGGATCCCGTCGAAAGAGATCCGGAAGTAACTGTTTGCTCGGGGGCTTTGCCCCCGCTGCCCGGTGGGGCCTGCCCCCACGGGCTTTGTCGTGGCTCGGTGTCGTCGGCTATGCCTCCTCAACCGTGGGCGGATGGCTTCGCCTCTGTATCCGACAACAGGATCCGCCCACTCCTACTCGGCACCCGGTCCATCGCGAAGCGATGGGGCCCCGGAGACCTGAGCTGAACCCCCGGTGAAAACCGTGGGTTTAGCTTTTTCAGGTGGTGCCGTAGGCGCCGCGCTTGGCGCTCAGTTGGGAATCAGAATGTCCGGATTGGCGTCGTGTTCCCAGTAAGGGATGCTGTCGAAGACGTTGAGTTCCCACGACACGTTCTTGACCTTCTTGGTCGTGCGGCGGTTCTGCGAAGTCCACTGATTGTGCCAGAAGCAGCGGATGATGGGGAACAGCGCAGGCTGGAAGCTGCCGCTGTAGACATTCCCGGATGTATTCGGATTGCCTTTCATCATCTGGTTGTACTTGGCCTGAGCCCATGTCGGTGCTGGTTCGGGATTGGCGCTGCGGCGGAACGCGGCGGAATCGGCATTGGTATAGAACCAACCGAACTGCGCCGATTGCAGGCGATAGCCGTTGGCTTCGAACAAGTAGCTCGAACCCGCCGTCTTGCCGCCCGCGACGGGTCCGGAATCGTAGAGGTAGCTGAGGCTGGCGCCGGTGAACACGCCGGGCGGCCGTCCCATGTTCGGATCCTTGCCGAACTGACCGTCGCGTGGGCAGACGAAGATCTTCGGCAGACCCTGCAACGGACCGCCGCGATGGATCAGGTCATCGGTGCTCTGCATCGTTGTTCCGGAGCCACCGATCAGGTGCGCGGGAAAACCATCTTCATTCTGTTGTTTGTAGACCTCAATGGCGGCACCAATTTGGCGGAGCTGGCTGCCGCAGGTCATGTCCTTCACCAAGCGTCGTATCACGCTGACGGTCGGGATGAGCATACCGGCGAGCACCGCGATGATCGCCACCACCACCAACAGCTCAATCAAGGTGAAGGCGGCGCGGTTCATGGTCAGGGAGTACCTGCCACGACCATGAACTGTTGAGGGCTGCATCACGGTTGAGACCATAAACAGGGAAAAGGCAGTGCGAAGTGCGAAGTGCGAGGTGCGGAGTTGGACTCCGACCAGTCAGGAGATGAGACCGATGCATCCTTCAGATGACGGTCCGAATTGGTGCCATGGCCGGTCTTCCTACCTCGCACCTCGCACCTCGCACCTCGCACCTCGCACCTCGCACCTCGCACCTCGACTGCCGGGTTAAGGATGCCGGCTTGCCGGTAACGTAGCGCTGGTCAGCGTGTGCCGCGATGTCCGACCATCCCGCTGACCTTTCCTGTGACCAACCGCTCAGCCACGGCCTTCAGGAATGGGCGGTGTGTTGCCGGGCCTTGGGTGAAGGCCGCATCACGCTGGCGGTGCGCAAAGGCGGCATCCATGAACGTGGTGGTGGGTTGTTCGCTCTGGAGCAGCAACGGTTCGCGCTGATGCCGACCTACCTCCACCAGGACGCGACCCGTGTTTTGCCGCCATTCGCGCACGAGTACTTCGCCCAAGTGCGGCAGGATCCCGCGCCAGGCACCATCACCGTCACGTGGTGGGCGGAGGCGGCGCGCATCTGGAAGGTCGAGTCGCTGGCGAACGTATCGGCGTTGGGCGAGGAACTGCTGTGGAGCGGCGATGAACTCGCCCGTCGTTTCGCCTACCGTGATCAGCCGTGGCTCTATGTGGTCGCGCTGCGCATGCAGCGGTTGCCGCACCCCGTCGCTATCCCCGATCACCCGAGTTACGCCGGTTGCCGGAGTTGGATTCCGTTCAAGCAGCCGATCACGGTGACGGGGTCCCTTCCGGTGCTGAACGATGCCGCCTATGCCGGTCGGCTTGCTGAAATCGATCGGATCCTGGGAACCTGACCCCCGCTGTGGGCTGTCCATTCCGCAGTCATCATTCATCATTCCGCATTCCACTATGACGCCAACTACAGCCACGCTCCTCGTCTCCTGCCGCGACCGCACTGGGCTGGTTGCTGCCTTGTCCAACTTCGTGTTCCAGCACGGCGGCAACATCATGGATGCCGACCAGCATGCGGAGGAAGCCGACGACGGCGGCCAGTTTTTCATGCGGCTGGTGTGGGACATCGCAGGTTTCCGCATGGATCGGGCAGGCATCGCCAAGGCGCTGGGTGCATTGGCGCGGCAGTTCGAGTTGACCTGGCAGCTGAGCTACAGCGATGTCCGCTCCAAGGTCGTGGTCTTTGCATCAAAGACGCCGCACTGCCTCTACGACTTGTTGCTGCGTCAGCAGCTGCAGGAATTGAAAGGCGACATCGTTGCGGTGGTGTCGAATCACCGGGATCTGGAGGGGGTCGCTGGCCACTTCGGTCTGCCCTTCCACCACCTGCCGATTGCTGCTGACGACAAAACTGGTGGCGAGGCGGCACAAGAGCGATTGCTTGCGACGCTTGGTGCTGACTTGGTGGTGCTGGCGCGCTACATGCAGATCCTCTCGCCGGTCTTCGTCAGCCGGTGGCAGGGACGCATCATCAACATCCACCACTCGTTCCTGCCGGCCTTCGTCGGCGCCAAGCCGTATCACCAGGCCAAGCAGCGCGGCGTGAAGATCATCGGCGCCACCGCCCACTACGTCACCAGTGAGCTGGACCAGGGCCCAATCATCGACCAGGACGTCACCCGCGTCAGCCACCGCGACGAGGTCGACGACTTGGTGCGCAAAGGCCGAGACCTGGAACGCCAGGTCCTGAGCCGCGCAGTGAAGGCGCATCTGGATCGCCGGGTGCTGATTTCGGGAAATCGGACAATCGTTTTCGAAGATTGACGACCGTCGAAGCGGACAACCAACTTCAGAGGAGCAGAGGCAAGAAGAGGGCCGCAGAGGTTGGCCTAGTTGCCTCCACTCGTCTCATGGTCGCTGCTCGCGCCACGGAATCCGAAATCATTCATCCTCTATCTTCCGCTCTGCGGCCCTCCTCTTACCGCTGCGGCTCTGTGGCTACCGAGTCGCGATCCGCCGATCTACGTACCCAGTCGTTAAACGAAGAAACCCGCCCGGCAGAGCCGGACGGGTTTCGCTTCGAGTCAACGAAACGATCGGTAAATACCGATCGTTTGGTTTACTTTTTGAACTTCTCTTTGGCTTCCTTCGAGAAGCGGAAGACCAGCTTCTGGCTCTTGGGCTTGGCCGAGACCTTGATCTCTTTGCCGAAGCTCATGATCGTGCGGGCCGGCTTGGCCGGGATCTGGCGCAGGACCAGCTTGCCCAGACCAGGCAGCGCAGCGCCGACGACGGCGTAGCCGAACAGCGCGCCGACGAGCGAGTCGACGACTGCAGTGGCCTGCTTCTTGCTGATCTCACCGACGCCCTTGGAGGACGCGTCAGCGGCGAGGTGGGCAATCAGTTTGCCCTTGGTGTAGCCCTTATCTTTGGGCTTGGGCAGAAGCGCGGATGGTTTCTTGGCAGCCTTGGCCATGTGAAGACTCTCCCATAAACGGGGGTGGTTGGTTGAAGACCCGTGCGTTCTAGCGGCAAAATGCATCTGTCTAGAGCCGAGTTGCGATCGGGGTGTTCACAAACCACGGTTAAACCAGTGAGAGCCGTGTTCAGGGTCTGGCAGCCGGTGAGGTGCTGAGCGCACGGACCGGAGCGGACTGGACAGCGCCGTGACTCTGGCGCATAACGATGGCATGGTGCGCGCGCCGGTTGGTGCACATACCGTCCGATACGCCGCCAACTACGCGATGCCTGCCATAATGCAGCGCACGCTCAGCGAAGGAGCTCACCGATGGCCTGGATTGACAGTCTCTTCAAGATGATGGGTGAGAAGAAGGCCTCCGACTTGCACATGACCAGCGAGCACCAGCCGATGATCCGTGATACCGGCGACATGGTGCTGCTCGATGGTGTGCCGAAACTGAGCAAGGATCAGGTGAAACAGATCCTGATGGAGATCGCTCCCGACCGTGCAAAGAAGCAATTTGAAGAGACCTGGGACGCCGACTTTGCGTATGCGCTCGAAGGCTGCGGACGTTTCCGCTGCAACTATTTCATGGACCGCTATGGCCCTGGGGCGGTGTTTCGCCGTATTCCCGACAAGATCCTTAGCGCGGAGCAGCTCGGTCTGCCGGCAGCGGTCCTGCGCCTGTGCGAGTTCAAGAAGGGCTTGGTACTGGTCACCGGTCCGACCGGCTCGGGCAAGTCGACCACCCTGGCGGCGATGGTCGATCACATCAACACTCACCGCAAAGAGCACATCATCACCATCGAAGACCCGGTGGAGTTCGTCCATCCGGCCAAGAAGTGCCTGGTGAACCAGCGTGAGGTGCACCAGCACACCAAGTCGTTCGCTGCCGCGTTGCGCGCCGCCCTGCGTGAAGATCCGGACATCGTCCTGGTGGGTGAAATGCGCGATTTGGAGACCACCCGCATCGCTATCGAAACCGCGGAGACCGGCCACTTGGTGTTCGGTACGCTGCATACGTCGACCGCGTCCTCGACGGTGGACCGCATCATCAACCAGTTTCCGGCCCAGGAGCAGGAGCAGATTCGCTTGATGCTCGCCGGCTCGTTGCGTGGGGTGGTGGCGCAGAACTTGATGAAAAAGAAAGGTGGTGGGCGCGTGGCGGCGATGGAGATCCTCTTCACCACCCCAGGCATTGCCGCCAATATCCGCGAGGGCAAGACCTACCAGATCCCCTCACAGATGCAGACCGGCGCCAAGTACGGCATGCAGCTGCTTAACGACGCGCTCGAAAAGCTGGTGAAATCCGACACTGTCGAACCGATGGAAGCCTACGACCGCGCCATCGATAAGGAGGACATGGCCAAGAAGCTCAAGGCGCTCGGCCATGACGTCGAGTCGGCCCATGCGCTGCCGCCACCAAAGGCCGAAGCGCCAGCGCCACAGCGTGCGGAACGTCCGGCGCCGTCGGCTGCTCCGGCACCTCAACCTGGGCAGCCTGGGTGGAAACGTCCAGGCACCTGACGCGCGAAAGATGGTTCACTACGCAACAGGCCAGCCGGAATCCGGCTGGCCTGTTGTATTGAAACACCAGTGAATGTTGTCCGCGTCTAGGTGAACGGCTTGCGCGGTGCTGCCGGCTTGGCGGCGCCAGTCTGCGGATTGGTCTTGGTGTTGAATTTTTCTTTGGTGACGCCGACACCCAGGGTGAGGAAGACCTCGTCGATGGTCTTGGGCGCCAACTGATAGGTTTCGATCAGGTAGTAGCGGATGTACTCGGGGTCCATCTTCTGCCGCGCCATGCTGCGCACCAACCGTTCGAGGTCCTTGGTGTACATCGGGACTCTCCGCTGGCGATCAGGTGATGGTTGGACCAGGAAGCGCCTGAGCCGTCACTTCTTAGCGGCGCGCACACCCTGGTCCACCGTCTGGTGGATGGTGAAGATGGCTTCCAATCCCAGGATGCCGAAGACTTCACGTACGGTCGGTGCCGGATTGACCAATTGCAGGCTGCCACCGTGTTTGCGCACTTGGTGTTGCGAGTTGATGAACACGCCCACGCCAGCGCTGGCGATGTAGGTCAGCTCCGCCAGATCGATGACGATGCGGTGCGAACCACCTTTGATCGCCGCGTCGAGGGATTTCTCCAGATCGACGAAGGTATGGCCATCCAGGTAGCCACTGAGTTTAAGCACCAGGACATTGTCGGTGCGCGATTCGGAGATGGTGAGGCCTGATTTCATCGAGTGGTTCGGTTGTTGGCGCGGTCGACTGGCGAGGTGCTGAGGAGAGTGAGCTTTGCTGAGCAAAGTTGCATGCGCCGGGAAAGTTGCATGCGCCGGGTGGCGTCGCGTGTGTCGTGCGAGACTAGGTAGCCCCTCCACGTGCGGCAAGGCCCAAGCCCATGCAACGCTCAGCCTGCGCTGCCACACGTGCTTTTGGCGTGTGGCAGACAGCCGGACTGGCACAGGTGTCGTGGTGGTCTAGGCTTCCGCACCATGGCCAAGCAACCGTCGATTGAGGACCAGTTCAGCGTGATCGAGGAGGCCATCGCCGCCCTGGAAGCGGGCGATCTTGGTCTTGAGGAAGCGCTGATGCGCTACGAAGCCGGACTCAAGTCGGTGCGCCAAGCCAAAGCCCAATTGGATCGTTTTACCGCCCGTCTAGAAGAGCTGCGCGGGGATGAGGCGCTGCCTCACGCATGAGTGGACCGTCGAGGCCGTTGGCGCAGGCAGACGATCCGGCACTCGATTCGGGTGTGCTCAGCGAGGGGCCAGTACACGAATGGCATGGCTGGCAAGCAGTGCTCCGACACGGTGGCACCTCGGTTCTGCCGTGGCGCGGTGATCACCTGGCAGCGACGGCCGCCGGGATTACGACCGTCGGTAACGGCGGCGACCTTTGTTCCAGTTCCTGCTCTCAGGCGTTGGTGCGGATCCAGAAGGGTCGCGATGCGACCTGGAGTGATCTGGCCATGGCGTGGCGTGCATTGGCCGTTGGCGGCCGCTTGCTTGTTACTGGTGACAACGATCTGGGGATCACGACCTGGGTGAAGCGCCTGGGCAAGCTGTTGGCCCAACCTGGTGCGGTGCTGGCCAATCATTCGCGGGCGCGGGTCGCGGCATTCGTGCGCACGCCGCAGCCTGAGGTGTTGTCCTTACCAGCGGGTGAAGACCACGTGGCGCTGTGGCCGTCCACCTGGGAGCGCGGGCTTCAGCCTGCGCCAGTTGGGAGCGCGGCACCACTGATCGCAGTTCCTGCAGGAGTGTTCAGCCACGGTGCGTTGGACGGCGGCACCGCCGCGCTGCTTGCGCATCTAGCGGATGAGTCGCCGGCAGAACGTGTGCTCGACCTGGGTTGTGGCGCTGGACACCTTGGCCTGCATGCCTTGCTGCGTTGGCCGGCGGCGCACGTGTGGTTCGTTGATGCGGATGCGCGGGCAGTTGCGGCGGTGCAGCGCAATCTTGCAGATCTGACGCTGACGGCCCGTGCGACCGTGACGTGGTGGGATGTGGCGGAGCCGCTACCGGCCACCGGTTTTGATGTGGTGCTGTGCAATCCGCCGTGCCACGCCGGCAAGGCCAACGACTACACCGTTGCGCAGGTGATGTTCCGCCAAGCGGTCGCTGCGCTTGCGGTTGGTGGCCGGCTCGTGGTGGTGGCCAATCGCCAACTGCCGTACGAAGACCAGCTCTACGCCCTCGGTACGTTGGACATCCCAGTGCAGCAGGGTGGTTTCAAGATTCTGAGTTTGCGGCGGCACTAGCGCCGCCGATTGGCTGCGTACGGTCGGAGCCGATGGCGACACGACTCGATGCATTCCTCAGCCACCGCGGTTTTGGCAGTCGTAGCCAAGTGCGCGGCCTCATCCGCAGTGGGCGAGTCTCATTGGCCGGACAGGTGTGCCGTGATCAGGGCGAACACGTCGATGGCAATGTGGTGCGCGTCGATGGCCAAGTCATCGTTGAGGGCGTCACCAGCGCGACCTTGCTGCTGAACAAGCCGCTCGGTTACGCCTGCAGTCACGATCCGAGCGAAGCGCCGCTGGTGGAGGAACTGGTGCCGCAGACGTTCCGTCATCTGGCGCTGGAAACCGCTGGTCGCTTGGACCGCGACACCAGCGGGCTGCTGGTGGTCACCAGCGACGGAGCGCTGATCCACAGCCTGACCAATCCACGCCGTCATCTGGTGAAGCGCTACCGCGTGGCCTATAGCGGCAAGTTGTCGTACCATGCGGTGGCGCGCTGCGCCAAGGGACTGCAGTTGGAAGGTGACCCCACCCCAACCCTGCCCGCCGAGCTCGAACTGCACGGCGAGGACGCGGATGGCCTCGCATTGGCAACGCTACATTTGCATGAGGGCCGTTACCACCAGGTGCGACGGATGTTCGCCGACCTGGGCGGCGAAGTGGTGCGCCTGCATCGCGACCGCATCGGTGGTTTGGAAATGCCGAGCGATCTTGTCCCTGGCGAGATGCGTGAGATCCGCGCGAGCGAATTGATCAAGCTTACTGCGTCAGCAGACGGATAGAAAAAAAACGGGGCAGGTGCGAGGTGCGAGGTGCGAGGTGCGCAGTGCGAGGTTGAATGCACCTCGCACCTCGCACCTCGCACCTTGCACAGCTGTTCGTTGTTCATCAGCGGATAAGCTGTGCGATCGCCTTGAAGCAGCCGACGCCGGCTTGGCGCTGCCAACGCATGGCGATGGTTTCGGTTGGCAGCACCAACACACCGAGATCACGCGCCGCAGCGATGGCCATCGGGACGTGTGCCGGATCGCGGCTGGCGATGGCGTCGCCGGCCAGCACCACCTGATAGCCACGTGCCACCAGATCCGCGGCGGTGGTCAGCACACAGACATGGGCCTCAATGCCGGCGAGCACGATTTGCCGCCGACCAAGGCGCTCGATCGCTGTCGCCAAGGCGGGATCCTCAGCACAGCTGAAGTGCATCTTGCCTAGGCGCGGCACCTCAGGCGCGGCCTCCACCAGATGCGGCAGTGTCGGTCCAAGGCCGGCGGGATACTGTTCGCTGATCAGACGCGGGATGGCCAGCAGACCGGCGGCTTGCAGCAGGATGCGGCAGTTGCGCCCACATGGTTGATCAGCGGCGATGGTGGGGACGACTTTGAGAAAGCGTTCCTGCACGTCGATCACCAGCAGCGCGCTGGCGCTAGCGTCGAGATCCAGGCGCATCATGCCCATCGTGAATAGCCTCAGCCGATCGCGCGCGTCAGGGCGACCGTGATGTTGTCGATCCCGCCGCGCTGATTGGCGAGGTCGACGAGCGTCACGCAGGCTTGTTCCAGGCTCTCGGTGCCATTGACGATGGTGAACATGTCATCGTCGCTGACGAGGTCCGACAGGCCATCGCTGCAGAGCAGGTAAGTGTCGCCGGGCATCAAGTCTTCGACCGTGATGTCGATGGTCACCTGCTCCATGCCGAGGGCGCGCGTGACGATGTTACCGAGCAACGCGGCTTCATCGCTGTCGGGATCAAGCAGCCCGGCGCGCACTCGTTCGCCCACCAAGCTGTGGTCTTCGCTGACCTGTTCGATGCCTTCAGCGCTGATGCGATAGATGCGGCTGTCGCCAACGTTCACCGTGATCACGCGGTCACGCATGAACGCCAGGCCGACGATGGTGGTGCCCATGTCAGAGAGTTCGATGTCGACGCGCGAGCGACTGAGGATGTGGTCATTGGCGCCAAACACCGCGCTCTTCATCGACTCGATGACCTTGTCTTCTTCGGCCCAGTCAGTGGACCTGAGCTGACGCAGGCCATTCGACACTACCTGCACCGCGAGTTCGCTGGCGATGTGGCCGCCGGCGTGGCCGCCCATGCCATCACACACGATCATGACGCGGTCGCGGATGTCGAAATAGAGCGAGTCTTCGTTATGATCGCGCACACGACCTTTGTGCGTCAATGCCGCCATGTGCAGTTTCATGGACGATCGCTCCACTCGGACTGGGTCGGATTCCATCCGACCGGGATTGGCAGGCGTAGATGGACGACCCTGCGAGTCAATCGCCGGCGGGGTGCGGATGGAGGACGGTGGACGTTCCATAGAGTCACTCAATCCACCGTAATGACCATCAAGGTCGAATCGTCTGCGGGCGGCTGCGGTCCGCGGAAGTGGCGGATGATCTCCATGATGCGATTCATCAGCACCTCAGCGCCTTCCTTGCTGAAGCGGCGCATGACATCGACCAGGCGTTCGGTGTCGAACTCCTCCTGCTGGAGGTTCATGGTCTCGGTGATGCCGTCGGTGTAGAGCAGCAGCACATCGCCCGAACGCACGGTGGTGACCTGCTCTTGCAGGCTGTTGCGAAACATCGGGCCGGTCTTCATGCCGACCACCATGCCCGGCGGCTTGATCTCTTCGATCTTGTCGTCGTCCGGGTTGTAACGCAGGCTCGGCGTGTGGCCGGCGCGCGCCCAGGTGATTTTGCGTTCGGTCGGATCGAGCAGTGCATAGACCATCGAGATGAACAGTTTGCCGCCCAAGTCGCGGGCGATGGCGTCATTCACGCGGCTGAGCGTGTCGGCGGGCGACAAGCCCATGGAGGCGTAGATCTCGAAGGCCTTCTTTGCCATCGACATGATTAGGCCGGCCTGCACGCCGTGGCCGCTGACGTCGCCCATAGCGAAACCGACGCGCCCATCCGGCAGGCGGATGTACTGGTAGAAGTCACCGCTGATGTCGGTGCAGGCTTCGTAGCAGGCGGCGAACTTGAAACCGGGGACATCCGGTGGCTTCTGCATCAACCCGGCCTGAACCGCCCGCGCTTTGATCATGTCGGTGCGTTCAGCGGCTGGCAGGCTGGCAGCTAGCGGTTCGTCGCCTTCAACGTCGTCCATCCAGCCCAGGCCATGGCCATCGTCGTCGTTGGACTTGTCGGTGTCGCCAGCATGGTCGGCGGCGGAAGTATCGTCCATCGCTCCCAATGACGTACCATCCAAGAAGCCCTCCGGCAGTTTGCCGAACAAGGTGTCGTCCTTGGTGGTCTTGTTCCCTTTGGCGGGTGAGATCGCGGGCGGTGGCGCCTGCGGCGTCATCGGCATGGCGATCGGTGTCCCTGGAGCAACGCGTAGTGCCCCGGTCGGAGTGGTATCCGTTCGGCGATTGACGATCGGCGTGCCCGGTATGCCGTTCGGTGTGAATTGTGGTGGTGTTGGCCGCGGCGGCAGCGCGGGGCGGGCGACGGGCGGCGTGGCGTTCCCGCTGTACTGCGGCGCTGGCGCTGGTGTCACCTGCCGGGCGAGCGACACCGGACCACTGGGCAGCGGGGTGCGGTAACGAGCAGCGGGGTCCATGATCGGCAGCGGGGTGCGATTCACCGGGGTCGACTGCGCTGTCGGCTGCGCTGTCAACTGCACCAACGGAGCGACCTGCGCCGCAGCGTCTCGCACCATGCTTTCAGGTTGGACCTGATTCGGATCGTTGGCATAGGCCGCACATTCCTGGATCAGATGCTGGGCCATCTGTTCCGGTGCGCGTTGCCAATCACCATCGTTAGTTACGCGCACGCGCGGGACATGGACCAGACAGCACGGGCAGACCCACAGGCCATGCGCGTCGAGGTAACGCCACGCGGGAAATTGCAGGTTGTGCTGCAAGGCCTGGAGCAACGCCGGAAAACGTGATGCGCGATCGCGTGCGCGCTGGACATCTTCCGGACGTGGACGGATGCCACGCAGGTAGGAACCACAGCGGCTGAGGTGGTCAGCCATCGCTTGGTAGACGAAGCTGGTGAGTTGGTTGCCCTGGATGCGTACGTTGGCGACGCGGTCGAGACAGGCCGGGCAGTACCAGGTACCCGACGCGTCATAGACCCGCCACGACGGATCGCTGTCCGCCAAATGTACGAGGTTCTCGTATTGCTGACGTCGGGCGATGACCTCCACCGGTTGGGTCTGGCCGTGGCCATTGCCGAAACCGCGGCAGGATTCCAGGTGCGTGACGATCGAATCTTCGCGACTGCGCCCTTGGCGACGATTGACGACACTCAGGCAGAAGGGGCAGATCCATTTGCCATTGACCGCGAAGTAGCCCCACAGCGGGTCATCGTTCAATTTGCTCTTCACCAGAGGACCGATGGGCCCCGGGTTGCTACGCGGTGTCGCCACCGGCGGCAGGCGACTGCCAGTCGGTCGTTTCTGAGGTCCCCGGTCGTCCATTGACCCGGCACGCTAGTGCCTGCCCCCAGGTGGACAACCGGGGGATGGGTTAGGGTTTACGTTTGGCGGGTCGGTTCGCCGGTTGCTTATCTTCGAGGTATTGCCAAACGCTGAATCGTGTTTCCACGATGGGGATACGAGCAGCCCGGTTCAGCGCCCGACGCGCAGGCGCTCTGCCAGGTAGTTGTCGAGGTAGCTGTTGGCCTCGATGGCCCTGGCAGTGGCTTCGACGTCGTATTCGACGCGGCGGAAGACTACGCGTGGAGCGGCGGTATCGGTGTCGAGCAGGCAGTAACAGGCGCGCGTGTCGCCGTCACGCGGCTGGCCGACGGAACCGATGTTCACCAGCGCTTTTTCACCCGGCTCGACGAAGTACGTGTGGCCCCACAAATCGGTCGGTGGGGTGAAGGTCAGGTCTTCGAGGAACACCCCTGGAATATGGGTATGGCCGACGAAACAGACATGGGCGATGAGGGCGAAAATTTCCTGCATCTTAGCCGGATTGCCGACGTCGCGCGGCATGACGTATTCGCGAGTCGGTTGACGCGGGCTGGCGTGGGTGAAGAGGTACGGGCCGTCCTGCGCGTGCAGTTGCAGATTCTGCAGAATCTGCCAGCGGTTCTTGCGCGTGACCTCGTCCCCGGCGGTCTTCAGGTGGTCACGGGTCCAGTCGATCGCGCGTTTGGCACGCGGGTTGAAGTTCTCGGCGCCGAACAGCAGGGCTTCTTCATGGTTGCCCATCAGCACCGCGCCGCAGCGCCGGACCAGATCCAGACATTCGCCGGGGTAGGGGCCGTAGCCCACCACGTCCCCCAGGCAGATGACCTTATCGGCCCCGTTTTCCTCCATGTCGGCGATGACCGAGTTGAGGGCGGCCATGTTGCCGTGAATATCACTGATGAGCCCAAGGATCATGACCGGCCAACTTGAAGCGTTCGGTTGGACGACACAAGACCCTGGAAGACGACGACATGGCAGAAGTCCACTGACTGTGGCACGCGCTGGCGGAATTGACCTGCCGGAGGGCTCTGGCCGCTGGCACGGACCTTGCGTTCTAGGCTCTCAGGAGCCCCCATGGCCACATCGCCGATCACCTCTTCGACGTCCACCGGTGGCCTGCTCGACGCGCAGGCACAGGCCTTCCGCAATGCGGACTTCCTCAAGATCATGCTCAGCGAACTGGCGCAGCAGGATCCGATGAAGCCGCAAGAGACCTCGAAGATCGTCGAGGGCATGCAGAAACTCCAGGAACTGGCCAACACCCAATACACCAAGTTCCGTGCCGACATCTCGTGGGGTCAGCAGTTGCTGGGCCAGACTGTCAACATCCAGCAGCAGATGATCAGCGAGGGTGAGAAGCAGAAACTGCTCAATGTCGGATTGAACCCGGACGTGGGCTTCGGCAACAAGGACGGCAAGGTCAGCAGCTTCCGCCAGGTGGGCGAGACGGTCTACGTCACCATCGGCGACTACGACTACCCGATCGACAACGTGAAGCAGGTCCGCCCCGAGGCGACCTCGGGCAATGATCCCGACTACCTCGCCAACATCGCTGGCAACCTGCTGGGTCGCACGGTCGGTTACCGCCTGGACGACGGCACCGCAGCGCAGGGCAAAGTCACTCACGTCGGCTACGACACCGCGGGTGAGGTGATGCTGAACATCAACGGCTTGGCGATCCCCTATAAGAACATGATCCAGATCGCCGCATAAAGAGGCGATTGGACGTATTTCAGCGTGCCCGCCCTCTTGCGCCGTGGCGCGCAGGCAGAGCGTGGCGCGCCCGTGACGCCGCCGCCGCTTTTCCTGCTTCAGCTCTGCAATGCGTTGATCTCGGTTGGCAGCATCCTGGCTTTGATGCTCGCTACCGTTCGGCTGACCGCCTGGGAGTGGTCGGCGTGGGAGATTGGGCTGGTCACCACCGTCGCCAATTTGTGTTACGGTGGCTTGGTGTTCATTGGCGGGCGTCTTGCGGATCATTGGGGGCGCGCACGTAGCGGTATCTTGGGTGCCGGTATCGGTCTGTGTGGCAGCATCACCGCGATCCTCGTTCCGGGAGCGACCGGGGCCGTGGCGGCGGCCATGTGCGGCATGGCTGGTGCAGCGATGTTCTTTCCTGGTTCCGCTGGACTGTTCTCCGATGCGGCGAGCGCTGCTGGTGGACCACCGCCAGCGCTGCATCGCAAGATCCGTCGTTACAATCTTGGATGGGCGGCGGGCAATCTTGCGTCGTTCATCGGCTTCGGACTGCTCGCGGGCGCGCCACGTGAATTGGCCTATGGCATCGCCGCGGTGTCGTTCATCGCTGTGGCCATGTCGCTGTGGCGCTGGCGCAATCTGCCGCCGTTACCGCCAGCACCGAGTGGTGATCGCAGCCCGCATCCGGCCCTACCGCGTCTGACGGTGATGTACCGCGTGAATCTTTTTGTCGGCTGCATCATCGGCATGGCGCTGATGACGCAGTTGCCCAAGGGTTTTGATGCCAGCGTCACCGTCGAACAGGCCACACGCTTGGCTAGCGCCGCGCTGTCCGGCTACGCGTCCTGTTACATACTGATGTTCATGCTGCTTGGTCAGTGGACCGGCTGGGTGCTCAAACCACAGGTGTTGTGGCTGTGCCAGGCGGGATTCCTGTTCGGCTCCGCCGGGTTGTTGGCGTTGGCGTCGTGGGGTGAGTTCCCGTTGCTCGCCGTCGCCGCCTGCGGTGGCTTGATCGGGAGCGGGTACGGCGCGGCGTACGTCGGCAGCATCTATTACAGCTTGCGCCTGCCCACCGGCGTCGGACGGGCGGCGGGCTGGCATGAAACCTTTATCGGCATGGGCAACACCATGGGGCCGTTGCTGGCCGGATTGTTCATGTCGTTCGTCTGTCGTGGCATTACTGGACTGGCGATCTTCCTGCTGATTGCTGCGGTGGCGATGTCGCTCATCCAGGCACTGATGATTCCTGGCGCGCGGCGACTCGGCGCGAAGTAGCTACGAGTTACGAGTTACGAGTTACGAAAATGCTATCGACTAACTGGTCTATGGATCTCATCGGCATGAAGAGCGAACTCGCAGCTCGTAGCTCGTAGCTCGTAGCTAGCTAAAGCCGCAGCAGCCGCAAGGCATGAGGACTGGGGCTGAATTCCACCACGCTGCCGGGCGGAACGGTGCGGTGGAAGTGTGGACCATCAATGAACAACGATACGCCGGGCATCGCCGGCATGAGTTTCAATCCGATCGGCGGCAGTTGCCGGCCTTCGAGCAGATCCATCGGTCCGCGACCGAGGAACGGTTCGCGCACTTTGTAGAGCAGTGCCGCGACGTGAGCATCCACGGGTTCGACACCAGCACTGCGGATGGCCGCCGTGCTGCCAGCAGCGGTCGCGACCCACACGCCACTGGAACGTTGCGATTCTCGCGCGCCGCCGGTGTCGAGCACGTAGCGCGTCATCGCCGCCGGATTGGCGGCTCCGAACAGGCATTCATTGAGCACGCGCCAGGGGGCACCGTTGTCGATGCGCACCTGCAAGCGCGGGATGATCTCTTCAACCGCTCTGCCCGACAACCACGCGTCGAACAGCGCGGCGAAATTGTCGGCGTTACAGCGGGTGTACATGCCGATCGAACCAGCGGGATCGGAGTTCACCGTCAGCAGCGGGATGTCGGCATCGAGCGAATTCGCCGTCAGCACGGTGCCGTCGCCGCCAAGGTGATGACCAGATCCTTGCCCTCGCCGTCACGCGCCTGCAGGCGTTCGACCTTCCATTCGTTTACGCGGTGCGCGCCGATGAGTTTGCGCACCAGGGCGAGCGTGCGTTCGTGGGTCTGCGCCGCGACCGCCAAGCGATCAAGATTCACCGCGCCGCCCGCCGCCAAGCGTTTGAGCACGGTCGGCTCCAGACGCTCCACCAACGGCGTCTTGGCTAGCAGCAGGATGCGTTTGCCGGTCATGTTCAACCGGCCAGTCGTGCACGCACTTCGGCGTCGGCGGCGATGATGTCGGACAGTGACGGCGCACGCAGCGTCGGTGTGCGGCTCAGGGCCTCTTCGACCGTGCGGAAGATATCGATGAAACGTGAACGTCCGGCAAGGAACGCGGCGACCGCCATTTCGTTCGCGGCGTTCATCACCGTTGGCGCCAAGCCACCCACACGCGCGGCGTGGTAGGCCATGGTCAGCGACGGGAACCGTTTGGTGTCGGGTTCTTCAAAGGTCAGCGCACTGAGCTTGGCGAAATCGGGAATGCCGACCTCGCCGCCTTCGTGGCGTGGCCAGGTGAGCGCGTACTGGATCGGCACGCGCATGTCCGGTAGGCCGAGTTGCGCCATCACTGAGCCATCGCGGTACGACACCATGCTGTGGACCACGCTCTGGGGATGGATGATCACGCGGATGCGCTCCGGCTCGATGCCGAACAGCCAGCGTGCTTCGATCACTTCCAGGCTCTTGTTCATCAACGTCGCGGAATCGATGGTGATCTTCGGTCCCATCGTCCAGGTCGGATGTTTGAGTGCCTGTTCACGCGTGACCTGCGAGAGATCCGCAACCGTACGGAATGGGCCCCCCGAAGCGGTGAGGATGATCTCGCGCACTTCATCGCCGCGATGGTTTTCTAAACACTGGAAGATCGCGCTGTGTTCGCTGTCGACCGGCAGGATCGCCGCGCCGCTGGCCTTGGCCTCGGCCATGATCAGGTCGCCGGCCATCACCAGCGGTTCCTTGTTGGCGATGCACAGGCGTTTGCCGGCGCGCACCGCGGCGAGTGTCGCCGGCAGACCGGCGGCACCGACGATGGCGGTCATCACCGCGCCGACTTCGGGCGCGGCGGCGATTTCTTCGAGCGCAGCAGAGCCAGCGGCAACGCGGATGCCGCTGCCGCTGAGTGCGCGCTTCAGTTCCTCGAAACGCGCCGGATCGCCGATCACCGCGACCTTGGCGCCGCAGGCACGCGCCTTGCTGGCGAGCAGATCGACTTTGCTGTGCGCGCTGACCGCGTGCACCGGAATGCCCAGGTGCGCCGCCACCGACAACGTGGCTCCGCCGATCGAACCGGTCGCGCCAAGCAGACACAGGGCGCGGGAACGGTGATCGCTCACACCAAGTCCTTGAGGTGCTTCAGCAGCAGATCGGTCTGCTCCGGGCGACCGACGGTGATGCGCAGTTTCGTCGACAGCAGCGGACGATCCCACCAGCGCACCAGCACGCCACGGTCTTTTAGCGCCTGATAGATCGCACCGGCCTTTTCGCCGACTTCGCAGAGCAGGAAGTTGGCGGCGGAAGCCGGCCAGGTCCAACCCAGCGTCGCCAATTCACCTTCCAGGCGCGTGCGCTCACGGATGGTGTCCTGCACCAGCGCTCGGTGGTGATCGCGGTCTTCGAGCGCCGCGACGCCCAGCGCCTGCGTCAGCGCGTTGACGTTGTAGCTGTCCTTCACCTTCATCAGCTGATTGACCAGCTCCGGGTGAGCGAACAGCAGACCGAGGCGCGCGCCCGCCAAGCTGTAACTCTTGGAGAACGTCCGCAGCACGATCACGTTCGGGTGGCTCGCGAGGTGCGGCAGCATGCTCGACCCCTCGGGCGCGAAGTCGATGTAGGCCTCATCCACCACCAGGATGCCGTCGACTTCATAGGCGAGTTGGCGCAGCTGATCGATAGGCGTCAACGTCGCCGAGGGATTGTTCGGATTCGCCACCAATACCACCTTGGCGCCTTGCTTGCTCAGATGACGCGGCAAATGCCACTGTTTCGCATCGACACGGTAATCGACATGCATGAGGTCGACGCCCTGGAGCGTCGCGAGCGTATCGTACAGTCCGTAGGTCGGCCACGGCGCGGCGACGTGGTCGCCGGGATTCAGGAACGCGCGGTAGATGACCGTCAGACAGTCGTCCGAGCCGTTACCTGCCAGCACCTGATCTGGCGATACGCCGTAGCGTGAAGCGGCGGCGTTACGCAACTGCCGGAACACCGGATCCGGGTAGAGCCGCAGTTGATCGTCGGCAACCTGGCGCAACACCTCACGCAGGCGCGGTGATGGACCCCACGCGCTTTCGTTGGTGTTGAGCTTGATGCAGTCGCGCACCTGCTCGCCGGGGGTGTAGCCCTGCATCTCGATGATGTCGCGACGCAGATGGCGCAGCGCCAAGCCGGAAGGGGGAAGTGACGGATCGCGGGCGGGTTCACTCATAGGTAAGGCGGTACGCTACTCGCCGTCCGTTATGGCGGAAGCAGGTTCGCGACCCAGTCGGACTGAACCGCCACGACGCCACGGCGCCACGTAAAATCGGAAGAGCCTCCCATCATAACGTGGCGTCGTGGCGTCGTGGCGGTTCAATCTCACAGATCCGTTCAGCCTTCCGGTCGGCGGAAGAACCCACTCAGGCCGCGACTGACCGTCAGCACCAGATCCGTGCCCGGCAACATGCGCCATAATCCGGCGCTCTCCTCCGCACGTAGTGCGCGCATGCGCGGCAGGAGACGCATCGCCAGAATCACCGCCGGTAGACGAAACAGCGCGCTGAGCAGGAACAAGGTGTGGAAATCGCTGCCATTGAGCGGCGGCAGCAGACTGCCGGTCGCGCCCAAACTGGTGTCGAGTGCCACCATGCCGATGATCGCGCCACCCATCGCCACCGCATTGACCACCGACTGATGGTAGCCGATCAGGTGTGAACGTTGGATGGGATCGCGGTGGCACGTGAACAGCAACACGCCGACCGAGACCTCGGCCATACACCAGCACAGGCCGCTGATGACTTCGGTCAGCAGCAACAACGGAATGGAGGTGGTCAGCGCCCACGCCACCGGGATCACCATGATGCCGCACACCGCCACACGTAGGACTGCGGCTGGCCCAAAGAGGTCGACCAAGCGTCCGGCGACCGGATATGCCGCCACCCGCACCAGCACCGCCATCTGGATCAGCATCACGTAGGTCCATCCAGCGCTTAGCCCCAGTCCCCGCGGTAACTCACTGAGCATGTAGGCGGCGAAATACGGACCAGCCAACATCACGCCGAAATGCAGTACCGCCCACACCAACGTCCAGCGACCGAGGTCGGTGCGGGTGATCGACCTCAGGAACGACGTGAAGCTCAGCGCGCCGAGGTGATGATGGCTATCAGTCCCGATGTTGGCCGATGCTGGTCGTGCCGCCGGCTCATGCTGGATGTGGATCAGCCAAGCACTGAGCAGGCGCGACACCACCGCCAACGCGATGAGGACTTGCAGCCCCCACGGCCCCACTTCTGCCGGCAGCAGGTGCAGGATTTGTGCGAAGGTGCAGGCGAAACCGAGTTTTACCAAGATCACTACCCGACTGCGGTAAGCGAGGTACCGGCTCTGTACCCGCCGCGGCACCAGTGCACCCATCCAGTTGATCCACGCCGGACCGCCGATGGAGCCGGCCAACGCGATCGATACGGCCAGGACGATGCCGACCGGGACCGCCCACTCCGCTCCTGGGTTGTGTAATGGAATGCTCATGGCGGCGATCAGCAGCGACTGCACCAGCGCATGCAGCACCACGCTGCGTTTGTTGCCGCCCAGCAATCGGATGATGCGTCCCAGGACGATGCCGGTGAACACCGTGCCGAGCAGCGGGATGATGGTCAGCAGACCGATCTGCGATGGTGAGGCCCCAAGGCGGACCTGAAGCAGCGGCACGATGAAGCTCTCGGCGAAGGCCAACATCGCGGCCACCACCACGCCTTCAAAAACGGCGATGCCCAGACCGTGGCGCACGACGCTGCCGCGTCGCCAATGGCGATTGATCGGTGCGGCAGGGATCGACGCAGAAGCTGACGCATCCGCGGTAGGCAACGACAACGCTGGGACCTCCACGGGGGCCGCGCAGTCTGACGCTGTCTCTTATACACATCTGACGCTGCCGACGAATAGAGAGGTGTAGATCTCGGTGGTCGCCGT